>Ga0310786_10006903_pt1 | contig 14952 bp, 13 predicted proteins | sample AusTroGonzalo_MG_FD_203881 | JGI IMG/M metagenome (GOLD analysis project Ga0310786, IMG submission 203881) | Bovine rumen microbial communities from tropical cattle in Woodstock, Queensland, Australia - Gonzalo_03 (v2) (version 2) | ecosystem: Host-associated > Mammals > Digestive system >... | reverse complement strand
GCGGCGACGAGTTGCCGCAGGAACGCGACGGACGTGTCCTTGCCCGGGCAGATGACGTTATCGACGGCGTTGGCCGGCGCTCCCTCTCCGTTCGGAAAGCACGCAAGGTCCGGCCGCGCGCGCATGAGGGTCCTGGAGTGCCCGGGCAGGTCGATCTCCGGGACGATCCGTATGTGGCGCTCCTTCGCGAACGCGGCGATCTCCCTGATGTCGTCCCTCGTGTAGCAATCCGGCGGGGCGGACACGCCCGCAACGGGAATGCGCCAGCCCTCGTCGTCGGAAAGGTGCCAGTGAAAGACGTTGAGCTTGTAGTCGGCCATCACGTCCAGCATCCGCAGAACCGCCTCCTTGCCGTAGAAATGCCGAGCCTCGTCCATCATCAGCCCCCGCCAGCCGAAACGGGGATGGTCCGCGACCTCGCAGCACGGCAGATACAGCGCGCCCCAGCGCCGCACGGCCAGCTGTCGCAGCGTCTGCAGGGCGTAGAACGCGCCCGCGTCATCTGCGGCGGCGACGGAAATTCCGTCAGGGCGGACGGAAAGCCGATAGCCCTCCTTCGGCAGGGAGGCGTCCTGCCTGCGGACGACGTCGCGCTCCGTCAGATCCAGGCTATGCACTGCGAAGAGCCCGGGATTCAGCTTTATATCCACGGGCCGAGGCACGACCGCCGGCTCCGGCAGGACGGGGTCCGCCACTTCGACCGTCTGGTCGCGGTCGGCCACGAAGAATGGCTTGCCGCGCGCGGGCAGCGTTGCGACGACGTTGCTGACGATCGCCAGCGACGCCTCGCGGCACGCAGGGTCGAACTCGGCGACGCCGATGTAGCAGTCGGTAAACTCGCAGACGAAAAGGGTCTTGCCTTTCCCCGTGGACGGCAGCGTCCGCGTGATGCGCGACTTCGGGCTCTCGTGCGACAGGATTGCGACTCCGTGCTGCTCGTCAGGTGTGTCATAGATGAAGTGATCGGTCATGTAACTCGAGACATAGCCGTATTTCGCCGCCAAGGCTTCCGCCTGCGCATCGCCGCCGGACCGGCGGGCGTGCCAGTCGACGTCGATCAACCCAACGAAATCCGCGTCGGACCTGTCAAATCTGGAAAGATCGTGGTCGAGATCGCAATAGGCAATCGTCATCGCCGCCGCTAAGAAACAACCTATCATTTGACAAACTCCTTTTTTGGTGCCGCATTACCTGCATATTCTACCAAACCCGGTGTCTACAGGTCAATCATGCCGCACGAAGTCAAAGTGCCCTCCGCGGCCCGGGAGAGAATCGAGGGTTCCTCCCCGCCCATTCCTAGCGTGCGTCTTTGGGACGGTAGGCGTCGGCGCGCGCCGGCCAGAGGCATGCGAAGAGCACTGCGCCGACGGAGGCAGTGGCGACCATCACCAGGACCGGCAGACGCCATCCTCCGGACGACTGCGCGAGATTGCCGCAGACCTTGCCCGCCACGGAGACGCCTATGTACGAAAAAAGCGAGATGAATCCTATGGCCGTCCCGGCGAAACCCTTCGTCGCCATGTTAGTCGCAGTGACGCCGGTGAGGGCCTGCGGCCCGTACAGGCAGAACCCTCCGATGCATAGGGCCGCGGCCCCGGACAGCCCGGCTGGCAGGAACCAGAACGCGCAGAAGAGCGCCGCCGTGAGCACCATCAGGAACACGCAGAGCCGCGGAGCACGCCCGCCGAAAAAGCGGTCGGTCGCCCAGCCCGCGAACAGCATGCCGGCGACTCCCGCAAACTCGAAAAACATGATGACCGTCCCCGCCTCGCTGGGATCAAGCCCCTTCGCCTCCTGGAGCATCGTCGGTCCCCAGTCGGCGACAAGGGTCCTGACCGCGTTGATCGTGAAGTTGATTAACCCAAGCATCCATATCACCGGATTCAAGAACACCATGCGCAACGAGGAGCTTGACGCCCGTCCGCCGTCCTCGATTCCGCACTCTGGCTTCTCAATTCCGCCCTCCGTGCCCGGCAGGTCAGGGAGCCCCTCGTCCTTCGGCGTCCCAGGCAGCCAGGCAAGCATAAGCAGAAGACCAAGAAAACCAAGGATCGCCATCGTCCAGAAACACCACCTCCACATCCCGACGCCCTGGTTCGCCGCGCCGACCGCGCCAAGCCCCATTATGACGCCGCATATCTTGGCGACAAGCCCTCCGCCAATGGATTGCGACGTGTTCCAGACGCTCATCTTCGTCGCAAGCTCCTTCGGCGGAATCCAGAACGCGATCAGCTTCGCGCACGGCGGGAAGCCCGTCCCCTGGAAGAACTGGTTGACGACGAGAAGGACGCCAAAGCCCCATGCCAGCGCGCCTGCAGAGCCTCCCGCCGTCATAGGCACGAAGCCGAACGCAACGTTCACAAGCGTACACGCGAGAAGCCCGATGCACAGCATCTTCCTCGGATTCACCTTGTCGCCTATGATTCCGTTCAGGAATTTGGAAAGCCCGTAGACGATTCCGCCCCAGAAGAGGAAGTTGCCGAGCATCGACTTGGAGATTCCGCAGTCTTGCTGGAGCCCCGGCATGGCGAAGGAAAAGTTCTTCCGCATGAAGTAGAAGAGCGTGTATCCTGTCATCGTGGCGAAAAGCATCCGCCACTGCATGCGCCCGAACCGGCGGTCTACATTCTCATCTTCGAACAATCTCATGGCGTCCACTGTCAATCAGCGGACAAGAGACTTTGCCGCGAAATCGTCAAGCTGGCCCGTAAGCGCGAGGAAATCCAGCGCCATGTAGCGGTCGCGCATGTAGATCGTCTTGCGGGCGTCCTCAAGCGACGCCTCCACCGTAGAGCCGATTTCCTCGGGCGTCGCGGGCGCGCCGACGACGCGGAGCCTGCGCTCGATCTCGTCCGCCGGGACAAGCTGTCCGGCAAGCCTCGCCCTTATCTCCGGCCAACGGGCCCTGAAGCCCTCGAGCCGCGCGCGCGTCGTCTCGAGATCGGCGAACTTCGCGCGGACGGTCTTCACCCCAAGGTCGGGGAACTTCGTCCCCGCGAACGCCGAAGCCCCGATCCGCTCCTGCTCCTCAAGCGGCTTCCAGTTCTTCAGGCACGCCTCAACGTCGAGGCGGGAATAGTCGAACGCAAGGATCTGCTCGTAGACGCGGCACATGAAGAGCGTGAAGACGCCGACCTGGATGCCGTGCGGGACGATGTCTCCCCTGAAAGTGTGGTCGCGCATTTCAAGGAGATGGCTGAAGAGGTGCTCTGCGCCGGAAGCGGGGCCCTCGCCTATCTCGCAGGCCTTTGTGTCCGTAGCGCGCCGGAGCGCACGATCGATCATCGTAGCAGCGTCAGTATTCATTGATGAAGTTTTCCGAACTTCGTTTGTGCGCCCATTATACATCATCTGGCGCAGCGGAGTCAACTGTTTTCGGGTTGCAAAACTGGAGCATGGAACTTGCAGACTTCAGCATCGCGAGGTTGGCGCTACGTCTATTTCCACTCCCCGCGCATGGCGCCATGGCGTCGCGCGCACGTCAGCCCGACAAACCCCGGTTACTGCGACGGCCGGCCAGCCGTTCCACCAGCCCGGCCGGCGGCGGTGCGCCGCCCGGCATCGTACACGCCGCAGAGCCCGCGGCGACGGCCCATTCCGCTGAAGAGCGCAGGTCCGGAGGCGCGGAGCGAAAAGCGAAAAAGCGGAAGCAGAACTCCGCAAGGAGCGTGTCGCCTGCCGCCGTGGTGTCCACGACGTCCACCCTTGGCGCCGCGACGAAATCCCCGTCGAACCATGCGCCCGCGCCGCCGTCCGATATTATCACGTGCGCGGCCTTCTCGCGGAGGAGCTCCGTCGCGCGCCTGAAGTCTTCGGCGCCCCTGGGCACAAATCCGACAAGCGCCTCGCATTCCTCGGCGTTTGGCTTTATGAGGTCCGGCTTAGCCTCAAGCCCGAGGCGCATCGGCTCGCCGCTCGCGTCGAGGGCGACCCTGCAGCCGATGGACTTGAAGTGCGACACCGCCTTTGCGTAGAAGTCATTTGGGACTGTCGGCGGCAATGAGCCGGAAAGAACTGCGACATCTGGCCGGGAGGACGACAGCCGGGACAGAACGGCTTCGCAAAGCCCTCCGGCCCCGCCCGTCCCCAGCCCCGGGAACGCCGTGCGGTTGAGCTTCACGGCCCCGCCTGGCCATGTAATCATCTCGTTCCGCCGCGTCGCGCCTGGCACTCGGACGAAGAGGTCCTCGACCGAGTATTTCGCAAGCTCCCTGGAGAACGGCCTGTCGTTGTCTTCCCCGAGAAGCCCGCCGCACGCGACAGAGGCTCCGTCGAGCGCGAGCCACCGCGCCACGTTGACGGCCTTTCCGCCGACGTTCTCCTCCTCGGCGACATCCTTGAATATCTCGCCGTCGCCCTTCGGCGCGCGCGGCAGCCTGACGGTCGCGTCGATCGCTGGGCTCATGCAGAGGCAGGCGAACCTAGTTCTTCCTTTTTCCATGGCTGGCAGATATTACAGCACAATCCCGCGCTCGGCAAGATCATGCCAGAACCGACCCCGGCGCCCGCCGCAAAGCAACCGCGTCAGTCGCTGCAGCTGCCGCAGGCCGTCAGCTTCGCGGCCCAGGAACCGACGCCCTTCACGAGGACTGACCCGTAGCCGGTTCCGCCCATAACGATGCCCGAAAACGTCGCCTTTTCCTTGCTCAGCGCCCTGTCCGTCCCGGTGTAGAACACCATGGACCCCGAGAGCTCCCCTGTCTTCGCGCTGCAACGCGCGGCAAACCTGGTCTGCTCTGTGCCCTTCCAGCCGAGCTTCTTCACCTCGACTATGTCGCTGGTTGGATCGACGACTACCGGACGCCCTTTGATCAGAGTGGAGTCGTCGAAGCCGGACATGACAAAGTCGACCTCGCCATCAACGGAACCGGCGCCTGGAGATGTCGTGCTTAGGATGCCGACGGCCGTCTCGAACGAGCCGTTCTTTCCGGCGGCGACCCACTTTGAAATGTCCTCGGCGCTGAAGAGCCTTCCTTCCTTGAACCACACGACGAAGCCGAGGCCGCCCTTCTTCCCGTACAGGTCCGCGCGCACCGGCACGCATGAAATGCCCTTCTCGCCGATAATCGCCTTTGACTTCGCGGAAAATTTCGTGCCGTCGCCCAGAGTGCCCTTTATGGACACGGCGCCTTTCGCCTTGATCTGGGCCGACAGGGTACCGTACCCGCCTGCAAACGGCGAAGCCGACGCATCCGACGACTTGACAACAAGGTTCCATACGCCAGACGGGCATTTCGCCGCGCTCGCAGAGGATTCGGGGTCCCTCGCCTTGAATACATCGCGTCCGCCAGACAGCGCAAGCTTCCCGAAGTCGCCCTCGACCGTGCCCTTCATTCCGTTCTGGCCGAACTGGACGGAAGCAGTCACGTCGGAGTTCGCGAACTCAACGGGCTCCTTGAATGAATCTGCCTGCACCGCCACGGTCTTGAACGACTTCCTGGCGCCATTGACGGACACATTGCCCGAGACTCGCACAATGCCCTTGGAATTCCTGCGCGAAGTCCTGAACTCCGCCATGCCCACCGTCCCGCCGTCCGCGTCCACCAGCCATCCGGTGTACACCTGAGCCGCCGACACGTCAGGCGTTCCGGTGATGGTGTCGCCGCAGAGAGTGCACTCTCCGTTGAGGATCTTCTCTATCGACTGGATCTCGAATTCCTGCGCCTCGGACGGCGTTACGTTTTTCGTGTTGTACCAGGGGAAGTCGACCCTGCCAAGCTCGACGCCGTCGGGACCTATGACCACAATCGCGGCATAGGCAATTCTGCCGTATGTTATCTCGCCCGATCCGTCCCATGTCTTCATCGTGAACTGCGCCGCCCCCGGAAGCGCCATCTCGCCCTGATACAAGTATTCCTTCTGAATCAGCTGCAGCCCCTGCTCAACGGCAATTCCGTTCTCGGAGAGGAAATCAGGGTTCATGTACCAGCACTTGAAGCCCCAGCCTTCGGTCGCATCCGGATAGTAGCTTTTCCACTCCTGCCCCTCCGGAACGGCATACCGATAGGAATAGTCGAGTTCCGCAAGGTAGAAGCCCTTCTCCGCAACATAGGCCCGCCACTTGTCGCCGGTGAGGACCGTATCCTCGATTGTATGGCAGTACGGACACCACCAGGAGCCAGTAAAAAGGACAAGCGTGCATTTGCCCTCGGCCTTAGCCTTTGCGAGCGCCGCCTCCCAGTCAAGCGTCCAGACACCCTGCCGGGCGCCCTTGTACTGTGGCTTTATCGAAGGCTCCCTGACGTCATACTCGTATGCACACGCGGAAAATCCCGCGGCGAGCGCAAGGCAAGCAACCAGTTTTTTCATTTTCGCATCTTCCCTTCGGCTGTCAGATATTGAACTTCGGCTTCTGGGCGGTGCCGTAGTCGGAGACTATGCGCAGGTTCCTGTGGTGACGCGCATGGGTGACGGGGTAGTCGTCGCCAGGCTTGCCGAGCGCGGCGATCCTGAGGATGGTGTTCGCCCAGAGATACGCCGTCGTCTCGTTGCGTGTCATGAGCAGCATCTTGCGCGCCTCAAGGCACTGCTTCATGCCCATCGTGATTGCGCGGCGCGGGAAGTTCTCGAGGTTTCCGGCGACTCCGCAGTGGCGCGTCGCGTCGATGGTGCGGGTGAACTCGTTGATCTCCAGGATGCGCGGGTTAGACTCGGCGACTCCGGGGGCAGGCTCGTTGAACGCCACGTGCCCGTGTATGCCGATGCCGCCGTAGCAGACCTCGATTCCGCCCAAGTCCTTGATCATCTTCGGGAGGTCCTTGATGTTCTTCGGCGTGGGGAAGATTATCTGGTCCTTCGGCATAAGGAGGTCGGGGCGGATGCGGTTGAAGAGCAAGGGGCCGATCTGCCCGCGGAACGACAGCGGGCTCGTCTTGGGGATGAGCTCGTCCTTCTCGTCGTCGACGTACTCGTCCATGAAGAAGAATCGCACGTTCTTGAGGCTGATCTGGCGGTAGTTGATCTTTTCCGCCATCAGGCGGTATGGCTGCGTGGGTCCCACGGGCATGATGAAGTTCACGACCTTCCTGCCCTTCGCCGCCTTGGCGAACTCCTTAACCATCTCCTCCGCAAGATAGTCGTACACCTCGTCAAGCGTGGGGAACAGCACAAGCTGCCCCTTTGCGCGCTTCACGAGCTCGTCGGTGTCAAGCGCGAGGATCTCGCGCACTTCCTCTTTGCGTTCCTTGTGCGTCATCACGGCAACCCTTCTGTGTTTTTTGGGGCGAGTATTATACATCAGGGGCGGCGTGGAAGTCAACTGCGCCTTTTACAATAAATGTTCAACGGGATTTCTCTCCGGCGGCGGAGCGGGCGGCCTTCAGGACCTCCTCGGCGGTGGCAGCGCCAATGCCGGCGGCTGACGCAATCTCCTCCGCGCTCGCGCGGGCGATTCCGTAGATGGACCTGAACGCGGAGAGGAGCTTGGCCTTCTTCGCCTCTCCGATCCCCGGAACGTCGTCCAGCGCCGATTCGCGTATCGACTTCTCGCGCAGGCCACGGTGGTGGGTGATGGCGAAGCGGTGCGCCTCGTCCCTCAGGCGCGTGCACACGAAAAGCGCCTGCGAGTCGCGCGGAAGCATCAGGTTCTCGCGTCCGTCGTCCAGGACGATCTCCTCCTGCCGCTCTGCGAGCCCGATCGTCGGGATGTCCGTGACGCCGATCTCCGCAAAGGCCGCCCGCGCCGCCCTGAGCTGCGTGATGCCGCCGTCGCAGATGTACAGGTCGGCGCGCGGAGACGTCCCGAGCAGCGTGGACTCGGGCCCGTACCTTCGGCGGACGACCTCCGCCATCGCCCTTGGGTCGTCGGCGCCCTCGAAGCTCTTTATCCGGAAGTGCCTGTAGTAGCGCCTGTCGGGAAGCCCGTCGCGCGCCACCACCAGCGACGCCACGTTGTGCGTCCCGAAGAGGTTGGAGATGTCCACGCACTCTATCGTCCTCGGCGGAGCCGGGAGCCCTATTGCCTCCGCAAGCTCCGCAATGCCCTTCAGCGCGTCTTCGCGGCGCATCTCGGGGGTCTTCCTGACGAAATGCGCCTTCGTCATCTCCTTCAGCGCGAAAAGCGTGTCGCGCCACCTTGCGGCGGTCTCGAAGTCCCCGCGCCCCGCCGCTTCGCGCATCTTCTCCGAGACCTCCTCCAGCACCTGCGGGCGCTTTCCGTCGAGGAAGGCGCACGCCTCCTCGAACCGCGCGCGGTACTCCTCGCGCGTCACAGCCCCGAGGCACGGCGCGGAGCATGTGCGGATGACGTCCGCCATGCAGTGCTCGTGCGTCTCCGCGTCCGGGCAGATGGCGGCGCAGGAGCGTATGCCGTAGCGCCTCTCGGCGAAGTCCTTCGCGGCGCGCACGACCGCGCCCGACGGGAACGGCCCGAAATGCCGCGCGCCGTCGTCGCGGACTATCCGCACGCAGGTGAAGCGCGGCCACTCCGCGTCCTGGTCCGCCCGGAGCGCGAGGTAGCGCTTGTCGTCGCGCATAAGGATGTTGAAGTGAGGCTTGTACTTCTTTATCAGCGACGCCTCGGTCAGCAGGGACTCAGCCTCGTTCTTCACCGTCATGAACTCGAAGTCCCAGACGGTGTCCACCATTGAGCGCACCTTGGGCGGATGCTTCGCGCCCGGCCGGAAGTAGCTGGACACGCGGCGGCGCAGGTTCTTCGCCTTGCCGACGTAGATGATGACGCCCCGGCGGTCTCGCATGAGATAGCAGCCGGGGCGGTTTGGGACGGTCTTTAGCCGTTCGCGGACCAGGTCGGTCAAACGGAAGCCTCCCTGGAAGGCCGTCAGGCCTTCTTCTCTTCAAGCGGCTTGGGCGCGTCCGCGGCGGGGACGGCGTCGTCGTCCGCCTTCTCGCCTTCCGCAAGGCCCTTCTTGAACTCGCCCTTCGCCTTGCCGAGCGAACGCGCGAGATCCGGGATCTTCTTCCCGCCGAAGAGCAGCAGAAGAACCGCGAGGCAGATGAGCAGCTGGACGGGGCCCATGTTCTGTATGAAAGCGAATGTCATGATTTATCCTCCTTTTCCGTGGTATGTTTGAATAGAATACCGAAATTCTCCGCAAAATGCAAGTGCTCATGCATTGGCAGCCGGCAGCCATGTCGCACGCTCGTGGTCGTCCACGGATATGATTCCGTTCTCGACCAGGGCCTTAACGGTCATCTCGGCGTCCGAGACCTTGAACTGCGCCTTCAGCGTGTTGAGTATCTTCTTGATGGTGCGCGGGGCCATCGAGCGGAGCCTGTCTATCTGCTCGGCGGAAAGCTCCAGCGGCGTCCTGCGCGCCGACGCGCGCCTGCGCGCGGGGAGCTTCCTCTCGCCCTCCGTCGCCGACTTGCCGGGCGGCGCGGGCTTGGCCTTCGCCTTCCGCGTACGCTTGGACGGCTTCTCCTCGGCCGGAGGCTCCATGGCCGCCTTTATCGAGGCTACTGCGGCGACCGCGTTCGCGGCCTCTGCCTCGCTCGTCTCCGGCGCGTCGGCAGGCGCGACGAAATCCGGCTTCGCGGGCGGCTCCTCGGGCGCCGGCGCGGACGCGGCTTCGGGAGCGGCCTCCAGCTCAGGGACCGGCTCCGGCGACGGCACAAGCGCATCAGTGGACGGGATCGGCAGGACAGGCGAGCCGTCCTGCGCCTCCTCGACCATCGGGATGACCCTCTCAACCGACTCCCTCACCTCGTAGTCCAGGCCGTCGCCCACAGGCACGACTATGGAGCCCCCGTTGCGCACGGCCTCGACCGTGACGATGAGGTTGGCGTTCAGCCAGATCGGCGTCCCGTCCTTCTTTGTAAGCCTTACGAACATGTCGCTACTTCTTGCGCGGCTTCGGTGCCGGTTGCTTCGGTTTCGGCGCCGGTTGCTTCGGCGAGGCCTTCGTCGGCTTAGGCGCCGGTTGCTTCGGCGAGGCCTTCGGAGGGTTCTTCGGCGGCTTGACGCTCTTTGACTTCGCCTTGGAGCCCTTCTTGTGCTTGTCGCCGTGCTTGCCCTTCGGCGGCTTTGGCGGCCTTATCGAGCCGGAATGCCCGCCGTTCGCCGGGTGGTGCACAATGACAGGGCTAGGCCCGGGATTGTGGCGGTAGTGGCGGCCGTGGTGGTCGGGGTCCCGGCATCCCGCGATGGCAAAAGCCGCCATGCATGCGATTCCTATCAGCATCCTGCCCATTCGTCTATCTCCTTTCCTTGTGCATTCGTCAAATCCTGGCGAGCTTCGCCGCCAGCCCGACGTAGGTCGCGGGCGTCAGCTTCATGAGCCGGGCCTTGTCCTCCTTCGGCAAAGGCAGCGCGGCCACGAAGTCGCGCATGATCTCCGCCGTCACGCGCCTGCCGCGCGTAAGCTCCTTCAGCCGCTCGTACGGATGGTCCATTCCGACCTTGCGCATAACGGTCTGTATCGGCTCGGCGAGGACCTCCCAGTTAGAGTCGAGGTCCGCCGCGAGGCGCTCCTCGTTCAGCTCCAGCTTGCCGAGGCCCTTCAGCGTCGCGCGCGCAGCGATCAGCGAATAGCCGAAGCCCACGCCCATGTTCCGGAGCGTCGTGGAGTCAGTGAGGTCGCGCTGCATCCGCGAGACGGGCAGCTTGCGCGCCATGAAGCCGAGGACGGCGTTAGCGAGCCCGAGGTTGCCCTCGGAGTTCTCGAAGTCTATCGGGTTCACCTTGTGCGGCATCGTCGAGGAGCCGATTTCGCCCTTGACCGTCCGCTGCTTGAAGTACCCCATCGACACGTACATCCAGACGTCGCGGTCGAAGTCGAGGAGCACGGAGTTCCAGCGGCAGATCGCATCGAAGAGCTCGGCGATTCCGTCGTGGCTCTCTATCTGCGTCGTGAGCCGGTTCTGCCGCAGGCCGAGCGACTCGATGACCTTCCTGGAAAGCCGCTCCCAGTCCGCCTTAGGATACGCGGCGAGATGCGCGTTGAAGTTGCCGACGGCGCCGTTCATCTTCGCGGGCATCACGAGGCGGTCGATCTCCGCCGCCTGGCGCCTCAGGCGCGCGGACACGACCGCGAGCTCCTTGCCGACGGTCGTCGGCGACGCGGGCTGGCCGTGGGTGTGCGCGAGCATCGGGACCTTGGCCCACGCCTTCGCCATCCCGGACACCTTGTCAGCCACCTCGTCCATCGCCTTGCGGAGGACCGCCTTTCCGTCGCGGAGCATGAGGGCGTGGGACATGTTGTTCACGTCCTCGCTGGTGCACGCGAAGTGGATGAACTCGCCCCGGCGCTCCAGGGACGTGCCCTTCACCTTCTCCTTGAGGAAGTACTCCACCGCCTTGACGTCGTGGTTCGTCGTCTTCTCGATGTCCTTGACGCGCCTTGCGTCGGCGAGCGTCACGCCGGAGGCGATGGCCCTCAGGGCCTTGCGCTCCGCGGAGGACAGCGCCTTGCACTCGGGGATCTCCTTCGCGTCGCACAGCGCCTCCAGCCATGTGCATTCGACTAGCACACGCCGCTTGATGAGGCCGTATTCGGAGAATACCTCGCCCAGCTCTTCGCACTTGGAGGCGTAGCGCCCGTCAATCGGCGATATCGCCGTAAGAGTGTCTGATGTCATGCCGCATAGTATAGCAAATATTCGCCCTGCGCGCCATCCGCGCCACGACTTTGGGGCTTGCCGGGCGCGCGCCGTCACGCGTTCCGCGCCGGGGCGCGCCAGTCCATGCGCAGCACGTCGGGCCAGCCGCGGACCCGGGTCATGTTCGCGGCGAGGGGGAAAGCCTCGTTCCACGGACGGGAAAACACCAGGATGCGCGAGCGCGTCCACTCCGCGAGCCGGCGCAGCACGACGGGGGAGTCGTCTACCACTACGTCGTAGCGGCGGGCCTCCAGCTCGCCCATGTCCACGGTCGGAGGGTCGTCCGGGCCGGATGCGAAGGAGCGTCCGTACTTGTCGACGTACGTGACGGGGAGATTCCCCAGCCCGGCCGTGCGGAGCCATTCCGACGTGTCGCGGTGCGTGAAGGCCGGGCGTCCAGTAACGATGTCCACGCGATGGCCCGCCGCAACCAGGGCCCGTACGCCGTCTGCGGCCCCCGGCGTCTGCGGATATCCTAATATGCTGCCGCGCTCGTGCGACACAACGCGGAACCTCTCCATTTCGCCGTCGGTCAGCCCAAAGACCTCCTGGAGGTCGAAACTCCTCACGTCGCCGTACCTGACGGACTTGCCGAACTCGCGCTCCGCCAGGATGCAGAGCGCCGCCGCCGTCTCGCAAAGGACGTCGTCCATGTCCACGTATATCCTCATGTCCGCTCCACCAGCCTTATCGACTTCCACCTTCCGCGCCGCCAGCGCACCAGCGAGCCGACGAACAGCACCGCCACGTACACAACCGTCGTCGTCCACAGCGCAGGCATCGTGAAGCACCCGGCAATGGACACCACCCAAACGAGCGGCATCCACACGCCAAAGGCGCAGAAAGTCATCCACCACATGACGAACTTCGTGTCGCCCGCGCCGCGCAGGGCCCCGCAGAGGACAGTGTCCACGGCGTCCAGCACAAGCCAGCAGCCCATGAGCAGGAAAAGCCTCGCCCCAAGCGCGAGGAAACGCTCCGCCTGCCCGGGATCCGCCGGAGCGAACACGGAAAGCACCGGACGATAGAGGAGCAGCACGGCCACGGCAAAGGCTGTCGCGACTGCGGCAGCCAGCAGCACCGTGCGCCTGGCCGCAAGCGCCGCCCCCGCGTCGTCTCCGCGGCCCCGCGCCTGCCCGACAAGTGTCTGGGCGCCGATCGCGAAGCCCTCCATCGGCGCGTAGAGCAGGTAGTTCACGGTGAAGACCGCGTTCGAGACGGCGAAATCCAGCTCCCCCACCTTCTCGGTCACGAAGACGAACACCGTGAACGACAGCAGGTTGAGGACGTTGTACGCGCCGGATGGCACGCCAAAGCGAAGTATGCGCCAGACAAGCCGCAGGGGTGTCTCCGTAGTCTCGCCGCCGCCGTCGCGCCGGATGTCCCTGAAGACGCACGCGGAAAGCCACAGCCACTGCACTGCCATCGAGAAGACCGTGGCGTATGCGGCGCCTGCTATCCCAAGCCTCGGCAGTCCGCACCATCCGAAGATCAGGAACGGATCCAGGGCGACGTTCAGGAGATTGCCCAGGAGGTTCGCCCAGAACACAATCCTCGTGCGGCCCCTTCCGGTGAAGTAGGACGCCGCCGCCATCTGCGCGCACACAAAAAATCCGCCAAACAGGACTATGTCGCAGTACTCCACCTCCATTTCAAGGAGCTCGGCTGACGGCGCAGTCCTGAGCAGTATCCAGTTGGCGAACGGGACAAGCGAGGCGACAAGCGCACCGGACGCCAGCGCAATGAACGACGCGACGCGGCAGCTGACTGCGCACATCTTGGGATTGCCCGCGCCGTGGTACTGCGCCACGAACACGCCGGAGTAGGCGACCACCGCCTGGAAGAAGCCAACGAACACCCACGAAAGCGTCGAGGCCGGCAGAACGGACTCGAACGCCGCCATCGAATACCCGGCTAGGTATGCACGGTCGGCGAACTGCATGACCGCGTTGTTGACCATGCCGAGCGCCAGGGGCCACGAAAGCCTGAGTATGTCAAGATACGACTTCACAGCAGAAGGTGATATTATACCAAATCCCGGCGTGGCAGGTTCCCTGAAAACAAAAGCGAGGGCGCAGGCCCTCGCTTCGTCGTCCATGTCAGGAGCAGAACCTTACGCAACCTTGCGGCGGCGAAGGCCAAGCATAGCCATGCCCACAAGCAGCATCAGCCCGCTCGTCGGCTCAGGAACGGCGCCCGAGGTCCATGAAGCACCAGAGCCAGATGTTCCAAAGCCCGAAGTCGCCGTCATTGCAGACCAATTCGAACCGAATTCAGTCTTGCTTATATACGCGCTCATGTCCCCCGTAGACCACCCGGAGTTGGCAAGCACGTTACCCGACGAGTCAAACAGTTCAATTGCAAACTGAGCTGCGGGGCTAGAAGGATAGACATAGCCAAGCGCGGAATACACACCTTCAGCAACATCTAGCTTATCATAGCCGTAGGTACCTTTTGCAATCGACTCAGAGCCATCCGCAAAAACATAAGTCGTACCCAACTCTGTTTTGCTGGCACCTTCATCGGTAGTCTGATATATCTTGGCATAAGCATAGTTATTTATACCATCAATACCTGCAACATCCGAACTGGTAACCTGCCAGTAAAGCAAGTCGGCGTGCAGCGAAGCGGCCATTCCTGCTATCGCAAACATTGTCAGTACTTTTTTCATTGTCGCTTTCCTAATTTATGACGTTTGAGATTTCGTGCAACAAGCCGAACACTATCACCAGTTAAATGTAGGCGTACCGCCGTTGCTGACGTACAAAAAGCCCTTCCCGGCCTCAAGCGTAAAGTCAGCAACCTCCCAATCCTTCCTCGGCGAACGGCTCGCGTTGTATGTCTGAACGGCAAAGTTGTTAATTGCAGTTGTCCCATCCGCCTTCGTTGCCCTGTACGTGAACTCCTTGCGACCTGTAACTGTGTTGCTAGGATCGACCACGACAATCTTGTCGCCCTCCTGAAAAGTGCCGCTAGCGAGCTTGTTCTTTATGGCGTTCACGTTGATTGCCGCGCAAGCGCCCATCATGGTGCTGGCATTGGCAACAGCGGAAACCGACGCACCAGTTTCAAAGCACTGCCCGTAAAGGTAGAAGGTCTGTGTCGAAGTCGGATTAGCAGGCAACTCAAGCCAAGCGGCGGAGCCACACGGGAGCGCGTCAAGCGGATCGCCTGAAGGCATCGTTTCCTCCACCTCCCATACACCATTAGCAATCTTCCAAGCATCCCAGCCGGCCTTCACGGAATTCCAATGAAGAAGCTTCGTATTTGCCGGAAGGCCATCTGGCATTACGACCTTTGTGGGGGCGATAGTCCTGCCATCCGTCTGACCGACAGTCTGAAGAGGAAGTGCGATAATCGTGCTCTTAACTCCAGTGGACACTGCTATGCGGC
>Ga0310786_10006901_pt1 | contig 14954 bp, 8 predicted proteins | sample AusTroGonzalo_MG_FD_203881 | JGI IMG/M metagenome (GOLD analysis project Ga0310786, IMG submission 203881) | Bovine rumen microbial communities from tropical cattle in Woodstock, Queensland, Australia - Gonzalo_03 (v2) (version 2) | ecosystem: Host-associated > Mammals > Digestive system >... | reverse complement strand
GACCGGCCCCTCCGACCTTAGCCAGATTTACGGCGAAGCCATCGCCCTGCGCGCTACGCTCTACTATGAGCTTACCCGTTTCTATGGTGACGTGCCCCTCCAACTCATTGCAGGCGAAGAGGCTACCGAACTCACCAACCGCAGCTATATCGCCGAGTACAACCTCGACCTCTTGAAGAAGGTTGAACCGCTGATGTACCGCCCTGGCGAGGGTTCGCGCGACAAGAGCTACATGAGCCGCACCTACGTCGATGGCCTTATCGGACGTATAGCTATGTGGGAGGCTGGCTACCAGACGCGTCGTACCGACTTCGGCGACAGCTACTATACCAAACTTGACGGTTCTCCCGTTTCGTTCGAAAAGCTCTACACCAGCGACAAGTACAAATGCTTCTATGGCCGTCGTAGCGACTGGCAGGATCTCTATCGCATGGCTGAGACCTACCTGAAGAGTGCTGTCGAGAATCCGGGTCCCGGCGTTGTCTTCCAGGAAGTCGATCCGCGATCAAGTGGCGACGGCTTGGGCTCGAAGGCTTTCGGCAACCCGTTCCAGTACGTTTTCCAGCAGATGATGGATCTCCAGTTTGCTGACGAGGATGTCTATGAGATTCCCGAGACACAAGGTGTGCAGACCGAGCGCCCCTACGCTTTCGGTCGTCCATCGGATGGTTCGAAGGCTTACAACTATCCCTGCAAGACCTACGGACAGTGCCGCTTCAACCTGGTGTATTACTATGATGACTTCGATCCCGATGATATGCGTCGCGACGTCACCGTCACCGCTTTCGGTTCTCGCGGCAATGGTCAGGAGCGTCTGATTCCGTTCTCAAAGGGCTCGACAGCCAAGGCTGGCGGTTTTGCCCTCAACAAATGGGACGAGAATCGTATGTCCAGTCCGTACGTTGTCACCCAGCGACAGGCGGGCATCAACTGCCCCTACATGCGCTTCGCAGAACTCCTGCTCATGTATGCTGAGGTTGAATGTGACCTTGGCAATACGGCCGTGGCACGCCAGTACCTCAACAAGGTTCACCAGCGCGCATTCGCCGGTACAGCCGATCTCGATGCATTCATCGCCAAGTGCGGTGACCTGCGTCATGCCATCTACGAGGAGCGCAAGCTTGAATTTGGTGGTGAAGGCGTTCGCAAGTGGGATGTCGTACGTTCGGGTTATGTGGATGAGATTGTCACCAGTTTCAAGACTCGCACCAAGGCTATTCTCGACGATTTGCAGACCAAGGGTTATCATACCTTTGCCAACGGCAACCAGATGTCGCTTTACGTGTGGATCAAGGATGTCAATCCTACCGACTATGGCGTGAACTATCGTCTCACCACCACCTGCACCGACCGCTCGAATCCTGTGCTCTGGCCGGCTTGGCGTGGCCAGAATGACGATTGGTACAGTGTTGGCAAGTATTGGGGTGATCCCAACTTCGCTGCCCTCAAGTTCGGCTTGGATGCAACACAGGCAGCGGCCGTGGGCATCGCATCTGACCTCCGCACCAACGTGGCCGTCAAGGGCATGTTCGAATACATCGATCCCGATGGAGCCGAGGCACAGGCGCTCGAAGCCGAAGGTTATGTCCGCACCGACTGGGGCAAGGAAATCATCGACAAGCAAGACAACATCGATGCCTATTATACCTATGTATATAATGGCTACGAGTCGAAGACCCCACCGATCTACATGTTCCCGATGCACGGTGATGTCATCAAGCAGAATCCTGATGTCCTGATTCAGGGCTATGGCTTCCCGTCGAAGTAAGTCTTCACGACAATTGGTTTTCCCTATTGTCATTGCCGCATAAATGATGCGCCAACCGAGCGTTTCGGTTGGCGCATTTTGAAATACTTTTATCAATATGAAAAAACTGATTTGTTTAATAGCTGCTACCCTTTTCTTAGGCATTTCGAACCTCAATGCCGGCATATGGTGGACGACCGAAGGCAATGAGGTGGAGTTCCTTGCCCCATCTTCGGGTTTCTTGCGCCTGCAGATGTGTACACCCGGTATGTTCCGCATTACCAAGGGCCACTCGGGTTTTCGCCCAAATGAGGAATGGATGGTGATCAAGTACGATTTTGACCCCGTGGGCTATGAGGTGCGCGAGACCAAGGAGGGTGCGGTCGTGTTGACCGACGCCCTGACGTTGCATATTGTCGATTCCCCTTGGCGTATCAAGGTGCTCGACCGCATCACGGGCGAGGTGCTTTATGAGGAGATTGATTGCCAGTTCGAAGACAAGGAAAAAGGGCCAAAGACCAGGTGTGTGCTCCGTCCCGACGAACATTTCTTTGGCCTGGGCGAACGCATGGACCAGCTTGACCTGCGCGGGCAACGCGTCCATCTGAACGTCGAACTGGGTCGCGGCCCACGTCCGGCCGTGGGCGGCAAGGACATCCTGCGTGCCAACTATTGCCCCGTGCCGTGGGTGATGAGCAACAAGGGGTACGGCATCTTCTTCCACACCGCATGGCCTACTGACTGGGATTTCGGCTGGACTTCGAACCAAACCTACACGTGGCAGGCCGATGGCGGGGAGTTGGACTATTATTTCATCAAGGGCCCTGAGATCCAAACCATGATTCACAGCTACCAGATGCTGACGGGCAACTGTCCGATGATGCCCCGCTCGGCCTATGGTTTGCATCTCGGCAGTTACAGTGGTGGCACGTGGAACCACGAGCAGGATGCCAATCAGCATTACAACGTGGCTCTTGTGCAGCGTATGCGCTGTGAAGGCATACCCGTCGATATCCTCTGGCTCGACTCGACTTGGCGCATCTTCAACAGCCGTTTCCGCAACGGGGGCTGCAACTACAACTGGCAGGATGCCTTCCCCGACCCCAAGGGGATGATTGACAGCATCTATGCCGAGCACATCGACCTCTTCGGACTCCACGTCCGCAGCATCGCCGACGATGGTCCCAGTTCGACGCTCTATCAAGACGCTTTGGCCGCTGGTGCCCTCTTCCCGGACATGGAGCAACAGGGCATTTTCAACTTTTTCGACGAACAACAAGCCGACTGGTGGTGGCAAAATGGGCCAATGCGTGTGGTGAAGGATGGCGTCAAGTTCTTCAAGACCGACGTAGGCAGTGCATTCCGCTATCCAGGTCGCCAAGACAGCGTTATATACAAAGGCTATACGGGTGCTGAACTCCATAACCTTTTCCCCTTGGCTTACGGTGCCGCTCCCTACAAGCGTTTCATCGAGCAGAACCGTATGCGCGGCTTCACACACACCCGAGAGGGCTATGCCGGCATTCAGCGCTATCCTTTTATCTGGGCAGGTGACTGGGGCACCGAGTGGCAATGGTTTGAGCCGGTGATACGCGGAGGTCTCACCATGGCGTTGTCGGGTGTGGGTTACTGGTCGCATTGCATGGGTGGATTCGAGCAATATTCGCCCTACGACACCGACCTCTATCTGCGCTGGTGCCAGTTCGGCATGTTCAGTCCCGTGGCCATGCTCTTTGGCATGGATCATCCGCGCTACCATGAACCGTGGACCTACGGCGAGGAAGCGCAACGCATCTTCACCACCTACGATTCGCTACGCTACACCCTTATACCTTATTTATATAGTAACGCGTGGGAAATGATGCAGACGTCGCGCCCCATGATGACCCCTATGCTCTACGATTGGCAAGACGACGAAGTAACCTATCGGATGTGCGACCAGTTCATGTTCGGACATTCGATGATGATCTGCCCAGTCACAAACAAGGGAGCGCTATCGCGTCCCGTCTATTTCCCGGGAGGCAAATGGGTTGATTTCTGGACAGGAGAGCGCATCGATGGCCGTCAGTGGAAGTCGTTCCTCACACCGCAGTGGCTGATGCCCATCTTCATTCGCCAAGATGCCATCATCGTCAAGCAGCCCGAAGTGCAATGGATGGCGCAATCAGAGGGACAGCCTATCACTGTATGCTGCTATCCTGTCGGCTCTTCCTCTTACGACCTGTATGAAGATGACGGGCGATCGCTCGAATACCAGCAGGGTGCTTACGCCTTGACGCGTATTGATAGCAAGATGGTTTACTGGGAAGAGGCCGCTCATAGAAGAAATGACAACATGTGCGATTGGACATCGGGATGCGAATGGACTCTTACTATCAGCAAGCCCAATTGTCCTGCCAAAGACAAGAAAGGCCGACCCCGCTTCACCCCTTCCACACACAACTACTGCGTGGAGGCTTATCTTGACAGCAAGCCCACAAGCATCACCGTGAACGGAACGGAGCGAAACGATTGGACGTGGGACGAAACCCTACGTCTGCTCCGCCTCGACACGGGATTGGACAACACGGAAGAAATCACCATCATCGTAAATACCCCATGGTCATGAAACGCATGTTTTTGTCGGGAGCCAAGCTTGGCTCCCATCTACTACGCCACTTGAAGGCAGTCTCATTCGTATTACTTCTCGTCGCGTGCCTTTCGGCATCGACACTTTCGGCGCAGACCTACAACGACCTCGTCACCTATCCGGGGCGTCCTAATTACGGTGCGTTGAAATTCAGCAGTCCCCAGGCGTGGTACAGTTACCTGATGCTGTGGCAGCACCAGCGCGACGACCAACGGAGCGAAGAGTTGGCGCAAGCCTTTGCTTCGAAAGCGGATATGCAAGCATACATCGCGCAGGTGCGACGGAAGATGCGGCAGTTAGCGGGTGATTTTCCCGAGCGAGGAGATCTTCATAGCCAAATAACGGGCACGGTGGATGGCGACGGCTTCCGCGTCGAGAAGGTTATCTTCGTGAGCCGTCCGCATCACTACGTCACCGCGCACCTCTATCTGCCTACCGGCGGCAAGGCGCGGAAGTTTCCTGCCTGCGTCGAAATGTGCGGACATAGCCTGCAGGGCAAGGGCTCGGGTTCGGGCACTGCGGTTCAGATGGCGCGCAACGGCATTGCTGTGCTCGTGGTCGATCCGATCGGTCAGGGCGAGATGCAACAACTCATCGACGCGACGGGTCGGAACCTGACGCGCGGTGTGACCACCGAACACACGCTGTTGGCTCCCGCCTACAGCCTGTTGGGCAGCAGCCTGGAGGCGCAGATCTTCTGGGACAACAGTCGCGCCGTGGATTATCTATGCAGTCGTAAGGACATCGATCCGAAGCACATCGGCTGTTACGGCTTTTCGGGCGGCGGGACAGAAGCATCGTATCTTTCGGCTCTTGATGACCGCATCCAGGCGGTGAGTGTGGGCCTTTTCTTCAGCGACCGCACGCGCACCCTGGAAACGCAGGGACCGAGCGACGGTTGCCAGTGGATGGCGGGCGAGGGTGCACTGGGTATCAACCATTCGGACATGGCACTATGCATGGCACCTCGTCCCTTCCAGGTGCTGGACGGACTGTTCGACTTCGTGGATCACTACGGGGCGCTGAAGGGCATGAAGGAGGTGCAACGCGCCTACGACGTGCTGGGCGCTTCGGACCACGTGGAGCAATACTACTATGCCGACGGCCATGCCTGTCCTCCCGATGCGATGGAGCATCTGGTGGGATGGATGAAGCGTTGGCTGGCGGGCGATACGTCGATGCCACACATCGACGAGGTCCACTTCCGCGGCAAGGATATGCTTTGCACCACGTCGGGACAGGTGAATCGGGAGTTTGCCGATGCCGAAAACACGATGAAGGATGCCGCGCGACGGTACGACGAACTGTCGGAGCGGCGTGAGGCTTTTTGTACACAACCGATCGGGGAGATCAGGCGCGGGATGTGCCAACTGCTTGGACTGAACGAGTCGATACTCACGCAGGTGCCTCTTCCCGCCACGCTGCCCGGCTCCCCTTTGGCCAAAACCGTCGTTCCCACGGGGCGCACCCACGGGCGGGACTTCGAGGAATACCGTTTCCAACTGAATCGCGAGGGCGAGATGCCCGTGGCGGTGGTGGTGCGCATCCCCGACGATGCTACGACCGATTCGCCCATCGAACTGCATCTGCACGAACAGGGCAAGGCATGGTTTCTGGGCGACCTGGACAAACTCGACATGACGAGCAACGGCAACATCATCATTGCTGCCGACGTACGCGGCGTGGGCGAGATGGAGGATCCCTACATCTATAACCTCACGAAGTATTGGAACCGCGAATGGCGCTGCGCCGTGCTGTCGCTGCACGAAGGCCGGCCACTTCTGGGCCAGCGCGTGGTGGATGTGCTGACGCTGAACGACTTCTGCACGCATCATCCGCTACTCAGCGGTCATCCCCTGCACGTGGTGGGCGACGGGCTGTTCGGCCCCGTGCTGATGCATGCCGCCGTGCTCGACGAGCGCATCGGGAAGGTCACTTTGACGCGTACGCTCAAGACGTGGAAGGATTATCTCGAGCAGCCCTTGCAACACGACATGATGACAAACGTGATTCCAGGAGTTTTGCAATACTACGATTTACCCGACCTCGTCAAACTATCGGGAGGCCGGGTAAAGATTGTGGATTAAAGAAGGGTCCTACTTCAGGAACGTGCTGCGCATGGGTGTGAAGGTGTCGATGAGCACGCCGTCCTTGAGGCACTTGCAGCCATGAATGACGTTCGGAACCTTCATCAGCACGTCGCCAGCCTTGACGATCTTGGTCTCGTCGCCGATGGTGAACTCGAATTCGCCGCTCTCAACGTAGGTGACTTGAACATGCGGATGGCTGTGAAGCTTGCCCTCGGAGCCCTTCTTGAACTTCACCTTTACCATCATGAGGTTGTCGTTGTAGCCCATCACCTTGCGATAGACCTCGCCCGGATCGGCGGTGCGCTCCCATTCGCGGTCGGCATCGAACACGAACGCATCGCTCTTTGCGGTGATGTCGCGAGTATAGACGGTCTGTCCGTCGGCCGTGACGGTAATCACGCCATGGGGCGCTGCGGTAAGGGTGCTGTCGGTGCAGCAGGGTTTGTCACAAGCGGCTTGTTCAGGCTGGTTGCACTTGCATCCTGCGAGCAGGGCGGCCAGTGCGGTTGCAAAAAGAATCTTTTTCATAAAAAAGCAACTGTTATTTGTTAATTATTCATTGTTATTTAGAAATTTCGGTGCAAAGATAACGTTTTTTCTCGAAAAAGTACCAAGATATTGAAAAAAAATGTATATTTGCGCTGTTTTTAAATCCTGTCAATATGAAAACACGTCTGTTTCGAACATTTCTATGCCTGATGATCCTGTGCGGTGGTCATTTCGCTGCACAGGCGCAGAATGGAACCTTCACCAATCCGATACTCGGAGGTGATTATCCCGACCCAACCATCATGCGTGATGGTGAAGATTACTACATGACGCACAGCGCCTTCGATTATGTGCCGGGCCTCGTGGTGTTTCATAGTCGTGACTTGGTGCATTGGGAGCCGATCGGTTCGGCACTCAATACCTTCCTGGGGTCTGTTTGGGCCCCCGACATCTGCAAATACAACGGCAAGTACTACATTTATTTCACCGTCGCCTATCCGTCGGAGTCGGTGAGGGCCAAGGCTGGACGCGACCTGAAACCGGGAAGCCGTATGAACTTCGTCGTGTCGGCCGATTCGCCCTATGGTCCGTGGAGCGAACCCGTTGACCTGGGCGTGGCCAACATCGACCCCTGCCATGTAGTTGGGGAGAACGGGCAACGATGGCTTTTCCTAAGTGGCGGCCAGCGTGCCAGGCTCACCGACGACGGGTTGCACGTCGTGCCGGGAACCCTTGAAAAGGTCTATCCCGGTTGGACGTATCCCAAAGAGTGGGCTACCGAAGGGCTTTGCCTCGAAGGGCCGAAACTCCGCAAGATAGGCGATTACTATTACTATCTGAATGCCGAGGGCGGTACGGCTGGTCCTCCCACCAGTCACATGGTAGTGGTGGCACGTTCGAAGAGCATCGATGGCCCATGGGAGGACAGTCCCTACAATCCGCTCATCCATAACTACGCCAACACCAATCGCTGGTGGAGCCGCGGCCACGGTTCGCTCATTGATACGCCTGACGGACGCTGGTACTGCGTCTATCATGCCTATGAGAACGGTTTTACCGATTTGGGTCGCCAGACCTTGTTGGAGCCTTTGGAACTGACCAAGGATGGTTGGTTCCGTCCTGTTATTCGTGATAATGAGGGGCTTAGTGCCGACCCCGTGGGGCCGATTCCAACGCCGATGGAAGAGGGTGTGGAAGGTTCAAGAGGTTCAAAAAGTTCAAGAGGTTTGAGTGGTTCGAAAGACTTTTTGCCACAATTCCGCGTCGGTTTTGAATGGAAGTCCTATCGCGCTTTCGAATCTGAACGCATCGAGCATATTGCTGATGGCATACGTCTCAAGGCTAAGGGTAACATGCCCGGCAATTCGTCACCGCTGATGTTTGTGGCCGGTGATCATCGTTATGAAATCGAGGCAGAAGTGGAAATCAGCGATGACGAGACACGTGCCGGCCTGGTGCTCTACTACGACAGTGTGTTCTACATGGGTACGGGATTCGATGCCAATCGTCGTTATCGCTACCGTAAGGGTGGTCAGAGCGGAGGCGGCATGCATCCCGCTCAGGGTACTCGTCATCTATGGCTTCGTTTGCGCAACGACAACCACGTCGTCACGGGCAGCTACAGCTACGATGGCGTCAACTGGCAGCGCGAAACATGGGGTATGGACTGCTCGGGGTATAACCACAACACGCTCTATCAGTTCCAGTCCGTCCTCCCAGGTATCTTCTGTACAGGCAAAGGCTCAGCCACATTCACCCACTTCGAATATCGCAATCTCGACATCGAGGATGCCAAGACTGCCATGCGACGCGCTGTCGCGTTCATGATGGACAGCATCAGTTACGAGGGTGCATTCGTCTGGAGCTATCTGCCCGACCGCAGTCGCCAATGGGGCGAATTGGAAGCACCCTATCGCACGATGGTTTGGCTTCAGTCGCCCAGCACGCCTTCGGTAGGACATCTGTTGATCGATGCTTACCATGCCACAGGCGATGAATACTATTACGAACAGGCACGCAAGATTGCCGGTGTGTTGATGCGCGTGCAGCATCCCGAAGGAGGGTGGAACTATGTGGAGGACCTGGCCGGCGAGGACGAACTCAAGCAGTTCTATGCCACCATCGGCCGTCAGGCTTGGCGTCTGGAAGAGTTCCAGCATTATTACGGTAATTGTACGTTCGACGATGAAGCCACCTCCGAGTGTGCCACCTTCCTGCTGCGCGTCTATCTTGAAAAGAAGGATAGCGAGGTGCTCCAGTCGCTCAACAAAGTCATAGGATTCATGTTGGATAGCCAGTATCCGAATGGTGGCTGGCCTCAACGCTATCCTTTGATGTATAATCACGTATTCCGTGGTATGGAGGATTATTCCTCGTTCATCACCCTCAACGATGACGTGATGCCGGCAAACATCGAGTTCCTTATCCAATGTTATCAGGAACTGGGACGCAAAGACCTTTTGAAACCTATCCGCAAGGCGCTCGACATTTCCGTCAAACTACAGCAGCCGGCACCACTTGCCGGTTGGGGTGACCAGTACTTTGTAAAGACTCTCAAACCCGCCCATGCACGCAGCTATGAGCCTCGTTCGGTCAATACAGGCACCACGGTCCGCATGATTCGTGCCATGATGGACTATTACCGTCTCACGGGAGAAAAGAAATTTCTCAAGGGTATTCCCGCCGCTCTGCAGTTCCTGCGTGAACAACGTTTGCCCGACGAGGAGGCGGCACGCTATGGTGGGGGCGGCGGCACTGGCGGTAGGGCAGGTCGCCGAGGCGGCGAAGGTTTCCTCGTGGCTCGCTTCCTTCGTCCCGAAGATGGCACACCCATGTATGTGCATCGTCGTGGCAGCAATGTAGGCAATGGCGAATATTACACCGACCAGGAAATCAGCCGCACCATTGCTCATTATGGTTCGTGCGCCTTCATCAATCCCGATGCTCTGGAGCGCGAATACAAGGCATTGTGTGAAGCCGATGTAAAAGAGGTCACCTCATCGTCGCCGTTGCTCAATCCCAAGCAGAACATCGCCGTACCCTTCTATTACTTCAAGCCTGCGCCCATGATGGCAGGCGGCTCACGCCGTGGCTTCGGTTCGGTGCAGGATATTTTGAAGGCCCAGCAACCTGGTGGTGGTTGGCTCACCCCATTGAGCCAGATTTCCAATGTCTATAAGCCGCTACCCGAAGGCTTGGCACCATCGAACAGCAACGAATATGCCACCACGTTCGTGGGTGACGAGTACGACACTTCGCCCTTCACACCCGAAGAGCCCGTCCTTGGCTATAGCACGCGTGACTTCATCCAGCTGATGACGCAGCTTATTCACTATGTGAAGTAGTCGTAAAAATTCCCTTTTGCATGAAACGTACAATTTCGTTATTCTCTTTTGTTATTCTCCTCTCCGTCCTTGCAGGTTGTAAGGGCGGAGAGGGAAGTCATACAGAGCGTGCCTATACCGTCGAAGGTTCATTCGACGTCGATAGCACTATAGTGCTTGATCGTCTTGTGCTTTATACCGACAGGCACGTGGCTCTCGATTTCGACAGCATCGACCTTACTCCCCAACATACGTTCGAGCATCAAGGAACAACGCATGGTATCGACGAGCTTTTCCTTTGTTCCGATGGTGGTGAGTTGTGCCGTTTTTATGCTACGGAAAATAGTGGAGTTGTGCTTAAACTTACCGTACAAGACGATATACTGAATGTAACCTTCGATCCTTCACAAGGCGACAGCATCAACCCTTGGCTTCAGGAGCAGACCAAAAATATCGCCCAGCTTTTAGGACCCGAGAAGAAACGGACCATTGACAGCCTCTGTCATCTGCATCCTACCGATGTGCGTCCGGCTCTGCTACTTCGTGACCATATCGAGGTACTCAATGACTCCATCTTTGTACGTCGTTGTATGGGTGCCTTCGGTAGCGAAGCTATGCCCGACTGGCTTATCAAGAGCATCGATCAGATTCTTGACGAAAGCTCCCGAAAACCTAATACCAATCGTCGCCTTGCACCCTGTACCATTCAAACCGACAGCACTACCTTCGACTTCAGCGCGTCGCGCAGTGACTATCTGCTCATCTACATTTGGAGCGATTATTCTCAGACATCCATCGATAGTTTGAAGGTAGTAGCTAATCTGGCCAACGAAGAATATGACATGAAGCGTTTGCAACTTGTAACACTTTGTCTTGCATCACCCGACAGCATTTGGTGGAAGCAACATACCAAAGACATTGATGGCTTGCACGCGTGGCTGCCCGCTGGATTCAGCGACGAACGTTTGCGCAAATGGAACATCAAAGACTTGCCAACAGTCATAGTTTGCGATATGTATAATAACCAGCAATTGCGCAATGAGTGGGGACAAAAACTTCGTGCTACCTTGAGCCGCATTCCCAACCGCAGTAGTTTCTCGAACATTCCTCAACCAAAACCCAAGGCAAACCGTGGTCGTTAGAACTATTACAGCAGCCTTGCAAGGCATAGATGCCACACCGGTCTATTGCGAGACGGTGACAACGCAAGGAATTCGCACCATTATGATCGGACTGCCCGACGCGGCAGTCAAAGAGAGTCGCGATCGCATCGAGAGTGCTTTGCGAGAGGCTGGCATGCGTTTCCCACGACGTGCCGTCACTATCAACCTGGCTCCTGCCGACGTGCGCAAGGAGGGTTCACTTTACGATGTGCCCATAGCCGTTGCCGTAATGGCTGCCGACGGAAAGATTCCTACCGACAAACTCGAACAATATATGATTGTGGGAGAATTGTCGCTCGATGGAGCTGTCAAGCCTGTCAAAGGCTGTTTGCCTTTCGCCATTCTGGCACGTCAGATGCACCTCAAGGGTATCATCGTTCCACGTGAAAACGCCTGTGAGGCTGCCGTAGTCAACAACCTCGACGTGCTTTGTGCCGACACGCTAAAGGATGTCATGGGTTTCATGGCGGGAGAATCCGAAATGGAGCAGAAAGTGATGAACACACGCGAGATGTTTGAGAAGGCAGAGCGCACCTATCCGCACGACTTCAAGGACGTCAAGGGACAAGAAACCGTGAAACGTGCTTTCGCTATAGCTGCTGCCGGTGGACATAACATGATTATGGTGGGTCCTCCGGGAGCCGGCAAGTCGATGATGGCGAAGTGTCTGCCCTCCATCCTACCACCGCTTTCGCTCAGTGAAGCACTCGAAACCACCAAGATACATTCCGTGGCAGGACTGCGTGCCGAAACGGGTCTCGTTACCCAACGTCCTTTCCGTTCACCGCATCATACTATTTCGAGTGTCGCCCTCATTGGTGGAGGAACGAATCCTATGCCTGGTGAGGTGAGTCTGGCACATAACGGAGTTCTTTATCTTGACGAGCTGCCCGAGTTTTCAAAATCTGTACTTGAAGTGTTGCGCCAGCCGCTTGAAGACCGTCAAATTACCATTGCCCGTGCCAAGAATACGGTGACCTACCCCGCTTCTCTCATGCTCGTGGCCAGTATGAATCCATGCCCTTGTGGATATTATAACCATCCTACACATCCTTGTATTTGCAGTGAGACACAAGTGCGCAAGTATTTGGGTCGTGTGTCAGGACCTTTGCTTGATAGAATAGACCTGCAAATAGAAATCCTCCCTCTAAGCTTTGCCGAGGTAAGTAGAACAAGTGTTGCAGAAAGTAGTTCATCCATTCGCGAACGTGTAATCAAGGCGCGTCATATTCAAGAGAATCGTTTCCGTGAAGAACCAGGAGTCCACTGCAATGCCCAGATGACTCCAGCAATGCTTCGCCAATATTGCCAACTCGACGAAAAGTCACTCACTATGATCCAACGGGCCATGACCAAACTCGACCTCTCTGCGCGTGCATATGATCGTATTCTCAAGGTTTCGCGCACTATCGCTGACTATGAAGGAGAAATCAATATAACTTCTACCCACATAGCCGAAGCCATCAGCTATCGTAATCTCGATCGCAGTTCGTGGGGACAAGGGTGATTAATTAACAATTAATAATTAAAATAATACAATAGTACTATAAACTAACATGAAACAAAAAATAATCTTATTCGTTATCACGTGCTGCATGTCGCTAAGTGTCTTGGCACAGATGGATCCTTATCCAACTTATCCGAATCCAGTCCTTTGGACCGACGTACCCGATCCCGATGTGATTTGTGTCGATGGAAACTTCTATTTGGTTACTACCACAATGCATCAGTTCCCAGGTGTGCCTATTATGCGTTCGAAAGACCTTATCAATTGGGAAACCATCGGATATGTAGTTGATCGTCTAACCGACTCGCCACGTTACGATATGCAAGGTGGCACAATCTATGGACGTGGTCAATGGGCCACCTCACTCAAGTATCACAACGGGAAATACTATGTACTCTTTGCTCCAAACGAGATGGGTGATATGGGACGCTCATACATTTATTCCGCTGTGGATCCTGCTGGCCCATGGGAACTTGTATCTCGTCTGCCGCACTTCCACGACTGTTCATTGCTCTTCGACGATGATGGTCGTGTTTATGTAGTTTATGGTACAGGAGAGTTGTGTGAATTGAAGCCTGATCTTTCTGGAATCATTGAAGGTAGTCATATGAAAATCTTTGAGCGTGAAGAGGATGAAAAGGGACTTCTCGAAGGTTCTCGTATGATAAAACATAACGGCAAGTATTACCTACTTATGATTTCGCAGGTATGGGGTCCAGGACGCCATCGTCGCGAGGTGTGCTATCGTGCTGACGACATACACGGACCATACGAGAAGAATGTCATACTGCAATCTGATCTTGGTGGATTCCCATACGTTGGACAGGGTACCATTGTCGATTCGAAGGATGGTGATTGGTATGGTGTCATATTCCAGGATCATGGTGCTGTGGGACGAGTCATCACAGTGATGCCTTGCCGTTGGCTCGATGGCTGGCCTATGCTGGGCGACGAATATGGAAAGGTTCCCGAGAACATGCGTCCGGTGGTAAAGGGACAACCCGTGACACCGTTGATGATAAGTGATAACTTCGATAGTCCTACATTAGGCTTGCAATGGCAATGGAATCATAATCCCGTAGATGCTGCCTGGTCGCTTACCGAACGTCCCGGCTACTTGCGTCTAAAAACAAGCCGTATGGCTGATAATATTTATTTGGCACCCAATACTATTTCCCAACGTATGATGGGTCCATATTGTAGTGCCGAGATTGAATTGGATGTTTCGCACCTTAAGGATGGTGATCGTGCAGGTTTCTGTGCCTTCAATGGACATAGCGGTGTATTGACCGTGACAAAGAAAGGAAAGAAATACACACTTACCATGACTGAGGAGGTCATCAACATGGACGGACAAGAGAAACAGGTAACAAATGTGGAGGTGACTGAACGCGAACGTGTGGAGTTCAAGCAAGGCACAATATGGTTGCGCATCGATGGTGACTTTACTTTGAACCGTGATATCGCCCAGTTGTATTATAGTCTCGACGGTGGACAGCAATGGCACCGTATCGGACCTGACTATCAAATGCGTTTCGACTATCAACGTTTTTTCATGGGTACACGCTACGCCATCTTCTGTTATTCTACCCGTCGTAAGGGTGGCTATGTAGATGTAGCAGGTTTCAATTGCGAAATTAAAGGACTGGAATGATGGAAAACTTCAACGAAATAATCAATGGAGAAAAGCTCACATTGGTCGATTTCTTTGCCACGTGGTGCGGTCCCTGCAAGACGATGCACCCTATTTTGGAACAACTCAAGGACGAGATGGGCGATAGCATCCGTATCATCAAGATTGATGTAGATAAGAACAACAGTCTCGCCATGAACTATCGCATTCAATCAGTTCCCACGCTCATGCTCTTCCGAAAAGGAGAATTATTGTGGCGACAAATTGGTGCTATGCGACTTGGCGATCTCAAGGCTCTTATCACTGAGAGAATAAACCACTCAGAATGAAGTCTAATCTTTCTCAAAATGCGGCATGACCAATCTTTGCCAAA
>Ga0310786_10006900_pt1 | contig 14956 bp, 14 predicted proteins | sample AusTroGonzalo_MG_FD_203881 | JGI IMG/M metagenome (GOLD analysis project Ga0310786, IMG submission 203881) | Bovine rumen microbial communities from tropical cattle in Woodstock, Queensland, Australia - Gonzalo_03 (v2) (version 2) | ecosystem: Host-associated > Mammals > Digestive system >... | reverse complement strand
CAAAGAGGACGCCCTCCTGTGGACCCGCATCTATCCCCTCCTCGAGGACAGCGCCGAACTCGATGAGATTCTCGAGGACCTGCCGCTGAACTGGAGCGACGAACTCCCTTACGGCCTGAAGACCGTCCTCCGGACGATGCAGCAGCTTGGCGAAGGCAGCTCCTGGACGCTTCCTCCCCTCTATAAGAGCGAAATGGACGAGCGGCCCGCCGAAGAGAGCGACCGCGATTTCATCCGCAAACTCCTGCGGAAGGCGGTCAGCGGCTTCGAAGGCTACAAAGCACAACTCGCAGAGCACACGCGAAAATGGAAACTGGACCGCATCTGCGCCACCGACCTGGCCCTGATCGTCTGCGGACTTGCAGAAGCGGACGCTTTCCCGGGCACCCGGAAAAACATCATCATCAACGAATATGTCGAAATCTCCAAGTATTATAGTACCCCGGAGAGCAGCGGCTTCGTCAACGGACTATTGGACAAACTGTTAAAATAATAAACGTATGAACATCCTTACTCTTGTTCTCCAGGCAGCCCCTGCGGCACAGCCCCAGGGCGGCGGACTTTCTTTCTGGCTGATGATCATCCTGATCTTCGCCGTTATGTGGCTTTTCATGATCCGTCCGCAGCGCAAGCAGCAGAAGGAACTGGAAAAATTCCGCAACGAACTCAAGAAAGGCTCCAAGGTGATTACCGCCGGCGGTATCCTCGGAGAAGTATCGGAAATCTCTGACCGTACAGTCCTCATCAAGGTGGACGGTGAAGTGAAACTCCGCGTGGACAAGAACTTTATTTCCGCCGCACCCGACGCCCCCGCTTCCAACAAGTAAACAGTGAAATCCTGGGGTCCTTTTTTGCTCTGCCTCCTGCTCTCACTGGGCATCTGGCTGGCGCACAACCTTTCCCTCACCTATACGGATTTGGTGAGTGTGGGCGTTGTGGCCGAGAGCAACCTGGAAGGAAGGGCCCAGCGGAGCGATTCCGAGGTCGAGGTCACCGCGCGGGTACGCGCTTCGGGCTTCAATCTCATCTGGATGGCCCGCCGACGCAGTGTCACGGTGTTTTTCCAGGCGGAAGACCTGGTGCACCGGGAAGGTGACCTGTATGCCATCGCGGCGGCCGACCTGCAGAAATACGCCCCTTACATCTTCGGGGACGCCACCGTGGTGGAAAATTTCAACGCCCGGGAACTGCTCTTCCGCTTCAAACCCGAATACAGCCGGAAAGTACCGGTGCGCGCCGCGCGTTCCCTGTCCTTCCGTCCTCAGTACATCCTTCGCGGCGATATCACGCTCGAACCGGATTCGGTGCTGATTTTCGGGGACCGGTGGCGCGTGGACGACATCGACGCCATCTATACCCGGACCATCTCGCACAGCGACCTGCGCAAATCCGTGCACGGAACGGTGAAACTGGAAAAGCCCTCCGGAATCCGCCTTTCCGCCGACCACGTCGCCTATGGCATCGAACTCACGCGCTTCGTGGAGTTGGAGGGCAGCGTTCCCGTACAGATCCGCGGCGTTCCGCCCGGCGTCCGGCTCTATCTGCGGCCTGCGGAGGTGCAGTTGCAGCTCAAGTGCATCTTCCCCCTTTCCTCGAACCCCGTCGACCAGGCCGTCGTCTATGTCGATTATGCCGAATTCCTCGCTTCGCGGGGCGGCGCCTGCATCCTGCACTGCGATACCCTGCCGGCCAGCGTCATCGACGTCCGCATCGTACCGGAGGTCTGCGAATGCATTGAAATTACGGAGAAGCAGTGATGAAGAAGACGGTATTGGTGACAGGGGGCATTGCCAGCGGAAAGAGCGAAGTATGCCGCTACCTCACCGCAAAGGGCTGGCCGGTCTATGACAGCGATTCCCGCGCAAAAGCCCTGTACAGCACCGTTCCGGGGCTGATTGAAAAGGTAGAAGAGGCCATCGGCGCTCCCTTTGCCCAAATCGGCGTCATCTTTACCGACAGCGCCAAACGCGCCGCGGTGGAAGCCGTCGTCTATCCCGAGGTCATCCGCGATTTCAAGACCTGGCGCGATGAGCAGGAGGCAAACACGGTCTTTCTCGAATCGGCGATCGCCGCCGAAAAACCGCAATTGCACTGCCTCTACGACGAAGTGCTGCTGGTCCGCGCACCGCTCTCGCAGCGGCTCAAGCGCAATCCCAAGACCGCGGTACGGCTTTCGGCCCAGTCCCCGCATAAAATCAAGGCCAATTATATCATTGAAAACGGCGACAGCCTTGAAGCGCTGCACGCCAGAATTGACGAATATCTACAAAACTTATGAAAACCGATCTCGCAAAAATCCTGTCCGTTTCCGGACATCACGGGCTGTACCGCTATATTGCCCAGGCACGCGGCGGCGCCATCGCTGAAACCCTCGCAGAAGGCAAACGTACGGTCGTGGATGCCCGCAGCCGCATCTCCACGCTCGCGGACATCTCCATCTATACCGCTGAGGGCGAAATGCCCCTGAAAGACGTCTTCCTTGCCCTGAAAGCCCATCTGGGCGATGCGGCCGCCCCCGGCTCCAAGTCCGACGACGCCAGCCTCAAGGCCCTGTTCGCCGCCGCCATTCCGAATTACGACGGGGACCGCTTCTATGTCTCGCACATGCGCAAGGTGGTAGACTGGTACAACGAACTCGTACAATACGCCTCCCTCGACTTCGAGGATGAACAGCAAAAGGAGAATTAGGGTCATCACGCTCGGCTGCTCCAAGAACGACGTCGATACGGAGCACCTGCTTTCCTGCCTGCCGGATTCGGACTTCGAATTCAGCCGGGAGGACGGTAGCGAAGCCGTCGATGTGCTGCTGATCAACACCTGCGGCTTCATCGGCGATGCGAAGCAGGAATCCATCGGCTGCATCCTCGCGAACGTCGAGCGCAAACAGCGCGGGCTCATCGGCAAAATCGCCGTCTTCGGCTGCCTTTCCCAGCGCTATGCCGCCGAACTGCCCGCCCTCATCCCGGAGGTGGATGCCTGGTTCGGCGCACGCAAACTCAATCCCGTGTTGCGCTATCTGGGGGTCAGCGGCGATGCGGACTCCTCTACGGCGCGGCGCATGCTGCCCTCCCCCTACGCTTATCTGAAAATTTCCGAAGGCTGCAACCGCCGATGCTCCTACTGCGCCATTCCCTCGATACGCGGACTGCACCGTTCCGTGCCCATGGAAACGCTCGTTGAAGAAGCCACCGGCCTGGCCGCCGGAGGCGTCAAGGAACTGCTGCTGATCGCACAGGACAGCACCTGGTACGGGCTCGACCTGTACGGAAAGCGGGAACTGGGACGCCTGCTGGATGCCCTGTCCGAAGTGGAGGGCATCGAACGCCTGCGCATCCACTACTCCCATCCGGACGGTTTTCCCGTCGATGTGCTCGAGCGAATGGCCACCAATCCGAAGGTCTGCCGCTACCTCGACATCCCCTTGCAGCATATTTCCGACAAAGTGCTCCGGGCGATGCACCGCCACGTCAGCGGCAACTGGACGCGGGAACTGGTACAGCGGCTGCGGCGCGAAGTTCCCGGCGTAGCGCTGCGGACCACGATGATCGTCGGCCATCCCGGCGAAGGTGAAGCCGAATTCGAAGAACTGCTGGATTTCCTGCGGGAAGCCCGCTTCGAACGGCTCGGCGCCTTTGCCTATTCCGAAGAAGAAGGCACCTGGGGCGCCTCGCACCTTCCCGACAGCATCGCTCCGGAAGAAAAGCAACGGCGGCTGGATGCGCTGATGAGCCTGCAGCGGAGCATTTCTCGGGAAATCAATGAAGCGCGCATCGGCACTACCGCCCGCGTGCTGGTGGACGGCTATTCCGACGGGCTGCTGGTCTGCCGCAGCGAATTCGAGAGCCCGGAAGTGGACGGCGAAATCTTGGTCGGAACGGAAGGACTCGCTGCTGACCCTGCGACGCTGATCGGCTCCTTCCTCGACGTGCGCATCACCGGCGCGGACGAATATGACCTCAGCGGACAAATCCTGGCTTGAAAATGTTCAACAGACACGATATAACAAGGGATACCCCACAATTGGACGGCTCGTTCGCCCGTTGCGGATACGACTGGTGGTGGCATTCCTTCACCGGACACGACCCGCAGACCGGCGAGGAGAAATCCTTTTTCATCGAATTCTACCTCTGCAATCCTGCGCTGGGCGGGGAAAAACCCATCCTCGGGCAGCACCCTTCCGTGAAGCGGGAAAAATTGAAACCTTCCTACCTGATGGTAAAGGTGGGCAGTTGGGGCAGCGACGCGGCACAAATTCATAAATTTTACGGTTGGAAACGCATCCACGTCGATTGGGACGCTCCGTTTTCCATTCAGGCCGGCGACTGCTTCCTCACGGAAAACGCCACCCGCGGGATTGTCCGCGTCTCGGACGAAGAGGCGTCCCGGCATCCCGAGTGGATGTGCAAGGGCGGCGAAATGAGCTGGAGCCTGCTGATTGACAAGAAAGTAGCCTTCAATGTAGGTTACGGCGCGTCACGTCTGCTGCGCCGCATCAAAGCCTTCCAGATGTTCTGGCACGCGGAGGGGATGAAGACCGAATACCGCGGTGAAGTCCTCTGGAACGGGCGCCGCTACGTCGTCTCTCCCAAGAACTGCAACGGCTATGCGGACAAGAACTGGGGCAGCGATTTCACCAGCCCCTGGGTCTGGCTTTCCTCCTGCAACCTGCGCAGCGAAAAGAGCGGCAGGCGGCTGCGGGACAGCGTTTTCGATATCGGAGGCGGCTGTCCGAAAATCGGCCCCTTTGCCCTGAAGCGGAAACTGCTTTCGGCCTTCTGGCACGAGGGGCGCTGCTACGAATTCAATTTCTCCAAGTTCTGGACCTTCTGCCGCACGAAGTTCGTCTGCAAGGAGACCAAGACCCATATCATCTGGCACGTGGATCAGCGCACGCTCTTCCATCGTATGGTGACGGACATCAGTTGCCGCAAGAACACGATGCTGCTGCTCAACTACGAATCTCCTGACGGGGCGAGGCGCCACCGGCGACTCTGGAACGGCGGCCTGGGCAGCGGAAAAGTGCAACTGTACCGCTTCGGCACCCTGGTAGACAGCATCATCGCCTCGAACGTGGGCTGCGAATATGGTGAATATACCGCAAAAAAGACTAACTTTGCGGCAAATAAGGGCGGGACGATCCGTCGCGGCCGAAAGGCTGAGGAAAGTCCGGACAGGAAAGGGCGGTCCGCTGCGGAAAGCGCAGGCAGGGGTAACCTTGGGAAGGCCGTAACAGAAAAAAACCGCCGGTAGGAGGTCTCCTCCTGCGGCAAGGGTGAAAACGTGAGGCAAGAGCTCACGACCGTCGTCAGCGATGGCGTCGGGGTACGGCGCCGGATCCTGCAAGACCAAATATACCGGCAGATGAGGGCGGCCCGCCCGATGCCGGGGGGTAGGTTGCGAAGATAAATGACGGATTTAAAAACAGAAACCGGCTTACTGCCCCGCCTTTATTTTAAATAGACAAGCCAGATATGAAACAATAGAGCGGCGCGTGTATCACAACGCGTCGCTCTCTGTTGTATTATAGTATTATAGGTGTATCTTCGCGCCGTTTTGATTGAAACTAGAAGCCCTTTATATTTTATGAAAATGGCAAAACACTACATTGCACCGGACTGCGAACAGCATGGCCTGCAACAGATGCAGGTCTTCTGCGCCAGCCCCTGGAACCAGAATGGCGCACAAGCCCTTGGTTACGATTATGATTATGAAGAGGATTGGGATGAACTGTATTAGCCCTATGAAAAAGACTTTATTCACCGCGGCTGCCCTCATTCTCGCCGCCGCCTGCTCCCGGGAACTTCCGGAAAGCCCCAAGAATAACGAGAATCTCGTAAAATTCACGATAGAAAACGCCAGCGGCCCTGTAATGACTACGGCGGACAAGAAAGACGGTTCCAAGACCGTCATCACGGACATTGTCGACCTTGATGTCAACTGGACGGAAGGCGACAACGCCGTTCTCTTCGACAACAGCGGATCCTGCGCGGGCCACCTGTTCACCGGTTCCGTCCAGTCCGACCCCGGCTATATCAATTTCTCCGGCGAAATGGACGAAGGTTCCACCGCCTACTGGCTGCTCTATCCCTACAACAGCGGCGCGAGCATGAGCGAAGGCGTCATCACCACCACGCTCAGCACCAGCCAGACGGCCGTCGCCGGCAGTTTTGCCGACAAGACCGCCATCAGTATGGCCTACGGCACCCGCACGCCCGGTCAAAGCGTCGCCAGCGGCCTGAGTTTCCAGAACCTCTGCCCGCTGATCGCGTTCACGATGCCTTCCTATGTCGAGGGCGCCCAGAGCGTTACCCTTACGCCGAACAGCGGCACCGCCATTGCGGGAACGATCAGCTTCAACGCTTCCACCGGAGCGATGACCGCCGTTTCCGGCGCGAACAGCATCACCCTGAACGGCCCGCTCACGGCCGGCGAGAGCTACTTCATCGCCATTGCTCCGAAGGCCTATGAAAACGGCTTCACGCTGACGGTGACCACCGCCGGAAATCAGACCTACAGCGCCAGTACCACCAAGACCATTGACGCTGCACCCGGCAAGGTATATTTCCTCGGTACCCTGGGTCTCAAACTCGATGTCACCCCGACGGTCACCATCGCCCACACCTATTCCAACAATGTCCTGACCGGCTCCACCGCCACGCTGAATATTCCGGTAGCGGGCGAACTTGCGGCGATGATTTCTTCCTGGTCGGCTACCCTTAAGAACAGTGACAATGTCGTAGTGCGCAACTATTCATCCAACAGCGGGACCGGTTCGATTGCGAACGGCTATACCTACCTTCCCAAAGGAAGCTATACGCTGACAGCGACCTACACCACGCTGGACGGCCGCAGCAAGACGCTTGCCCCCGTCGCCGTCAACCACAATGTCAACCCGAACTTTTCTGTAAGCGTCAGCGGCTACACCTCTTATAATTATGGCGTTGGTGCCGACGGCTATTCCAAAAATGTTTCCACGGCTAACGGTCTTGACGGAAGCAGCATCTATGGACTCGGGACCAGCGTCACCATCTCCGCTGACCTGATGAACGACAGCAAGTATAGCAAGTCCTATACTTACAGTTATGACGGCGGTACTGCAGTCTCCGTTTCCGGCAACTCCGCCTCCATCGCTAATAAATCCGGCCAGAGCTGGGCAAAGCACACTCTCAGCGCCAGCTGCACCTTTGACGGCGTTTCCCAAAATGCCAGCCGTGACCTGCATGTAACCGGTTTACCTTTCTATTGCCCCGTACCAACCAGCGCAACGTGGGAAACGGACTTACATACAGGCGAAGCGAGATTTGATAATGATGGCCTTTTCATCAGATCTACCGGACTCAACGAATACGCACGCACAAAGACCGGTTTTTATTGTCCGGAAGGAATTGGAGCAAAGATCTCTGCGGATATGAGATTATACGCAAAATCATCGCTTTCACAAATACAAATCACGCTAAGTTTAGGTTCAATTACTTGCGCCCGACAAGATAGCGAAGCCACCTTGTTCAAGGAAAAAACAGTATATAAGTCAACTTCAAAGACCGGAACACTCAACAACGGCGGCAAAATAGAAGTAAAGGCCTATGCTGGAGCAACGGGGCCCAATGCTACCATATACAATATAAACGCGGTATATAATTAGCGCACAGGTAACTAACCACCCCCTTTGAAACACCCCGCCATCATATTGAGCATCGCGCTACTGGCCCTGTCTTGCAACCAGATAGAGCCGGCAACGATTGACGGCGGAAACAACAATACAACCAACCCAAAACACAATGTCATCCTCTGTGCCACCGGCGCGGGGGATGATATTTCTATAGCGGAAAGCAAAACCATCATCGGCAGCGACGGGAAAAGCGTCTATTGGGCCGACGACGACCTGCTGGCCCTCTGGGCCGAAGGCGGCGGCAGCCTGGAACTGGATGCGGAACCCTTCAAAATCTACGGTGTCAGCGGAGCCCGCGCCTTCTTCACGGCTGAACTGGGCGCCCCGATGAGCGCACCCTCCTACACCTATTACGCCGCCTCTCCCCTGCCGCTTGCCGGCAGCGCCTGGCCCCACATCCAATTCGCCATCCCGCAGACCCAGGACGGCAGCGGCCAGGGCATCATGATTTCCGCCCCCACGGACGGCGCCCCCTTGCGCAGCGTCGAAGAAACCCTGGAAGGCGAAACCGTCCAACTTCGACTCGAGCAGCAACTCCATCTGCTGAAATTCTGGTTGAGCGATCCGTCCAATCTGCTCGGCGGAGAAGCCGTGCAGCGCATCAGGCTGTTCTTCCCCCAGATGGTCACCGGGACCTACGAAAAGAACATCACGGAACCGGGCGAAGCAGGAACCCTGGAAGAGGGCAGTTATTACCTGACGATGGATCTCGCCACTCCACTTGCGAAGACCGGTGCCACAGAGCGCCATTACGCCATGGCCACAATCTTCCCGCGCAAATGGAGCACTCTGGACGAAATCAGCGGTAAAATCTATACGGAGACCAAAATTGCCACGCTGACGAATATTCCATTGAGCGGCCGCAATATGGCCGCCGGACACACCACCGCGGTACGGATGAACCCGGACGCCCTGGTGAACCGCTGCAAGGTCTATGTCAACCTGGCTTCGAACCCGCTGGGAGAAGATCTGGAGAGCATCACGCTCACTGCTCCTTCCGGCTGCAAATGGGGAGACAACCTGGGGAATGTCTATACCTGGTACACCGGACAGGACATCCCTGTAGGCTCGGTACTGGAACTGGAATACGAAGAGGAAAGCGCTTTCCGCACCCTCAGCGGCAAGGGCATCAGCATCACTTTCGACTCCGAGCACGTCCAGACTTCCCAGAGCATAAGCATTCCCAACCTCAGCGGCAAATATTCAACTACGCTCAACCTGAACGTTCCGCCGCTGCTGGACGAAAACTTCGCCTCCGTGGGCAGTTTCTCCTCCAGCGATGAATACGCCACCTCCAATGCAGGCAGCAAGAGCGCCTACAGCTTCCTTAATGGCTGGACAGGCGGCCGTGTCGGAGCCTCTGCGGGCAAATGCATCCGCATCGCCTGCCGTCGTGAAACCTCAGCCGACTATGATGCCCGCGTGGATTCCGCACCACTGACCGGTACCATCAAGAAAGCCTGCAAATTGAACGTGGCTTTCAGTTACGGTTCCAACAATAAATACGGAGGAATCGCGATTATCACTGACGGAAACGTGGGACAGACCTGCTACGTGGGTTATGTCACGAATTCCAAGGGATACAAGAGTGGAGATACGGACGGCACCTATGCTTCCGATAACTCGTTCTACACAAAGGAATACACGGGCTCATGGACCAATACGCCCAACGACACCGATTACACGATTCCCAACGTCCCGGCGAATTCGCTCATCCGTATTTCCTGGAGAACGGTCGTTGAACATCAGGCCGGCACGACCAATACCACCTGCTGGTTATACCTTGATAATATTAAAGTAACCATAGAAAAATGAAAAAATCACTTTTCGCACTCACCCTTCTGTGGCTCGCCGGATGCAACCGCATCCCGGAGGGAGAAGGCAGCATCGCGCTGAGCCTTCAGCCGCAGGACATCGTCGCAGAGGTATCGAAGGGCAATGTAGCCGACTACACTTCCCTTCCCGCTGCAGCGGACTTTGACCTCACACTGACCAATTATGCGGGCGCCGTAGCCTGGAGCGGGAAATTCTCCGACTGGGACCCCAGCGCCAAATTCTCCGCCGGAGAATATGAGATCAAGGCCGTTTACGGCAATTCCGAGGAGGAAGGCCCTGCCAAGCCCTGCTTTGAAGGGCTCAAGGAGTTCGTGGTCATCGCCTACGAGAGCGTCAATGTCAATGTGGAGCCCAAACTTTCCAACTGCATCATCAAGGTGACGACCGGCGACTATTTCAAGCAGGTGTTCGCCTCCAGCAGTTTCAACGTCACGACGGGTCTGGGCAACAAATTCCCCCTGACGGTAGGCAGTGGCCTGTTCATCGACGCCTTCAAATTTACCCTCGAGGGGAACTTTACCACGACCGGCGGCAAGAACGTGCTCTTCAGCAAGGAGTTCACGGGCCTGGAGAGCGCCACGCTCTACACGGTCAAGATCGAGGTGAGCAACGTGGAAGGCACTTCCTTCGAGATCCAGTTTAACGACGAGACACAAACCATCAGCATAGAGGAGGAACTGAACTGATGAAAAGCTTACGACTTATTTTGGCAGCTGCGGCACTCGTATGCGCCGTTTCCTGCAACGAAGATTTCCGGCGTCACGAAGAAATAACCACCGGAATCCTTTCCTTCGCGAATTTCACGATTCACAGCGGTCTGGATGTCGAGGTCGTCTCCAAGAGCACGACCGAAGCCTCCGGCGACTATATTATCAATGTCTATGACGCGGATGCCGAACTCGTGCGCAGCGTCACCTATGCCGAAGTAAAGCAGAGCGGATACGGCATCGAACTGTCCGCAGGCAATTACAGCCTTGAGGTGCTGTCCGGCACCCTGCAGATTTGCGCCTTCGATGCACCGGTCTATGGCGCCACGACGGATTTCAGCATCGTCGCGGGCGAAAAGACGGAACTGGGCGACATCACCTGTAAGATCCTCCAGTGCGCCGCGACCGTCGATTATGACGACGCGCTCAAGGAAATCATGACCGGTGACGGCAAGGCCTCGGTCGAAGTCACGAGCGGCTATCCCCTGGCCTACAACCTCCTGTATAACGGCGGCAACATCATCCGCGAAGAGCGCATCGGCTATTTCTCCCTGGAAAGCGGAGCGACCACGATGGTGGTTACCTTCAGTGGGAAGGTGAACGGCAGTACGCAGAAGATGACCAAGGTCATCAGCGGCATCAAGGCCGGCGAGCTGCGACAGATCCGCTTCATCAAGAAAGTCAACGCCGAAGGTGACGCGACCATCGACATCACCGTCAACGGTTATGTCGAAGACGCCGACCTGCTGGCCTATATCGCTGCACCCCAGCTCGACATCATCGGCGAAGATCCCGAAGCCCCCAAGGGCGACGGCGACATCCGCCTGCTCTTCGAGCCGGACTGCACGATGTTCGACGACCTCTCCAACATTGTCGTTCCCACGCTGGAGCAGGGCGCCATGGACCTGCGCCTGATCATTATGGCGCCGGGCGGCATCAAGAAACTCGGTGTCGTCATCGAGTCCACCAACTCCGCCTTCCTCGGCGCCGTCCAGGCGGCGGGCGGCCCTGAACTGGACCTCGTGAATCCCTCCGCGGAATCCGAAGTCATCTTCCAGGTGGTCCCCTTCCCGCACGGGTCGGACCTGCTGGGCGCAACGGAAGTGCACCTGGACCTGAGTGCCGCACAGGCACCCATCCTCGGTTTTGCCGGTTCCCATACCTTTACCATGAAAGTTACGGATAACAACAACTGCCGCAACGAGGTAGCTGTCACAATGATTGTACAATAATGAAAAAGTTTGCTATCATCCTCTTTGCAGCGGCGCTGGCGGCGTCCTGCAAGACCGTGGAAACGGAGCCGGGCTTTCTGTACGTCGGCGTGAACCTCGAAGGTAGTTCGAAAGCGGCGATGAATGAGACTCAGTTGCTTTCATCGGCCATGGTGCGGATTTATTATGCCGATTTCTCCGGTATGGTCAAAGAATACCGCTATGGCGAAATGCCCGAGAAAATCTATCTTCCCGCGAACAGCTACCGTGTAGATGTCGTTGCTGGCGAAGCGGCCCAGGAGAATCCCCGCAGGGCCAATTTCGAGCAGATCAGTTACAAGGGCTCGCAGAATTTCGAAATCAACGGCGGCTCGGACACGCACGTTGTCGTGGAAGCGGGCGTCAGCAGCGCCGTGACGAAGGTCGTCTTCAAGAATAACGTTCCCGCCAACCTCAAGGCGGGCTACACCCTGACCATCGGCACCGATGCCCAGAACAGCCTCGTCTATAACGCGGAGAATGCCGGGACGCCCGGATTCTTCCTCGTCGGCGACCTGGACGAGCCGTCCTTCTCCTGGCGCTTCGAGGGCGAGAAGGCCAAGACCGGCGTTCCCGTGGTCAAGGAAGGCGTCATCTCCGGCATTGAGCCCGGCAAGGCCTACGAACTGACCATCAAGTACACCGTCCGCGAGGGCGACGTGGACTTCAATATCTACGTGGATACGGAACTCAAGCCCATCGACGACATCATCATTTTCGAACCGGTCTCCACCGGACTTGTCGCTTCCGCCGACTATGAAATCTGGGCGGGACACGCCACCGTGCATGCGGATGTGGACGAAGGTGAGTTCGACGATCCTTCCACCATCTTCTTCGAGTACAGTACCGACGGGACCAACTGGCAGAGCAAAGCGGCCAACCGGGTATCCGAAGGCACCTACGATGCCGTCATCACAGGACTCACCCCTTCCACCACCTACAGTTACCGTCTGGTAGCCGGCGGCGCGGTGCAGGGCGACCCGATGGAGTTCACCACCGAAGACGCTCCGGCCGTGCCCAACGGCAGTTTCGAAGAGACATCGACCTCCGCCAGCGGGGCCTACTCGGAGTTCTATAACGCCAGCGCCAGCGATCCGAACTGCCGCAATCCCTGGTGGGGTTCCGGTAACGGTGCTACGGGCGTAAGCGGTTCTGCGGACATGGGTTACGTGATTACCGTCGTAGATACCTCCGAGAAGATAGACGGCAAGCAGTCCGCCCGTCTCCAATCCACCTGGGCCGTAGTGAAGTTTGCTGCAGGTAACCTCTTTACGGGTTCCTTCGGCGGCCTTGTCGGCACCACCGGCGGTATCGTCAACTTCGGACGTCCGTTCACCGCCCGCCCGACGGCGCTCCGCCTCTGGATGAAATATTCCACCGGAAAGATCAACCGCATAGGTTCCCAGCCTGCCGGAGAAACCGTGACGAAGGACGACTATGACCGTGCCCGCGTGCAGATCGCACTCGGTGTCTGGACGCCGAAGAACTACGGCGGTACCAAGGACTCCCCCGTCCAGGTGAATACGACCAATACGAATACTTTCGTGAACTACAACACGGATCCCGCCACGCTTGCCTACGGTGAACTGGTGCTGACCGGAAACGCGAACAATTCGCACAATGTCTGGAAGCAGTACACGATTCCCATCGACTGGAAGGACGTGATCACGAAACCGCAGTATATCATCATTTCCTGCGCTTCTTCGATGTTCGGCGACTACTTTACGGGTTGCGACAGTGCGAAGCTCTGGATGGACAAAGTTGAATTCCTGTATGAATAGGCCCTGCCTTTCCTTACTGTATTTGCTTCTTTTCTTAGCAGGCGGTACGGCCTGGGCACAAAGGCCCGTGTACGACCGCGGCTATGACGAGAGTAAACCCCTGGCGGTCATCGCCCCGAAAGGCAGTTGGATGTTCGGCGGCAGCCTGGGCGTAAGTTCGTCCGCACAGGACAATTACAAGTTCATGGTGGTGACGGGCATTACCTCCAAGTCCCACGCAATCAATGTCAGCCCGCAGGTCTGCTGGATGTTCGCGGACAACATGGGTATCGGCATCCGCGGCAAGTATTCGCGCGGTTATCTCGGGCTGGACAGCGCTTCAGCCGGATTCGGCGACATCACGATGGATGTCAAGAACTATACCTACCTTCGGCAGAAATACCTTGGCGCCGCGTTTTTCCGCTACTACCGTCCCCTTACGCGCAACGGACGCTTCTCAGCGTTCGCCGATGCGGAAGTGGCTGTCGGCGGCAGCCAGACGAAGGTGCAGGATGCCCGCAGCGAAGATGTGCGCGGCAGTTTCGATACCGGCTTCAGCGCCACCATCGGCGTCAATACCGGTGTGATGGCCTTCATCACGAAGCACCTGGCCATGGATTTGCGCGTAGGACTGCTGGAATTCGGTTACACCCGCTCCGACCAGGTGCATAACCAGGTCCAGGGTGGCGGAAGCAGTGGAATGGCCGCGAATTTCATGGTGGACTTCCTCTCGCTTTCCGTAGGACTTTCGTATTACATCAATAACGGCCGGCGATGAAAAAGATCCTTACCCTCAGCCTTTTGCTGCTGACCTTCACGGTACTTCGTGCCGCCAATGCGGACAGTACCGCCACGCGCAAGCCGTTCATGCAGAAAAACAGCCTGGGTCTCGGCGTCCAGGGGGTATATTTCAATATGAACTCCTCGGACAGCCAGGCATTCCAGTTGCTGACCGGAATCAGCGGAAAAGTCAGTTTCATGCGCATCGCCCCGTCCTTTTCCTGGTGCTATCACCGCAATCAGATGCTGGGCATCCGCTTTTCCTATACCTGGGCCGAACTGCAGGTGCAGAATGCATCCGTCAATCTGCCGATGGAAGGACTGGATCTGAACATCAGCGATGTCGGCGGCGTACTGAACCGCTTCGGCGGAGCGCTTTTCCACCGCAGTTACTTCGGCATCGACCGAAGGGGCATCTGCGCCATCTATGCCGATGTTGCCTTTACCTACTCGAACGCACGCGTCGCCGCGGCTCCGAACAATAACGACCTTCGCAGCATCGCGCTGGTGTTCAGCCCGGGCTTCGAAGTATTCGTAATGAACCGCCTGTCGCTGAATTTCGAACTGGGACTGGCGAAAATCGGTTATAATTTTGCCCGGAATTACGAAAATGGCGTCCTGAGCGGCAAGAGTGATACCTTCATGGCGAACATCAAGCCGTCGCTGACCGACATTAACTTTGGATTGACCTATTATTTGTAGTCCGACTATGATTGAAAATTTTCTGAATCAGGTTTCAGACTACGCCCCTTCGGGGCTATCCCTCCCATCGCAAGCGATGGGCCCCTCCCACTTACGTCGCGTGGGTGCCGACGGTCTTCAACCTGACACAGAAAATTTTTCCATAATCAAAGCCGGGCACACACTTTTCGCCTGCATTATCGCAATGCTTTTGATGCTTCCGCCCACCGGTTGCATCAAAAACGACAGTCCCCTGCCGTACCAGCGGGCGGC
>Ga0310786_10006899_pt1 | contig 14957 bp, 12 predicted proteins | sample AusTroGonzalo_MG_FD_203881 | JGI IMG/M metagenome (GOLD analysis project Ga0310786, IMG submission 203881) | Bovine rumen microbial communities from tropical cattle in Woodstock, Queensland, Australia - Gonzalo_03 (v2) (version 2) | ecosystem: Host-associated > Mammals > Digestive system >... | reverse complement strand
CTATTCAAAAGCAGGTGCTTTTTAGGTGCATGAAGTTCCCCAAAAGCCAGGAAAAAAGACTTTTCGTCAGTACGGAGCCTTCTCTCTGATGAGCGGAGCCTCCGTACAAATGAGCGGAGCCTCTAAATTTTCCTACGGAGCCTCCAATCAGAGCCCAAAAGGCCCCTTTTTCCCCACCGAATAGTGAAATGAATTTTTATTCAGGTGCATGAGGTGCGTCAGGTGCAGCGTGTTTTTTGTTCGGTTTAATAAAAATCTGTTAATTATTTGGTTACATCGGCATTTTTCCTTATCTTTGCCCCTGATAAAAACTACGTTTTATGAAAAAAGTACTCATCCTTTCATTTGTTCTTTTCTTGCACGTGTTTTGTGTACAGGCACAAGTGCCAGTAGTGAAACAAGCCAAGTTTCAGGTTGGCGATAACATGGAGTGGGCCAAGCCTGCCTTCAACGATGCCTCGTGGCAGACACTCGACATCAGTCGGACATGGACTGACCAGGGCATAGGCAACCAGGAGAACGGCTGGGGATGGTACCGCGCCCATATCGTCATCCCCCGCTCAATCTTTGATCAGGCCGAAACCAAGGAGGTCATCATCCTCGATGTTCCGAAGGCCGACGATGCCGTTGAGGTGTTCCTGAACGGTAAACTCATCGGCAAGTCGGGGCAGTTCCCGACAGACCAGGGCGGCTATAGTTCCACATGGAGCCGTCCGCTCAGTTTCATCCTGAAGGTGAGCGAGGCTGCCATCAAGTGGGATGCCGACAACCTCGTGGCCTTCCGCGTCTATAGCGGCAACGAGCCAGGCGGACTGTTCGACGGAGCCATCAGCCTGCGCGTGCCTTCGCGCACCGACGGCCTCGCCTTTGCCTTCAAGGAGGCGAAGAGCAAGAAGGGTGACCTCTGTAACGTCACCGTGAAGAATGCCAGTCCCATGTTACAGAAAGGCTGTGCAGAGGTGGAAGTCAGGAATCCCGAGACTGGCGAGTTGCTGAAGAGCGTTGCCAAGAACATCACGCTGAAGGAAAACAACGAGGTGATGCTGTCTGTGCCTTACGACCGTACGAGGATTAACAGCGTCAAGGTGACCTATACCGATGCCGGCACTGGCAAGACCGTTGTCCGCACATACATCCCCAAGTATCTCCTCACCCCAGCCGCTCCTCAGAGTCCTCGCTTCAATACGGCAGCCGTCTATGGTGTAAGGCCAGGCAGCCCCGTCATCTTCAAGTTTGGTGTCAGCGGTGAACGGCCGATGAAGATTACGTCCGACAATCTGCCCGATGGTCTTGCTCTCAACCCCGACAATGGCTCACTCAGCGGCATCATCGCACGTCCTAATACACTGCGTTTCACCGTGAAGGCTGAGAATGCCCACGGTACCGCCACACAGGAGTTCACGCTGAAGGTTGGCAACCAGATAGCCCTCACGCCTCCCATGGGCTGGAACAGCTGGAACTGTTGGGGCCTGAGTGTCTCACAGGAGAAGGTCATGTCGTCAGCACAGGCCATCATCGACAAGGGCCTGGCCGACTATGGCTATCAATACATCAACATCGACGATGCCTGGGAGTCGGACGAGCGCAATGCCGACGGCACCATCGGCACCAACGAGAAGTTCCCTGACATGAAGGGGCTCGGCGACTGGCTCCATGGAAACGGTCTGAAGTTCGGCATCTATTCCTCGCCCGGCGACCGCACCTGCGGCGGCTACCTCGGTTCCATCGACCACGAGAAGCAGGATGCCGAAACCTACAACCAGTGGGGTATTGACTACCTGAAGTACGACTGGTGCGGCTATGGCCGTGAATACGACAAGGAGACCCACCACAGCACCGCCTCCTATCTGCGTCCTTATCTGCTCATGCAGAAGTACCTGCGCGACCAGCCCCGCGACATCTTCTACAGCCTCTGCCAGTACGGTATGGGTAATGTATGGGAGTGGGGTGAATTCGTCGATGCCAACAGCTGGCGCACCACGGGCGACATTACCGACACTTGGCGCTCTATGTACGACATCGGCTTCGTCCGTCAGGTGATAGTTCAGCCATACTCCAAACCCGGCCGCTGGAACGATCCCGACATGCTCATCGTGGGCAAGGTGGGCTGGAGCAACAACCTGCGCGACAGCCGCCTGACACCCGACGAGCAGTACACTCATATCAGTCTGTGGACGCTGCTTGCCGCTAACATGCTCATCGGCTGCGATGTGGCACAGATAGATGACTTCACCCTCAACCTGCTTTGCAACAACGAGGTCAATGCCATCAATCAGGACGTCCTCGGCATCCAGGCCAAACAGGAGGTCGTTGACGGCGACATACAGATATGGGCACGCCCGTTGGCCGACGGCTCACGCGCCATCGGTATCTTCAATGTCGGTACGGATAATATGAAGGTTGATTTCAGCCGTTACTTCAAGACCCTCGGTATCGGCAGTCTCAAGAGCGTACGCGACCTGTGGCGTCAGAAAGACCTCTCTCCCGACGATACCACCTACTTCATCCCGTCACATGGTGTGAAATATATCCGGGTGAAGCTGTAGTTATTCTCCGATGAACTTCTTGATGGTCTTGATGCAGAGATCACTGCTCACAGGCTTCGAGAGGAAATCGCTACAACCAGCCTCCATCGCTAACTGGCGGTCACTGTCGAAAGCATTGGCAGTGAGCGCCACGACGGGCAGGTCGGGCTTTTTCTCCTTGATGATCTTTGTGGCCTCCAGACCGTCCATAACCGGCATCTTGATATCCATCAGTACGATATCAAAGTTACCATTTTCAACCATATCTACAGCCTCTTTACCATTCTTGGCGCGTTCGAACTGAAAATATTTCTTCAGGATGTACGTCATCAGGATAAAATTGCTGTCGTTGTCTTCTGCTACTAAAACCTTTTTCATATCGTATATTTCTTAATTAATCACAAAATTACTACTTTTATTTGAAAAAACAAGGATTACATCGATTTTTTAACTAATTTTGCATCAGAATAGATAAGAAACTAATAACTTATAAACTAAAAGTAATGAAATTAAGACACTTTTTCAGTGCTATGGCACTTGTCTCAACCCTCACGCTGTCGGCTCAGAGCCACGTGATGGAGTTGAACACCAAGAAACTCGGCGCTCCTGTGCAGCCGACGATGTACGGTCTCTTCTTTGAGGACATCAACTATGCCGCCGACGGTGGCCTGTATGGTGAGCTGGTGAAGAACCGCTCGTTCGAGTTCCCCGACCATCTGATGGGCTGGGAAGCTTTCGGAACCTTCGAGGTGAAGAACGACGGTCCCTTCGAGCGTTGTCCGCATTATATCGAGCTGCGCTGGCCAGGCCATAAGGAGCGTCGCTCAGGACTGACCAACAGCGGCTTCTTCGGCATTGGCCTGCACAAGGGTGAGGAATACCGTTTCTCCGTCTGGGCAAAGGCTCCGCAGGGCAGTGCGAAGATTATCGTACAGTTCATCGACCGCGCCACGATGGAGGAGAACCAGCAGTTTGCCGAGGCTAAGCTCGACATCACCTCCAACGACTGGAAGCAGTATGAGGTCGTTCTCAAGTCACCGCGTACCATCGCCAAGTCACAGCTGCGCATCTATCTTGACGGCAAGAACACCGTTGACCTTGAGCATGTCAGCCTCTTCCCAGTGAACACCTTCAAGAACCGCAAGAACGGTATGCGCCGCGACCTGGCTCAGGCCTTAGCCGACGAACATCCCGGACTGTTGCGCTTCCCGGGCGGATGTATCGTCGAGGGTGTCGACCTGGCTACCCGTTACCAGTGGAAGAACACCATTGGCCCTGTTGAGAACCGTCCGCTCAACGAGAACCGCTGGGAGTACACCTTCCCCTATCGTTTCTATCCTGACTATTTCCAGAGCTACGGTCTTGGCTTCTTTGAGTTCTTCCAACTCGCTGAGGATATCGGCGCAGAGCCGCTGCCCGTGCTGAACGTCGGTATGGCCTGCCAGTTCCAGAACTGGAACGACGACTCTGCCCATGTGCCCTACGACCAACTCCAGCCCTATATCCAGGACTGCCTCGACCTCATTGAGTTCGCCAATGGTCCTGCTGACAGCGAGTGGGGCAAGAAGCGTGCCGAGATGGGCCATCCCGAGCCTTTCAACATGAAGTTCATCGGCGTGGGCAACGAGCAGTGGGACGACCTCTACTTCAAGCGTCTGGAGCCATTCGTCAAGGCCATCAAGGCCAAGTATCCCCAGATGCAGATCGTAGGCACCAGCGGCCCCGACTCTGAGGGTGAGATGTGGCAGAAGGGCTGGGCAGCCATGAAGAACCTCAAGGCCGACCTCGTCGACGAGCATTTCTACCGCAATGAAGACTGGTTCCTCGCTACGCCCGAAGGTAAGGAGAGATACGGCAACTGCGGTGCCAGCCGCTATGACACCTACGACCGCAAGGGGCCTAAAGTGTTTGCCGGCGAATATGCTTGCCACGGCAAGAACCGCCACAAGTGGAACCACTACGAGGCCTCCATCCTCGAGGCTGCCTTCATGACAGGTATGGAGCGTAATGCAGACGTAGTCTATATGACGGCCTACGCACCACTCTTCGCCCATGTCGAAGGTTGGCAGTGGCGTCCCGACCTCATCTGGTACGACAACCTCCGAATGTTCAAGTCGTGCAGCTACTATGTGCAGCAGATGTACGCCGCCAACAAAGGCACCAACGTGCTGTCGCTCACCATGGACAAACAGAGTGTGGCTGGCAAGGAAGGCCAGGACGGTCTCTATGCCTCATCCGTCTTCGACAAGAACAGTGGCGAGGTCATCATCAAGGTCATCAACACCTCGAAGCAGTCGCAGCCCGTCAGCATCAACCTGCTGGGCATGAAGGGCGCATACACGGCTGAAACCCTTACCCTCTTCCACGACGGTATGGACGACGAGAACACTCTCGACCGTCCTGAGCGCATCAGTCCGAAGGCCGGCACCCTCCAGTTAGAGGCCGGCAAAAAGAATACCGTGCTCAACGACGAGTTGATGCCAATGTCCTTCCGTCTCTACAAGGTCAGGAAATAACAAAGAGTCGTATCCGAGGAGAAGAACAAAAAATCCCTGAATTGCTTGGCAGTTCGGGGATTTTTACGTAATTTTGCAGCGGATTATGAGCATACTGAACTTAGATACGACCAGCAGGCGGTTCTCTTTTGAAGTGCTGCCCCCGCTGAAAGGAACAGGAACGGAGAAACTTTTTGCCGATATCGACAAGCTGAGGGAGCTGGATCCTGCCTACATCAACATCACGACCCACCACTCAGAATTCGTCTATCGCGAACTGGAGAACGGGCAGTTTGAACGACAGCGCATCCGCCGTCGTCCTGGTACTATTGCCATCGCTGCCGCCATCCAGCAGCGGTATCATATTCCCGTACAGCCCCACGTGATCTGCAGCGGTGCCACCATCGAGGATATCGAGTACGAGCTGCTTGACCTGCAATTCCTGGGCATCAACGATCTGCTGCTGCTACGCGGTGACAAGGCCAAGGAAGACAGCCGTTTCATGCCGACACCAGGCGGACATGCCCATACGACGGACCTGATACGACAGGTGAATTGCTTCAACGAGGGCTACTTTGCCGACGGCACACCCATCAAGAGTCCGGGCAGGAAATTCGACTACGGCGTGGCCTGCTATCCCGAGAAGCACGAGGAGGCACCGAACTTAGAGATGGACATGCAGTATCTGAAGGAGAAGCAGGACTTGGGAGCGCAGTATGCCGTAACCCAGTTGTTCTTCGACAATGAGAAATATTTCTCGTTTGTGGAGAAGGCAAGGGCAATGGGTATCACCATTCCCATCATTCCAGGCATCAAGCCGTTTGCGAAACTACAGCAGCTGACGGTGGTGCCGAAGACGTTCCACTGTGACATTCCCGAGCCCTTGGCCAGGGAAATCGTCAAGTGCAAGACGGATGAGGATGCGCGGCAGTTAGGCATCGAGTGGACAACGGCGCAGTGCCGTGAGCTATACCAGCACGGGGTGAATAACATCCACTTCTATACCGTCTCGGCCGTGGACAGCGTGGCAGAAGTCGCAAAGCGACTGCTATAGATAAAAACAAAAACAAATGATAAAACGACAACAGGGACAACGAAAACAACTTTTTGAGGGCGACAATCTGTCGCGTTGGAGAAGTGGTTCTTGCATTGCGATTGACCGAAGGTCGAGTTGTCCAAGTTGTCTAAGTTGTCGTTAAATATATAATGGATTGGAGTGAGGTCATAGGACAAAAGGAGGTCAAGGAGCGGCTGATGCAGATGGTCGATGAGGGTCGTCTGCCGCATGCACTGATGCTCTGCGGGCCTGCCGGTGTCGGCAAGATGGCATTGGCAATGGCTTTCGGCTGTCGGTTGCTTGACAACGGCAGAGCATCATCGAAGGCCATGCTCGACAAGCTGGAGCATCCTGACCTGCACTTCACCTACCCCACCATCAAGCTGCCGTCGATGTCGTCAGACCACAAGCCCGTGAGCGACGATTTTGCCCGCGAATGGCACGAACTGGTGATGGAGGGGCCCTACTTCACGATGGACCAATGGATGCAGGCAATGGGTGGTGAGAACCAGCAGGCCATCATCACTGCCGGCGAGAGCGATGACCTGGTGCGCAAGCTGTCGCTGAAGTCGAGCCAGGGCGGCTATAAGGTGAGCATCATCTGGCTGCCCGAACGCATGAACATCGAGTGCGCCAACAAACTGCTGAAGCTTATCGAGGAGCCCCCCAGCCAAACGGTGTTCATCATGGCGTGCGAAGAGCCCGACAAACTGTTGGAGACCATCCGCAGCCGTGTGCAGCGCATCGACGTGAAGCAGATTGACACAGCAAGCATCGAACAGGCACTCATAGAGCGTCGCGGCATCAGCGAGGATGCCGCCCGTCGTATCGCACGTCTGGCCAACGGCAGCTGGCTGAAGGCTATGGAAGAATTGCAGACGGGTTCGGAGAACGAGCAATTCCTTGACTTGTTCATCTCGCTGATGCGCCTGGCCTACCAGCGGAAGATCAAGGACTTGCGCAGGTGGAGCGAGATCATGGCTGCCTTCGGACGTGAGAAGCAGAAGCGCTGGCTCACCTACTTCCTCAGGATGGCGCGCGAGAATTTCATATACAACTTCCGTCAGGAGGAGCTGACCTATATGACGCAAAAGGAAGAGGACTTCGCACGGAATTTTGCCCGCTTCGTAAACGAGGGGAACATCTTGCCCATCAGCGACCTGGCCAACCGTGCCATCCGCGACATCGGACAGAATGCCAATGCGAAGATTGTGTTCTTCGACTTTGCCCTACAAATGATTGTGCTACTTTTACAAAAATAGATATGGAAGAAAAGACAAAAGAATTACCGATAAGAGTCGGATGCGACCGTGGACTATGCCATCAGGCCATAGGCCGTCAGGACCGACAGCTGAACACCTACGACTGGTTGGCCGACGTGCCAGGCAATGCCGATGACACCGACCTCGTGGAGGTGCAGTTCAAGCACACCCGCAAGGGCTACTACCACAACGTGAACCACCTGGACCTGAAGAAAGGTGACATCGTAGCTGTGGAGGCCAGTCCCGGTCATGACATCGGCGTGGTGACACTGACAGGCCGACTTGTGAAGTTGCAGATCAAGAAGGCCAACCTGAAATCAGCCGACGACATCAAGCGCATCTACCGTATTGCCCGCGAAACCGATATGCAGAAGTTCCGCGAGGCCAAGGCCCGTGAACATGCGACGATGATCGAAAGCCGTATGATTGCCAAGGGTCTCGGACTGGCCATGAAGATCGGCGACGTAGAATACCAAGGCGACGGCAACAAAGCCATCTTCTACTACATCGCCGACGAGCGCGTGGACTTCCGCCAGCTCATCAAGGACCTGGCAGCCGCTTTCCATGTACGTATCGAGATGAAACAGATTGGTGCCCGCCAGGAGGCCGGACGCATCGGTGGTACTGGTCCCTGCGGACGTGAGCTCTGCTGCGCTACCTGGATGAAGAACTTCTCAAGTGTCTCGACCAATGCCGCAAGGTTCCAGGACATCTCGCTCAACCCCCAGAAACTCGCCGGTATGTGCGCCAAGCTGAAGTGCTGCCTGAACTATGAGGTGGACGACTACGTGGAAGCAGGACGCCGTCTGCCCGGCAAAGACATCATCCTACAGACGCAGGATGCCGACTACTACCACTTCAAGAGCGATATCCTGGCAGAGCTGATCACCTACTCCACCGACAAGAACATTGCCGCTAATCTGGAGACCATCACCGCCAAGAGAGCCAAGGAGATTATCGACATGAACCGCAAGGGCGAGAAGCCCGTGGCACTGCACGAGGACGGTCATCAGAAACCCGTGAAGCAACATGTGGACCTTGCAGGCGGCGACGTCAGCCGCTTCGATAAGGCCAAGAAAAAGAAGAAAAAGAAGAAGCCTGCCGGCAATGCCGAAGGTCACCAGAAAGCAGACAACAAGAAAGGCGATGCGAAAGAATAGCCTGACAGTGCTGATGCTGACCGTTCTGACGGTTGTAGGGGGTATGACCGCCTGCAACCGTTTGCCGCTTTACTCCCATTACGAGCACATGCCAGCTACAGGATGGGAAAAAAACGAGGGCGTGGCGTTCGATATCAGTCCTGTGGCGCAGGCCGGAAACTACCGTGAAGAGCTGGGGCTGCGCATCGATGGCGACTATCCCTTCCAGGGCCTGTGCCTGGTGGTACAACAGACGATACTCCCCTCAGGCTACAGGCACAACGACACCATCGACTGCTCACTCTTCGACAAGAACGGGCGGGTGAAGGGTAACGGCATCAACCACTATCAGTATTCATTCCATATCAACACCCTCCGACTGACGGAAGGCGACTCACTGCATATTCTGGTGAAGCACAACATGAAACGTGAAATCATGCCGGGTATTACCGACATCGGCATCCAAATAGAGAAAGAGTAGTATATATTATATATTAGGTACGCGTGAGGTTTCTGCCTGCATCGATGCGCAGGAATATGAAGAGCAGCAGTGTGAAGCCCCACAATGACGAGCCGCCATAGCTGAAGAACGGCAAGGGGATGCCGATGACAGGTGTCAGACCCAGCACCATACCCACATTGATAAACACATGGAAAAGGAAGATGCTCAGCACCGAATAACCATAGATCCTGCCAAAACGGTACGTCTGACGTTCTGAGAGGTGAATCAGCCGCAAGACCAATGCCAGAAATAGCAACAGCACACCTGCAGAACCTACAAAGCCCTCTTCCTCGCCGACGGTACAGAAGATGAAGTCAGTATCCTGTTCCGGCACATACTTCAGCTTCGTCTGCGTGCCATTCAGGAATCCCTTGCCCTCGATACCGCCCGAGCCGATGGCTATCTGGCTCTGATGAACATTATAGCCCGCACCTTTCAGGTCTTCTTCCAGTCCTAAGAGCACATTGATACGCACCCGCTGGTGGGGTTCCATCACATTGTTCAGCACATAGTCGGCCGTATTGAAGAACACCAGGGAGCCGATGGCGAAGAGGGCAATCCACAGATAAGTGCGGACACGTGTGGCAACCGCCTGCCACAGCAGATAGCCTACCAACAAAGCCGTAATCACCAGCTGGACATAGACCACATCGAAAGGAATCACGTAGAGGGCGAACAAAAGAAAGACGATTGTCAGTCCGACCGTAGCCAGGAGGATGAGCACCCCATCACGCTTGTTCTTACAGTAATTAAGCACCAGCAAGCCGGAGAACAGCTGTATCAGAAGCAGCACGGTGAACTTACCCACCGACGTGGGGGTATAGAAAAGCATCGTGTCGGCAAAGCGGATGCCAATAACGAAATAGATGACCATCGCGATACCCGTGAAGAGCAGACTACCCGACATTCCCTCACGATAGAGCATCAGGAAGAAAGCCAGATAGACCAGTGCCGAACCTGTCTCCTTCTGCAACACGATGCACAGCATTGGCAGGAAGATGAAGGCCAGTGTGATGGAGAAGTCCTTCCACCGATGGATATCATAGCCATAGGTACTCATAAACTTCGCCAAGGCCAGGGCCGTAGCAAACTTAGCAAACTCCGCCGGTTGCAGTCTGAGGGGTCCTATCACCAGCCATGAATGGGAGCCCTTGATGCTGTGGGGATTGAATATGGTACCGATGAGCAGCAGTAGCAGGACACAGAAGATGGGATAGGCGAACATGTCGTAGAAGCGGTCATCGAGCAGCAGCAGGATAAGACCCAGCAACAGCGACGTGCCAATCCAGACAATCTGCATACCAGAGCGACTGTCAAGGCTGAAGATATCGGTCTCGCCATAGGTATAGCTGGCACCGCAGACACTCACCCATCCGAAGGTGAGGAGTGCCAGGTAGATGAGTATCGTCCACCAGTCGATGGAGCGGAACAAACTCGGCTGCTTATCTGTCCTCTGAGCCATACGCGATATGTCGGTTCTGGAAATTCTCAGCCTTCTTCATCGAAGCCTCTGAGAGTTTACCGTTAATATACTGTTCCATGATCAGGCCACCGATGGGTACACCGTAGGTGGCACCCCAGCCACCGTTCTCCACATAGACGGCAACGGCAATCTTTGGCTTGTCCATCGGTGCAAAGCCCATAAACACCGAGTGGTCGTGACCACGGTTCTGGGCCGTACCTGTCTTACCACAGGCCATGAAGTCGTAGCGTCCCAATTCGTGACAGGTACCGCCGAGTACTGACGAGCGCATACCCTGCACGATATAGTCGTAAGCCTGACGGTTTGCCTTGGAGAAATGACGACGGGTAAAGGCCGTGTCCAACGGTTCACCCTGCACCTTACGCACTACGTGCGGCACGTAGTAATAGCCACGATTGGCGATGGTAGCGGCCAGATTGGCAATCTGCAGCGGCGTAGCGTTCACCTCACCCTGTCCGATGGCAATGGAGATGACGGTCAGGCCGTTCCACGAACCCTTGTAACGCTTGTCATAGAACTGTGCATTAGGAATCAGGCCACGCTTCTCACCTGGCAGGTCAACACCCAGCTTGTAGCCAAAGCCCATGCTGACCATATAGTCACGCCAGGTGTCCATCGCGTTCTGCACCGTACCATACTTCGAGATGTTGGTATTGATCATGTGATAGAGTCCCCAACAGAAGAAACCGTTGCAGGAAGTGCTCAAGGCCGGCACCAGGGGCAGCGGCGCAGCATGGCCGTGACAGCCTACACGCAGACCCTTGAAAACGAAGCCGCGATAGCAGGGATAAGGCGTGGATGGCGTGATGACTCCCTCGGAGAGGAACGTCAGTCCCTGCGTGGTCTTGAAGGTAGAGCCCGGCGGATACTGACCCATGATACTACGGTTGAGAAGCGGTTTCCAGACATCCTGGCTCAGCAGACGGTGGTTCTTACTGCGCTGACGTCCTACCATCAGACGCGGGTCGTAGGAAGGTGATGAAACCATGCAGAGCACCTCACCCGTGGATGGCTCTATCGCAACGATGCTGCCGATCTTTCCCTCCATCAGTCGTTCGCCAAGTGCCTGCAGGTCGGCATCGATGCTCAGCGTCAGGTTCTTGCCAGGCTTGGGCTTACGATCGAGAGCACCATTCCTATAGCGGCCCTGGATACGGCCGTGGGCATCGCGCAGCAGGATCTGCACACCTTTCTCACCACGAAGCTGTTTCTCATAGGAGCGTTCCACGCCCAACTTCCCGATATAGTCGCCAGGCTGATAGTAGTCATCCTCCTCAATATCGGCTGGCGACACCTCTGCCACATCGCCCAATACATGGGCAGCCATCCCATACTGGTACTGGCGCACACTGCGCTTCTGGACATAAAAGCCAGGGAACCGAAACATCTTCTCCTGGAAGATACTGAAGTCCTTGTCGCTCAGCTGACTCATGAACAGCTGCTGCGTGAAGCGCGAATAACCTGGATTGAGGTTACGGTCCATGATGGTCGCCATCCTGTGGTCAAACTCTTCCTTCGTGATATTGAGTGTCTGACAGAACTCAAGGGTATCGAGATGCCCCCGCGCCTCATTGATCACCACCATGATGTCATACGAGGGCTGATTATAGACCAGCAGCTTGCCGTTACGGTCGCTGATGATACCACGCGAGGGAAACTCTACCTTTTTCAGGAAGGCATTGGAGTCTGCACTCTTTTTATAGTCGTCGCTGGTAATCTGGAGCGTAAACAGACGGATGATATAGACGGTCACAATCAATATGGCCACCCCACCGATCACGTATTTACGGGTCGCAAGATCATTGATGGCCTTCATCGTCCACGAACGCTTTCAATCGCAACAATCAAAACCATCGTAAGCGTCGCGCTGGCACCGGCATATTCCAGCCAACGAATCCAGTTGAAGAAGTTGAAAGCCTCCAAGGCAAAGAAGATGAGGCAGAACAGTACGATCAATGCTGAGGCATAGACGATAAACTTGCCCCATCCGATGGTCACTGCACTCACTTCCAGATTCTCTATAGAGTCACGAGGCACAAAGAGCTCCAGCCAGAAGGGCTGCAACAGTCCGATGAGCGTCAACGAACCAGCGGCCAGTCCCGGGGTATTGGAAAACACATCGATGGTCAGTCCCAAAGTGAAGCACCACAGGAGTGCTGCCCAGTGCGGTGTGTTGCGCTGCAAGGTGATGGGGAAATAGATATAGAGCAACGGTACGGCGATGCCAAACAGATGGATGTGATTCAGAACCAATACCTGAACCAGCACCAGAAGGACGAACCATCCCAATTGTCTAAATAACTGTATTGACACCTTTTAGAAACTATTATTTGTTTATTACTTACTCATTTCCTCAATCCCTTCAGCGAGTCCTGCGCCGCCTCCATCAGACGGACACGCTCACCCACATTCTTGTCGCTGATGACACAGACATCACGCAGGCAGCCGAAATCTGTACTCAGCCGCACCTGCAACTTATACGACAGGCCATCATTAGAGTTGAACACCTTCTCAATCTGTCCCACGAGCACACCTGGAGGGAATATCGACGAGTAGCCGCTTGTCACAATCCACTCACCCCGCTTGAAATGGGCATGGCGGGGAATGTCATCCACGAAGGCCACGGCAGGATCGACACCATTCCAACGCAAATAGCCGAAGTAGTTACGGTCGCGGATGGCACAGCTGATGCGTGACATCGCCGTGTTCAACACCGGGATGACCACAGAGTAGTGGTCGGACACCAGATAGACCACACCCACGACACCACTGCCGCTGGCAACGCCCATATCCACCTCCACACCGTCGGCACGGCCTTTGTCGATGGTCATCAGGTTCTCCTGCTTGTTAAGCGTATTCGAGACCACTTTGGCGGGGATGATCCTGTACTGACTGAGGAACTGCCGTTCCTGACGTTCCATCACCGTGGTATCCTGAGTGGCCTCTGTATAGAGGCGTCTCAGCTGGGAAACCTGGCGCTCTAAATAGAAATTACGGAGCGTCAGTTCCTCGTTGGCACGTGTCATCGAGAAGAAAGCAGTCACACTGCTCTCTATCTCATTCATCTTGCCTACCAACACATTAGCCGAAGAAAGCCAGGCGCTGTTCTGGTAACTATTGTACCGGAACAGCAACAAAGCACTGATTACCTCCAGCAATATGAAAAGGAACCAGTAATGATACTTCCTCAGGAAATCCAGCAGATTACGCACAGGCGTTCTCTCTTATTCTCGACTATCGCATCAAAAATGTGAAGCGGTCAATATTCTTCAAAGCAATGCCGGCACCCTTGGCCACACTATGAAGAGGATCCTCAGGTACATGGAAGGGGATATTGATCTTCTCCTGCAGACGACGGTCAAGACCACGCAGCAGGGCACCGCCACCAGAGAGATAGATACCGTTCTGCACGATATCGGCATAGAGCTCAGGCGGAGTGTTCTCCAGAGCGGAGAGCACGGCGTTCTCAATACGTGCCACAGTCTTGTCGAGACAGTGTGCAATCTCCTGATAGCACACAGGCACCTCCATGGGCAGGGCAGTGATACGGTTCGGTCCATGAACAATGAAATCCTCTGGTGCATCGTCCCCAAGGTCTGTCAGAGCAGAACCCACGGCAATCTTGATACGCTCAGCCATACGCTCACTGACTCTCACATTATGCTGACGTGACATGTACTCCTGAATGTCGGTATTCAAATCATCACCCGCCACCTTAATACTGGTATTGGCCACAATACCGCCTAAAGAAATCACGGCGATCTCTGTCGTACCACCGCCGATGTCGACAATCATATTACCCTCAGGTGCCTCCACATCGATGCCGATACCAATGGCAGCAGCCATCGGCTCGAAGATCAGATAGACATCACGGCCGTCGGCATGCTCCGCAGAGTCACGCACGGCACGCAGCTCCACTTCCGTAGAGCCCGAAGGCACGCCGATCACCATACGCAACGAGGGTGAGAAGAGGCGGGAGCCTGAATGTACCATCTTGATCAGACCGCGCATCATCTGCTCACAGGCAGAGAAGTCGGCAATCACACCGTCGCGCAAAGGACGGATAGTACGGATATTTTCGTGCGTCTTTTCATACATCATCTTAGCGTCGTTTCCTACGGCTATCATCTTGTCTGTACGGCGGTCAAGTGCTACCACCGAGGGTTCGTCGACCACAATCTTATCATCACTGATAATGATGGTATTGGCCGTTCCCAAGTCCATGGCTATCTCTTGGACAAAACTAAAAAATCCCATCTTTTTCCTTATTTTATATATATTTTTGTTTATTGTTTAAGGTTTATAGTTTATAGATGATTACTTCTATAGACAGATTCCGGGCTTGCCAGGTTATCAGCTATAAACTATAAACTAAATAATTTACTTCTCGAACCAACCGTGTATTGCAGTGTCGTAATGCGAGCTAACGCCGAAGGCACGGGTAGCGAACATACGGCGCTGTTCCTTGGTGGTCTCTGCACCCTGCTTGTTCAG
>Ga0310786_10006898_pt1 | contig 14958 bp, 9 predicted proteins | sample AusTroGonzalo_MG_FD_203881 | JGI IMG/M metagenome (GOLD analysis project Ga0310786, IMG submission 203881) | Bovine rumen microbial communities from tropical cattle in Woodstock, Queensland, Australia - Gonzalo_03 (v2) (version 2) | ecosystem: Host-associated > Mammals > Digestive system >... | reverse complement strand
AGTAAATCTTACGAATTACCCTTTACGGATATTAGAAACTTTTCTGCGTCCGCAGATATTGTAAATGTTTGATTCTTTTTCAAATCGCCGAATAAAATGTGATCTACCAACAATGGCTTAATCTGATTGCGAATGATACGGTCTATCTCCCTCGCACCGAACTCCGTGCTGATACCTTTCTTTTGGATCAGTTTGCGTGCGCTATCATCGACTTTCAGTGCCACTCCTTTTTTCTTCACCATCTCAGAAAGCTCATCCAGCTTCTTTACGATGATCCTCGCACCCATCTCTTCGTCCATACCATGAAACATCACAATCCTGTTTAAGCGGTTCCTGAATTCCGGTTGGAATGTTCTTTTCACTTCTTCCTCCAGAACGTCCGTATCGGCATTTCCCTTGTTAAAACCAATTGCAGGCTTACCGAGACGGCTGGCTCCCGCGTTGGATGTCATGATTACGATCACATTCCTAAAGTCCGCTTTTCTGCCCTGATTATCTGTCAGCGTAGCATAATCCATTACCTGCAATAGGACATTAAAAATATCCGAATGTGCCTTTTCGATCTCATCAAGCAAAAGCACTGCAGACGGATTTTTACGGATTTCTTCGGTCAGCCGACCTCCTTCTTCATATCCCACATATCCGGCCGGCGACCCGATCAGCTTTGCGACTGTATGTTTCTCACCATACTCACTCATATCAAATCGTAAAAGCTTTACACCAAGCTCTTTTGCCAAAACTCTTGCAATCTCAGTTTTTCCAACACCCGTAGGCCCGACAAACAAAAGACTGGCCAAAGGTTTATCTTCTTCCAGCAAACCCGCTTTCGAAAACTTGATCGCATTGACAACCTGCGTGATCGCTTCATCCTGACCAAATACCTGAGCCTTTAAGCGTTCCTCCAATGTAGCAAGACCTGTCACATCGTCTGTTTTGACCGTTTCAACAGGTACACGGCAAATACTCGTCAACACTTCGTCGATCACATCCTTGCCCACCTTTTGTATCTTTCCCTTGGTCGGATGCAGCTTCCGATATGCTCCTGCCTCGTCGATCAAATCAATCGCTTTATCCGGCAAAAAACGCTCATTAATATACTTTGCGCTCATCCGAACCGCATATTCGAATATGCCCTCCTCATAACGGACGCCGTGAAATGCTTCATATTTTTCACGAAGCCCGTTTAGGATTCCCACCGTATCCTGAACACTCGGCTCCTGTATTTCGACATTTTGAAATCTTCTCACCAGACTTTTATTTTTCTCAAAATATTTTTTGTATTCCTCAAACGTGGTCGCTCCGATAAATCGAATGTGTCCATCCGACAAATAGGGCTTTAACATATTTCCCGCATCAAACGAGCTTTCACTGGTCGCGCCAGCACCTGCCAGATTATGAATCTCATCCAGATAAATAATGGGCTTATCCTCTTTTTGAATCTCTGTAAGAACACTCTTGAACCTTTTTTCAAAATCACCCCGGTATTGCGTCCCGGCAAGCATTCCTCCAAGATCCAATGCAAATACTTTGCTGCCTTTCAGTTCGACCGGCACCTTTCCCTCTTCGATCATCCTGACAAGACCATATGTGATTGCCGTTTTACCAACTCCCGGCTCCCCGATATGCAAGGGATTATTTTTCTCTTTTCTGCACAAAATCTGAATTGTTCTCTCAATCTCCGCTTCCCGTCCGATCAATGGATTGGCGTCATCGATGGTATCGTTCAGACAAGGTGCATATATCCGGCATTTGCTCTCCGAATGTTTTGTCTCTTCCGCTTCATAAGGATCATGCTTATCAGTATCATTTAAGCCATGCTCTTCCCATTCACACTCATCTATATCATACTCATCCGTATCGTAAGATACGCCTTCAAGATTGTCTAATAAGGAATTCTCGTCTTCAATGCGCCTTAACTCCCGAAGCAGGTCAACTTCATCAACCCCCTGATATTCCATATAATAAACAGCGTAACTGTCCTTAAGGCTCCATATTCCGTGAATGATATGCGACATTTCAATGAACTTATCCGGGCTGTTTTCAGCATGATCACGTGCGCATAACAAGACCTCTCCGGCACCGGCGGACAATTCACATTCCACACTTTGGTCCTTGTCAATGTTGGCATCCATATACTCCATCAAATCCGTTCTCAATTTTCTGATCGAACCTTCACACGCTTGAAATGCTCTGCAAAAATCCCTGTTTAATGTCATCTCCAGCAGAAGGCTCTCCGGTGTTATATACCGAAAACCATTTGCACGTGCGCTTATGGCCGCTCGCTGTATTACATCCGAAACCTCTTCCGAATAATTCATAATTAAGCCTCCACCACTAACATTTGAAAAGGAAATCCCTCCTTTTTCGCCTGTTGCATCGCCTCATTTGTCTTTGTTATGGCAATATCATATGGATACGCCCCGACAACTGCCCTTCCGTTTTTATGTACATGCAACATAATCTGCTCCGCGCTGACCGAGTCTTTGTTAAAAATCCTGATCAATATCGAAACCACAAAATCCATTGTCGTAAAATCATCATTCAACATGATTACCTGATATTTCTTTGGTTCCTTGATCTTTCTATCCGTTTTTTCTTTTAAGGATCCCTGCAAAGCCATATATGGCACCTCTCTGCTTTCGTATTATCACATCATATGATACAAAAAAGCGCCATCATCCCTTTCCGATAAGGATTCTCGCACTTTTTTGCTGTCATACACTTGCATTTTTAAGCATTCTATTTCTTTTGGTCATCGCAACAGTTTCGCTTTTTTTGCCAGCTTTACGATTAATTGCCCCTTCGGGAATGAGCGGAGTTCCTCCTCTGTAACGGCATGCATCATCATAAGCACCACAAAGTAAACGAACACCGCCATGACAATCGCAGGAATCAACGCGACACGCTTATCCTCAATCAAAAGATAAAAAAGCTCATATACCGCTTTCGCAAACACACCCATCACAGCAGCGGATACAAATGGACCGAAAAAGCAACCCTTCAGATCGATCCGATAACCGATGGTCTTGTACAATACACGCTGATTCAGCCCAAACATGACTATCGAATAGATGACATATCCAATAGCCAGCCCAAAGCAGTCAAAATTTGTCCATAGTAGCATTGCAACCGATATTCCAACCTGTATCACCAAAGCAATTGCTGCATTGACAACCGGAACCTTCATTCTCCCAAGTGCCTGCAACACTGAATTGCTTAAGGTAGAAAGTGCATAAAATATTGTGGACCCAACTAAAATCATCAATAACACTGCTGCCTTCTTGTACACTTCATCCGTACGTCTAGGGAACACGAAACCTATAACCGGCTCTGCAAGTGCAAAAAGTCCTACCGCCGCAGGAATCGAGATCAGCATCGTTGTCTTGGTCGCAGAAGCAATTTTCTCTTTAGCTTCCTCATACTCTCCTTTGACAACACTCAACGTTATCGTGGGAATCACCGCCGCCGCCATCGCAGTGGCCACCGTGATCGGTATTCTGTAAACCGTCATCGCCAGACCGCTGAAAATTCCCCAATTGACTTCCTGAACAAAACTGTCTAACTCCCGAATTGCCGGTATCCATTTTTTATATACATATGTAAGAATAGAATCATTCAGATTGTAGATTGCCGTACTCAATATGAATGGAGAAATCACATGCGTGATCATCAGGATCATTTCCGGATAAGAATCCACCTTCTCATGCTGATCCCTTCTTATTCTCCGAAAGATGATCCCACGATTGATCAGACAAAAGAAAAGCATTACCAAAAGCGCCATCAGAACCCCTGCCCCGGTACCGATCGCACTGCCCATAGCACCCAATGTTATATACCGTGAGCTCAGTGCTTCACTCCATGTCTCATCCGGGATCTGCACTTCTCCAAATACGTTCACGATCAGAAAATAAGCCATGCCCACGCTGATACAGGCATTTGCAATCTGTTCAAATATTTGCGAAACAGAGGTCTGAATCGTAGATTTATGAGCCTGGAAATATCCTCTCATAACGCCTAAAACACCAGAAGCAAGGATTGTTGGCGCAAAAACCCGGAGTACCGGGACTGCGTTTTCAGTCACAAATAAGTTTGGCAGAAAAAACATAATGCTACTTGCAATGGAACCGACCACCAAAACATATCCCATGGCACAATAATAAAAGCGATGCGCATTACGATACTCTTTCATTGCCAGTTTCTGAGCGATCACTTTGGAAATTGCGGCGGGAATACTGTAGGAAGAAAGCAATAATGCAATGTTGTAAAAGTTGTGCGCCTCCGTATAACAGCTAGTTCCTGCTTCCCCAAGCACAGAATTCAACGGTCCCCTGTAAAGAAGACCAATAATCCTGGAAATAAAACCTGCTGCCGCAAGGATTCCCGCCTGCGCTATGAAATTATCTTTTGTCTGCTTATGATTACTCATTTTCCGTCAGGGCCCCTGCCAAAAGGAGCCGTCTTCGCCTCTCCGATGCCTCCTGCTGCTTAACCAATCAACCAGTCGTACATCTCCTGATACTTAACGGCGGACACATCCCAAGAAAAATCTGCCGCCATTGCGCGATCAACCAATTTATGCCATTCGCGCTTTTTATCATAATAGATGTGTTCCGCATAACGGATCGTGCGCAACATCTCGTGTGCATTATAATTCACAAAACTAAATCCTGTTCCCGAACTTTCATACTCATTGTATGGTGCAACTGTATCTTTGAGCCCACCCGTCTCTCTTACAATCGGGATCGTTCCGTAACGAAGGCTCATCAGCTGACTCAAACCGCACGGTTCGAAAAGCGACGGCATTAAGAAAGCATCACTTGCCGCATAAATCTTATGGGACAAAATCTCGGAATAATAGATATTGGCAGAAACCTTATCCTGATACTTCCAGTCAAAATGACGGAACATATTCTCATAACGTTCCTCTCCGGTTCCGAGTATCACCAGTTGAATATCATCCCAGCATAGTTCATCCATGACATATGCCACCAGATCAAGTCCCTTTTGATCTGTCAGCCGGGAGATCAGTCCTATCATCATCTTGTTTTCTCCCTTTACAAGTCCCAGTTCCTCCTGTAAAGCGAGCTTGTTCTTTACTTTTTCCTTTCGGAAATTCACTGCATTATATTTATTTATTATGAATTTATCATGTTCCGGATCAAATTCCGTATAATCAATTCCATTCACAATGCCACGCAGGTCATTGCTCCGCGCCCTAAGAAGTCCATCAAGGCCTTCGCCGTAAAATTTTGTTTTAATCTCCTCCGCATAGGTCTTACTCACAGTTGTCACTGCATCCGCAAACACGATACCACCCTTAAGAAGATTGGCATCCTTATAAGCCTCCAGTTTGTCCGATGTAAAATAATAATTTGGAAGCCCCGTGATGCTTTGAACCGTTTTTACATCCCACTTGCCCTGAAATTTCAAGTTATGGATCGTCATCACCGATTTCATTCCCGCGAAGAACAAATCTCCTCTAAAACGTTCCTTCAAATAAACCGGAATTAGTCCGGTTTGCCAGTCATGGCAATGTATCACATCCGGTTGGAAACCAATGATTGGGAGAGCCGACAGCACTGCTTTTGAGAAAAAAACAAATTTCTCAATTTCATAACAGGGATCATCACAATATGGCTTCGATCCGCCAAAATAATGTTCATTGTCGATGAAATAATAATGTACACCATCCACCGTAGCTTCTTCAATACCCACGTAAACATTCTGCCAGTTGAAGTCCATGTAGAAGTTTGCGATGAAGCTGATTTTCTCCTTCATCTCCTGCCTGATGCAGGTATATTTTGGTAAAATAACCCGCACATCAAAGTACTTGCTGTCGATGCATTTCGGTAATGAACCTACTACATCTGCCAGCCCGCCCGTTTTTACAAACGGAACGCCCTCCGATGCGGCAAAAAGTATTTTCTTCATTGGAACCCCTCCAACAATCTTGATAGTTTCAGTATACAACAAAAACAAAAAAGAGAAAAGAGGTATGCCTATTTTTTCCAAAATTGTTACCGTTTCCATAATCGCTTGTATTATCAGTCTATGATTTGTGGCTTAGTCTGATTCGATCCGCAATCAGGGCGATAAATTCCGAATTGGTTGGTTTTCCCTTTCCCGTGTCAACAGTATATCCGAACACAGCATCTAAAGTCTCCATCCTCCCCCTGCTCCAGGCCACTTCAATCGCATGCCTGATTGCCCGTTCTACACGACTGGGGGTAGTCTGGAAACGCTTCGCGATGGTAGGATAAAGTAATTTGGTGATGGAGCTGATCATAACCGGATCTTCCACAGCCATAACGATCGCCTCCCTCAAATACTGGTAGCCCTTGATATGTGCCGGCACTCCAATCTCGTGAATCATTTCCGTCACATCCTTTTCCAGATCACATTTCTTCAAGATCACCCCCTGTTCCTGCCTTTCTCCATACTTCTCCTCTCGCGTTTCACTTTTTGCAGACGGAACCATGATCATGATCTGAAACTCTTTATTGGCACTTAAAAGCTCCTTTAAGATCCTCCGGATCTGTTCGCCGTCTCTTGTCGTCGTCGTTCCAAGTTGCTCCATTTTGCGTTTGATACCTCCTCAAATCATTGCATTTCTATCCCCATTGTATCTGCTTCTTTTCCTGTTCTCAACAGCATTTCGCCGCAAATTCTACGACAGATATCCGAATCTCGACTGCATTTTTGTTTTTCAGGCGGTTTTATTTTATGTTGTCAGGCAGATGATTGTTTACATTATCAGGTAGTTACATTTTATTTGATTAAGTGATCTTATTTTGTGCTTGTTCGTCTGTTCTTTTTGCAGTATACTGTGATAACAGGCTTTAAGCGTCTGTTACAAATGAAAAACTATGATGCAGGAGATTTAGTCATGACAAAGCAAGAAATCGCTGAGATCAAAAAACTCTTCACCCCCAGGAAATGCTCCATCGACCGTATCTGCGGATGCTACGTCGACGGAGAAAAGAATAAAAAAACACAATTCCGGCAAGCCTTCCTCTCTCTTCCCGAGGAAGAAATGTTCAAATACTTCGAGTTACTTCGCAAAACACTCTCGGGCAGTATCGGCAAGAACCTTCTGACTTTGGAATTTCCCCTTGCGTGCGAAGCGGAAGGCGGCACACAGGAGTTCCTTATGCGCCTTCGTGAGACCGGCTTAAAGGATGATGCACTTTTGGACGAATTCTATGACCGTATCATTAATACTTACGAATACGTCGGAAATTACCTGATCCTTTTGATCCATGACTGTTATGACGTACCCGGTCGCACCAAGGACAAGCTTGACATGGAGGATGCATCCGATGAAGTCTATGAATACATCCTTGCCTGCGTATGCCCTGTTGAGCTGAGTAAGCCCGGACTTTCCTACAACCCGGAAGAAAACGCATTTCAAAATCGGATCCGTGACTGGGTTGTCGGCATACCGCAAACCGGCTTTCTTTTCCCCGCCTTCCATGACCGTTCCACAGATCTCCACAGCGTGTTGTACTACACAAAAGATGGCGAAGATCTCAAAGATGGTCTTGTGGACGCACTTCTTGGTTGCGTGCTGCCGCTTTCCGCGGGAAGCCAGAAAGAAACCTTCCACACCATAATCGAAGAAACCCTCGATGATACCTGTGACATCGAAATGGTAAAAAATATCCACGAAAAGCTGTCGGAAATGGTGGAAGAACATAAACTGCAGGAAATCCCGGAACCTCTGATCCTCGACCGTAACGAAGTAAAAACGATCCTGGCGGACAGTGGTGTCCCGAATGAAAAGCTGGCTCATTTTGAAGAGTGTTATGAAGACGCCGCCGGTGAGGATACGCCTTTGTTTGTCAGCAATGTCATGAATGCCAAAAGCTTTGAAGTAAAAACTCCGGATGTCGTTGTAAAAGTAAAACCGGAGCGTACGGACCTTATCGAAACACGTATGATCGACAACAGACAGTGCCTTGTCATTCCGCTTGAAGGAACTGTTGAGGTAAACGGAATTACGGTGCATGCACAGCATCCCGATCCGGAAGAAGAATGAATTATAGATAAGAATGTCATTTGCAACATTTTCGTACAGAGCGCCTTCTCCATTATGAGAAGGCGTTCATTTTGGGAATACTCTCGGCGACACAAACTGCTCCGTATCCTACTTTTTCGTTTGGATAATTCATTTCTCCGCGAATCGGTTGTGCACCCGCCCGCAGATAAGCTTTCATTTTTTCACCGTACAAATAGGGATCGTTCCCACGTGCGATCCCCCATTCCATAAGCAATGCAGCACTTCCGCTGACAATCGGAGTTGCAAAAGAAGTTCCTGAAACAAAGGAATACCCTCCCGCCACATTCGGAGCTTTTATGTTTACACCCGGAGCTGCGACATCCGGCTTTATCGCCCCCGATCCGCCAAAAGCCATACCGGATGATCCCCGCAAGAAACCACGCCCTGAAAAATCTGCGTACGCGTCAAAAACTTCATCAAATGCCCCGACAGTAATGACCCTCGCCGCCGACGAAGGAATCGTAAGCGTTTCGTCGGGAGTCGGACTGACAAAACCGGTTCCCGTACTTCGCAGGATTGCGGAAGGCAAATAAAATTGATACATTCCTTCTACAATCTTAATCGGTTCAAACAGAAATTGCCAAATACCGGTCGAAAGATAATCCTGCCCCGGTTCCGGAAGCATCTCAAGATAAACCTCCTGCAGCACCGAATATGGCGTCGGTTCCCCGAAATACACAAAAATGCGCATTCCATCCACTCGCAGTATATATCCTCCGGGAGATGTTCCCTCGCGCTCCGGCATCAGTTGTACCCTGTTTCCGCCCGGAGTCTGTAACGCAATTCCAAAACGATCACTGTAATGCTTCCATATCTGCACTCCAAGATTTCTCTCAAAATCCGCAATTACCAATTCAACCGTTCCTCTGCTCAAAACATTGCCCGATACATGCCCCGCCGTGTTTGCTTCATTACCGCTTCCAACACAAATCACACTTCTCCCGATCAAAGCAGCCTGATCCAGAAATCGTTCCAGCAAAGAACTCCCATCATGTGCACCATAAGTGTTCCCAAAACTCAAATTTATCACAACCGGCATGTTGAGTTGCTGGGCTTTTTTCACGCAATAGGTAACTCCTCGCATAATCTGTGTGGTTTTGGAAAAACCCGCATCCCCGGCGTACGTACCTCCAAGCTTTACCACCATCAGTTGCGCTTTGGCAGCGACGCCCCGATAATTCTCCGTGGGAGAAGCGGCAGCAATCCCCGCAACAGCCGTACCATGACCACTTACGTCAATTGTGGGCATTCTTTCAAAACGCTGCGCTCCGGACGTGAGACGCAAAGTCTCATTGATCCAGGTTTCATCGTACTCAGCACCCTCACGAAACCCGTCCGGCGGTTCCGGGATTTCTCTTACCGACTTTTGCCAAGCTCCATCCGACTGAAAAAAATCTGTCTGTGATCCGACCTCTTTCCTTTCCGGATCCGATTGCATAGGTAGCGCTGTCTGATCCCAAAAGAATCGTATCCGCGTACTTCCGTCCGCATTTTGAAACTCCCGCCTCTGATAATCGATCCCGCTGTCAATGACCGCGATCAAAACGCCTTCCCCATTCAAAAAGGGCTCTCCTGCGACCACACCTGCTATACAGGCATGTGCAAAAGGGCCTTCCTGTGTAAAGTAAAAGTTCTTTGGTTTTTCAATATATTCAATCCATGAGTCAGCACTCACCCGTTCCACAAGACTCTCCGGTACAGTGAGGATCGCATATCCTGCAATTAAGGGTTCTACAATGACACGGTCCTCATATTCCAGGCTGACAATGTGTACCAAATCCTCTGCAGATCCGTTATATTTCGCGATCAATTCCCATGTTTTCTCTACGCTGTCATATCCAACATTGAGATCTCCCGTAGATAATCTGACTTCCTCCGGCAGCTCCAGTGCCAGATTCAGCTGGTTTTCCATTTTTTGAGACATTCTTAACCCCGAGCAAGCCATGTCAATCTATCTTATGCATTATTCCTGTTCCGGATCACCTGTTTCCATGAAGTACATTCTCGAAGAAAAATCCGGGAAATATCTCACCTGATCATTGTATCCCGTTCCGCCGTACGGTTGTTTTAAATAGATGCCGCAATTCATCAGTACATCCCCACGCAAATGATAATCCTCCTTTTCGCCGTCCAGCTTCACAAATCTCGCCACCAGATCGTGCATCATCGAATCCTGCCTGATATGGATCGGCGCAACGGTATTGACCAGATCTCCGAATCCTTTCACATTATACTTCATCTCTCTGCCATAAAAATGATACATTTTTTCAGGGTCAAGTCCTTTTGCACGTAGTCTGATCGAATGGTCATTTGGCTGTGCAAGGCGCTGGAGCAAAACCACGACGGCGCAGCACGCATCATCCGCCACACAGATCCAATCCTGCAGATTTCCTGCGGTACTCCTGATCACCGATCCCCCGCCATTCGTTATACCCATACCATCAAATCCGTGCCCCCGCATCCAACGACCAAATTGCAAGGTATGCCGCCATTTCTTATAAATCATAATCTGTTCTTTAATCGCATCCAACTCCTCTTTCTTCAGATCTGCCAGATTACATTCATAACCAAGCAAGCCGAAGGCTGCTACTGCGAACCGCGTTTCCAATGGCGTAACACGAAGTGTCTGATGATTAGGACATGACGAAACATGCGCGCTGATCACTGATTGCGGATATCCGTAACTATATCCGTTTTGAATCTCAGCCCGGCAGAGCGCATCCGTATTATCACTTGCCCAAATCTGCGGAAAATAGCAAAGGATCCCCAAGTCAAACCGATTGCCGCCGGAAGAACAGCCTTCAAACAAAATCTCCGGGAATCTGCTCGTAAGCTCCTTCATACATCTGTACAGACCGATCTGATATCGGTGCAATACCTCGCCCTGGCGCTCCGGTTCAAGGATCTGCGAAAATGCATCACTTACAATCCGGTTCATGTCCCACTTGACATACGATATCTCAGCGGATGAAAACACTCTGCTCATCTCACCTATGATATAATCCTGCACCAGCGGATTTCCCAGATCCAGGATCCTCTGATTACGCCCTTCACTGTGCGCCCGGTCCTTGATCTCCAAAACCCATTCCGGATGTTCGCGATACAGATTGCTGTTGACATTGACCATTTCAGGCTCAACCCATATACCGAAATCCATCCCAATTTTTTTGATCTTTTTTGCAAGACCGCCGAGCCCATTTGGGAGCTTCTTTCGATTCTCTGTCCAGTCCCCCAGTGAAGCAGTATCATCATCCCGTTCGCCGAACCACCCGTCATCGAGAACAAACAATTCTATCCCCACCTGCTTTGCTGTCTGCGCGAGCTTTAGCAAACCGGCTTCGTTAAAGCGAAAATAAAAGGCTTCCCAACTGTTCAAAAGAATTGGTCTGTCCTTGTGCTTCCAGCCTCCGCGCACAATATGTTCACGCACAAACATGTGCAGATTGTAACTCATTTTGGCGTGCCCCATATCAGAAAAAGTCATCACCGCCTCGGGTGCCTCCAATACCTCCCCCGGATCCAGTTTCCACGAAAACCCGGCCGGATTAATACCCGCTACCACTCTCGTCTTTCCATATGGACTGACTTCCATAGATTCATAATGATTGCCGCTGTATATCAGGTTAAAACCAATACACTCTCCAAAATCTTCACAGGTATTATCCTTTTCGAGCCAAAAAAACGGATTGATCCGGCTCGAACTCGTCCCCGTGTTTGATGAAAGTACCAAACGTCCACCACCCAGCTGAACGCAGTTCCCATGCATTTCCCTCGCCCATGCACCGGTAAAAAACCGTGCTCTGTAATCATCCCCTTCAAGGTCAACCAGAAAACTTAAGAAACGATTCACGTTTATCACTTTACTGCTCTCGTTCACCAGCACAGCATTTCGCGTGATCACATCACATTGCTCAAATACGGAATAATACATTTCCAGTCGAAGTCCCAGATACTTCTCCCGCAAGATCACCTTCAGCTGTTGTACTTTTCCACTCTCATCATAGGATACCGGCAATGTTTTTAATTCCTGTTTACCCGATCTGATCTCATGGCTCTCATAGACAAAATCAAAAGTTCTCTCTCCCGCAGGTCCGGTCAATCCGATCATCGGCTCAAGAATGTCCCCCTTACCGGACGTTGCGAATTCAAACGCAAATGCTTCAGGTGCAAAGCTCTTGTCCTCATTGTCATAACAGATCGCATTGCCTGGTGCAAATGCGGATTTCCGCGCAATCGCCTGTATCTGCTCTCCTGCCTGTATATCATCACATAACAGATCCGTCTTCCTGCCATAATACAGATGCTCCAAAAGACCGTTCTCTCGGATCCGGAATGCATAAGTCGTACGATGCGTCGTCAGTTCGAAGCACTTATCTTTTTCCCTGATCATACTCTGTTTCCTTCCCGGTTATTGCGTACCCGTTTTTTTGTCTTTCAACTGCTTTGTTATTTCCTGCACTTTCGTTTCCGTCAAAATGAATTTTCTGGAAAAGATCACGATTGCTATGATCAGACCGAATATCGGAATCAATGACATAAACATACGCAGCCCGATCTTTGCTGATGCTGCGACATTCTTCGAAAAATCAATCACCTGCTCCGCCTCCGAAGCTTCTTCCCTGGAAAGATGATTGATTGACAAACATATGGATGCGGTAAATGCAGCGATACCGGATGCAAGCTTTACCACAAAGGTCTGCATGGAGAAAATCACAGATTCGTCACGCCGCCCTGTCTTTGTCTCGCCATAATCCACGGTATTGGCCAAAAAAACGGTCGTAAGAACCTGTAAAACACCATTCGCTGCAAAGATGAAAAAACCGGGTGCAAAAAGAATATATACATTGGACATATCGGTGAAAGCGATGGCAAATAATAATACATAACCCACAATTGCACTTCCGAGAGTCAAATAGAAAATTTTAACATTTTCCATAATCTTTCGAAGCAACGGGTATAATACCATCATGGATAAGATCTGAATCGCACCGCCAAACATATTGAATAATGTATAGCTGTTATACCATCCCGTCCCGCCAAAATCATATTTAAAAAAATAGATTACCAGATTAGAAGTGATATAGACCGAAGTATTGATCAGAACAATCGCAATCACAACTACCATCGCCTGATCATTGTTCAAAAGAGCCTGAAACATCTGCTTTACCGAGGGCGTCTCCATATCAACTGTAGAAGCCTCTTTGATTGTAAAACATGTGATTGAAATAAATACTACAAACAAAAAAGCAACAATCAAAGAAAACCGCTGAAATCCGACACGTTCATTATTTCCGCCGAGCTTGTGAACCATCATCATTGTAAAAATAGTAACAAGTGCGGACCCCACACCTGCACACGATCTTGCAAGCGTTGAGAGACCTTCTCTCTCCTTTCCGCCGGTTGTGAATGCCGGAATCATCGACCAATAGGGAATATCCATCATCGTATATGTCACACCCCAAAGGATATAAGTGATCGCCGCATATGCCACCATCCCTGCTCCGTCCAGTGCCGGCGGTGCCGCAAACATCAGATAAAGGATCACAGCATTTGTCAACGTTCCAATCATCAGCCACGGTCTGAATCTTCCCCACCGCGTGTTGGTTTTTGCAACGATCACGCCCATAACCGGATCATTAAATGCGTCAAATATTCTGGCTGCAAAAAGGATCACACCCATTGCAAAAGCGCTGACTCCCAGTATATCCTGAAAATAGTATAGTACATAACTGGCAGAAAGCATATAGACCATATCCTTTCCGACCGCTCCCAGACCATATGAAATCTTTTCCTCAATCGAAAGTTTCAAGCCCACACCCCCTTACCTCGATTTCAAAGACCAATTCCGCCTTGCAACTTCCGGCTGTGATCGTAAGTTTCCCACTCCCGCTTCTTCCGACCGTCCGTACATAGGTACCTGTCATTCCTCCTTGGAAGGAAGCGATGCCGGGCCCAACCAGTTCAATCTCTCCCGTGGTTTCAAACGTTACAGGATCGTTATAACAGCTCAAAGTATTGCCCGATTCATCTTGCATTTGGATTCGGATCGCTGCCATATCATAAGAGTTCTCTTCACATAATTTCACATGATCCGTTTTACATTTCAGGATCCGTTCATGCATGGGCTGTCTTTTTACCGAGCAAACCACCCTTCCATCCTTGATCGCTTCAAATCGGTATGCTGTAGCACTACCGCCCCAATCACCCACATATTTGGTGTAGAGTTTCGCCGCCTGTTCATAGTTCATATGGTTTATGGCGATCAGTTGTGCCGCCGCCATCTTCGCATCTAGCGGGATATGACGCAAACCGTTCACCGTCGCGGCATTAAAAACTCTTTTGATCTTTTGAGCCTTCGCCGGCTTTATATGCTCCTTCGTCTCCAAAAACTTCCCAACAAAATCATCCACCATGATCGGTCCGTGCGGCATATGTTTATACTTTGTATCCGTACAAAAATATTCATGCAGCAGTTCTTCATTTTTGTACATTCTGACGCTATCCGCGTTCGTGAAAAGATAAATATGTCCCCGGTTACCTCCCGGATGTTCCCCGATATCCATGGACGATCCGGGCACCAAAACCGGCTTTGCATCCTGCTGACTTGCATAAACAGCTGCTGCCGTCTTGGGATTCCGAAACATATCCATGACACCGTGATAGCATATTCTGTCTCCGCTTCCGAAATCTTTATGCGTATGATAATCAAACATGCACCAGCCAAAACATCCTGCAATGTCGTCCTGCTCCGCAACACTATCAAGCACCTTGGCATGGCGAAGCGCCTGAGATACTCTGTGTATTTCGCAATCATACGCTTTCGTAGGAAACATATGACCATTATGCTCCGTAATCAGATATGCTTTATTTCGATCGGATGTCACATACTTCTTAGGTTC
>Ga0310786_10006897_pt1 | contig 14959 bp, 22 predicted proteins | sample AusTroGonzalo_MG_FD_203881 | JGI IMG/M metagenome (GOLD analysis project Ga0310786, IMG submission 203881) | Bovine rumen microbial communities from tropical cattle in Woodstock, Queensland, Australia - Gonzalo_03 (v2) (version 2) | ecosystem: Host-associated > Mammals > Digestive system >... | reverse complement strand
GGAATATCAATTCGTTGATCAATTCATTGATCCGTCAAATCCTTCCGTTGCATATCAAATGCAAAAATCCGACGATTATTTGTTGAAACAATATGCGGAAATTGACAAGTTGAACAAGGATTGATTTGACAACGCAACCATTCAAGTTGTGTTGCAATACATCAAACAAGACAAGTTTCGATCAAAAAACATTTTATCGATCCGCAAGTTGCGTGAAAAAGACAAAGACGGCGTGCCGTATATTGTGCGCATGATCGAAAAAATCAAACAATTCAAACCAAATGTCATTGATCTTGACACTTTATAATTTATCAAACCACAAATGCTTTGAACAATCAAACCCGCACAAAATCAAGAATTTGTTTGCGTTCATTTGTTTTCCGGTGATGTGTTGCTTTGGAATGGAAACATTGATCAAATAAATTTGGTTTTACAACAAGCAACAAAATTTGTGAAAATATCATGAAACGTTGTGAACATCAACGAAATCAAATTCGTTGAACCATATTCACCAACCGACATTGAAGTTTTCATTGCAACACAAACAGATCCAACCGTGAAAAAGGAATTGCAACAAATCATGAAAGAACGTCAAGAAAAGAATTTGAAAACAAACGGGGTTGATCACTTGCGGTGAATATACGAAACCCGCAAAAAATAAAGTTTTTATTTTCTTATTTCAAAAGAAATGAAATATTCAAAGACTTGCGAATGTTGCGGAAATGTTGTTTCCGCATACACGCACAAATTGAACGCATGGAATGTTGACATGCTTGAAAAATTGGTTTTGTTTCATAGGAAACGAAATCGTCCCGCAATCATTTCGGAATTGTGATTGTCACCGATCGAATATTCCGTGTTTTCAAAGATGAAACATTTCGGGATCATTTCACATGTGAAACGAAAAAGGGCGTTGACGAACGAAGACGTCACATGACGAATTCCAACGCAAAAATGAATTGATCGGTTGAAGTGACAAATTCAGATCGAAAACAGATCCGCAAGTTTCGGGAAACAAACATTGCCGTTGGATCACGAAGCACGACAAACGGACAAAATTTGACGAAAGTTGGTTCGGGTTCGAGATGTCAAAGCGGATTATAAACGAAAACACGGTGACGAATACAAAAAGGAAAAATGAACAAGATCTTTGTTTGATTTTATTTTGTGACAATAAACATGGAAACATTGATTTTGGTTGTGTTGCACGTTTATCAAATGATCAATCAACCACAACCACAAATTGATCCGTCAAATCCTTTGAACTATTCGATAACAATTGACGGGTTTGATTATTATTCCGACGCAAACCGTCGGGCGAACTTGCGGTTTGAATGAACATCGGGTGACATTGCAATTGTTGAAACATTCATGCAAGAAGCAATGTTCAACAAAGACGCCGTTTGATCAAAGGGTGAAAAATGACTTTGTCAATTGTTGCCGAACAAAACAAACAACAAACGATTGAATGATCCACGCCGATCAAGCGGTGATTTTCAAGCACAAATTTGTCTTGAAAAACGACTTGCCGTTCCGGACAAATCAAAGATCCGGTTTGCGTATAAATCAAGACATAAACAAACACACAAAATCAAATTTGTCAAATAAAAAAATAAACATTGACTTGAAATTGTAAAAAATAAAAATACAAAATAATTGTTTTATATTACAAACCCGCAAAAATGAAAAAAAACGTTTTGGTTTGATTTCCAAAGAAAAAAACATTTCGAAATTCAACAACGGACAATGAAAAATGATTGATCCTTGCATGAATAAATCTTGCACTTGCGGTTTATTCGTCGATTTTTGCAATCGGGTTTGGATTGTTCATTTTTAATTGTTTTTTTGTTTATTCATGGATCAAAAAGTCATAAAAACACCGCTTGACGATGTTGTGTTCATAAAAACACGCGTGAACACATTGAATTTCAAATGTGAAAGATGTTGAACGATCATGACGGACGGACGAACGATCATGAAAAAAAGATTTTGGTTCGACAATCAAAAAAAAGAAAAACAACATGTTCTTTGCAACAAATGTTTCAAGTTGGTTGCGGACAAATATGAAAATTTATTTCCGGATCGAAAATGCAATGTTGAAACATCAAACGGATCGGTTGAAATCACGTCATAAATCACCAACGGACGTCATTCATTGTGAAATTCCGGATTGTCCAAACATTGCAACGGACATTCACCACATTTCACGTTCAATGCGTTGAAAAAGAACCAACAAATCCGACGGATCGGATTTGATTGCACTTTGTAGGTTTCACCACGAAAAAATCCACGCACAAAACACGTGAAAAAATATCGAAAATTTACTTGAAATCGTCAAAAATATTCTTATAAGAAAAAAAAGGTTTTATTCTTAATCAATAAAAACATGGATTGCAAACAACAAACTTTCGGGATTTATTCCAAACTTGCGGGCGTTCGTTCGGAAATTGACGGAATGTCAAAAGAATGAGAAAACGAACAACAATGATATTCATATTTTTCGGACGATCAAATTTCAAGAACGTTCCGTTGATTGTTCAATCTTTACAAAATCGACTTTTTATATTCAAGCAAGATCACCGGTTGCCGTGAAATATCACCAACAAGATCATGAACAAAACAATTCGTCACGGACGTTTTGATTGAATATAAATTTGTTGACATTGAAGACGGATCATTTGTTGAATGAACCGCGTGTTGATCATGAAATGACACGGGTGACAAGTGAGTTTATAAAGCAATCACGGGTGCGGTGAAATACATTTTCATGAAAACATTCCAAATTTCGACGGGTGACGATCCGGAAAAAGACATTGTGAAAGATCGAACACCAAAAAAAGAAAAAGAACCAACGACAACAAAAAAAGATCCACTTGCATTTGACGAAGAAAATTCCGAATTTGATCCAAATATTTTCAAAAGTGAATTCACGCAAAATGACTTTGAAAATTTCAAAAAAGCGGTTGAAAATGGAAGTTTTGACATAAAATGAAAAACCGCAAACGAAGTGATCGACAAGATTTCGGAAAAATACGACGTTTGATCAAAACGAAAACTTGAAATTCAATGATTTATAAAATGTCAAAAATAAATCATGAAATGGATTTCCGAAAAAAGCAAAGTCGATCGGAAACAAATCATTCAATGGTTGAATGATCAAAAAGACGGTGAATATTCGATCGAAATAAAAAAGTTTTGAAAGAAAACCGACGCACAAAGTTGATATTATCGGGGCGTTGTGTTGGAAACGATTGCGCAAGAAACGTGATTTGCCGGAATTCAACGGTTTTATTTGGGGGGAATGCCGATCATCATGGACGGGAAGGAATATTTGCACGCCGTCATGAAATGATTGTTGCAAAAAACCACATCGAAGACAATGACAAAATTTGAATATTCGGAATTGATCGAAACAGCAATTGAAGTTGCGGACAATCTTTGAATAAAAGTTCCCGCACCTATCAAATAAAAAAGTTTTTTATTCTTAATCAATAAACCATGCAAAGACAACTTTACAACATCGGTGCAACAAGGTTGATTTTACCAAAACGACTTTGATTTTTAGTTCAAAATTTTTGAAAACCGGTTGATCGGACATTTGAACAAAGTTTGTGACACAATTCAAAATATTTGTATTATGTGAAAGATTGATGAATTTCAATTGAAACGAATGTTTCAACCGTTTATTGATCACTTGAAAAAGCAAAGGAAATTCAAAAACAAAATGATTGAAGGTTCATCATGGAAGAATTGAATTCAAAATGAACAACACGGGAAAAATATTCAAAGCAAAATCAAGAATTGCAAGAAGAAAACGAACAATTGAAAAAAGAAAACGAAGAATTGAAAAGTCTTCCGCCGGTTGAAGTTGAAGAAATTCACAATGACTTTGATATTTACCCCGCAAGTGATCCAAGATCCAAATTTCATGACGAATGGAAAAAATCACAAGAAAAATTTGACGATCCACAAGACGAAAATTTGACGAAATCAAAAGAAAAGCCGGTGACGGTTTGGAAAAATAAAAAATAAAAATTTGATTTTTATTCCTTAAAAAATTTGACGTATGGAAAACCAACAAACAGATTTGCACACGTTCGGGGAAAATTTCCGAACGATCCAAACAAACCGTGCAAAAGCGCAAATGGAATTGCGTGATCTTGAAATGGAATTGCAACAAACGGAATTCCGACAAAAAATTCAAGAAAAGAAAAGGGAAGTTGCCGAACGGGAAGAAAAAGAAAACGCAACAAAACAAATGATTGTCAACGGAATGTTGCAAAATCAATTGAAATCAATTGAATTCACGTTTCAGAAGTTTACAGTTAAAAAAAACCCGTGATCTTTGGTGATCGAAGACGAAACAAAGATCCCGAATGAATTCAAGAAGGAAAAAACGGAAGTTGTGATTGACAAGAAAGCAATCAAAGAAAAAATTGCAAACGGGGAAGACGTTGACGGTGCAAAAATTACATTTTCCCATTCTTTAATCATAACGCCAAAATAATCATGACAACGAAAGAAAAGATCCAACAATTGCAACAAGATTTTGTTCGTGAATACCCGAAATTTTGAAAGCGTGTTTGAATAAAACATATTTGTGAATATTTCGGGATCACGCGTCAAGCAATTTATAAAGAAAGCACAAAACCGAATTCAAAAGTGAATTCAATCGATCGGTGAAGCCGATCAAACGAAAAATTCATCAAGTTTTTATTTCATAATTACACAACCAAATGAAAATAAGGGGGGAATTAAAAGAAAAAACCGAAGTTCAAACATTCGGGGAAGGTGAAAACGAATTCAAAAAGCAAACTTTGATCTTTGTTGAAGTTGAACCGGAAGTTGAATTTCCGAACACAATTGCAATCGATTTCACAAATGACAAATTAAGTCTTGCGGGTGCAATGGAAGTCGGGGGAATTTATGACGTGAATTTTTCAATTTCATGCAAGAAAACCGACAAGGGCGGAATTTTCAACACGATCCGTTGACGAAAGATCAATGCAATCAAAACACCGGACGAAAAAGAAGCGGACGAAGTCGTTCCATTTTAGTCATTCAAACATGATCACAATGAAAGACAACATGCAAGAAATAATCGAAAACGCAAAAGCGTCAAAACACACGGACGCAATCTTGTTTTTGATTGAAAACAAATCCGATCTTGCAAACAAGGTGCAAGAAATAGTTCAACAAGCAATTCCGGAAGACGAACAATTGAAAAAAGCAATTGCAATCGTTTCCGAATATGTGTTCAACGGTTGCGTTGAAATTTTATCAAACGACAAAAAAGATGAATAAAAAAATTTTGCTTGTGATCCCGTCATATTCGGGGGAAATCAATGATCATGTCAGAAAATGAATTGATGAAATGATCATTCCGGAATGATACGAATTGGAAGAAAAGGTGATCATTAGAACAATGATCCACGTTGCAAGAAATTTTGCCGTCAAATTGACTTTGGACGGGTGATTTGATTATTTGCTTTTTTGTGACGACGACAACGCACCGGAAAAAGACGCGTTGAAATTATTGTTGGAAGCGGACAAAGACATCATTGGTTGAATAATAAGGGGAAGACAATTCCCGCACAAACTTTGCATATTTGATCAAGAACCCGACAAAGACGGTTTCAGATCATATATTCAATTCCAACGCATGCCAATCGTTCCGGACGATGTGTTTGAAGTTGCAAACACATGAACCGGTTTCATTTTATACAAAAGGGAAGTTTTGGAAAAATTGCGGGAAGAATACAACCACAACCCGTTTGAATTCAAGGTTGCACATTATGTTCAATTTATAAACGGATCACGGGTTGAACTTGAAAAAGCGTTTCCAAGATTTATGCCAATTTTTAAGTATGAAAAAGACGGATCAATCAAAATTGTTCATGCACCCGTTTCGGAAGACATTTTGTTTCATGAACGCGCAAGATATTTTGGTTTTCATATATACGCGCACAAAAAAGTTTGTTTGAAACATTACGACACAAACGGGGATTTTTATTCCGTAGAAGACGAAATTGATGTTGACGATTGCAATGACGGTTTATAAACGAACCGAACGAACCGCAAAAACGATTGCAAGCATGATCGAAAACAAAGCCGGACAAATTGAATTGTTGGTTTTGTTGGACAATCCATGATCAAACGAAGCACAAAAGTTGCAAGAATTGATCGACAAACGAAATCCGGACGATTGAACGTTGCAAGTTTACATTCAAAGGAATGACAAAAAGATCACCGGATTGCGAAACAAAGCGTTCGAACTTGCAAAGAACGAAAATGTGTTTGTGATCAATGACGATGTTGAATTTTCAAAAAATTTTGATAAAATAATCGAAGAACATTTGGAAAACAATGTTGTCAATCCGGTTTTCACGACACCGCATGACGAAGGTTTGAGATACAAAGACAACAACATTTCGTGACACGCATGGGCGATCAAAAAATCAAATCGAAACAAAATTTGAAAGATCGATGAAAGGTTGCGTTTGCGATATGGTGACGACTTTATATTTCACAACGCAATTGATCACGGTTTGAAAATTGAATGGATCACCGATGTTGAAATATTTCACCGGTGATCAAAGACATTGACAAACGAAGTGGTGCAAAAAGAAATCAAAAGAACAATCAAACAAGATCAAGAAAATCGAAAGACAATATTGAATGAAAAATGACGGTTTGATTTTAGGTTCGAACAAACATGGAAAAATTCAACAAACATCACAAGTTGCCAAAGTCAAGGGGGTGAACAGCCGACAAAAGCAACATAAAAATTCGAGATATGAAAGAACACGCCAATCGACATGCGGTTTATTGAAACGACACGCCGATTGAACAGATCATCAAAGTCTTGACGGTGAACAAAGGGGTTCGAACGAAATGATTTGAAGACGCAATCATTGAAGTCTTGTTGAATTATGACGGGGAATATTACAAAGAAAGGTGCATGAATAAAGATCCACGTGACGATTTATCACCAATTGACGAATAAAAATGAAAAAAACAACGATCATTTTGATCGACAACCATGAATGAAAAATTTTCAATGCGTTGCAATCGATCAAAAATTCATTGGAATTGTTGCAATTTGGAAAATTTGAATTCATAATTGCAACACAAAAAGCAACGGACGATTTGTTGCAACAAATCAAACCATTCAAGGAATTCAACATTCAAATTGTTTCTTGTGAATGACGTCCAAAAACAAAAGCGTTGAACGTTGCCGTTGCACAAGCAAAGAATGAATTCATTTGCGTCATGGACGAAAACACGATCATTTTCAAAGGATTTTTCGAAAAAATGATCGAATGATTGAATGATCCGTTGATTTGAATTGTTTGTCCAAGATTTATGCAATGAAAGGACGCACGAAAAGGTTGGTTGTATTATCGGAAAAAGAACATTGATCCGGATTGTTTCATGTTTAGAAAATCCGACATGACAAAGATGTTTCCAATTCCGTTGCAACTATACAATCGGGAAAATCATTTCTTCAAAAACAAGATCATTGAATGGTGATTGAATATAAAAATATTAAGAAATTGCGTTTGTCACCATTTCAAGACATACACCGCAAACGAATGTGCGGACACGTATTTTGCGGACGAATATGTTCGACTTGCGGAAAACAAAAAACGAAACATTGAAAACATTGAATTGAAATCAAATGATCCAATGGTTGATTTAATCTTTTAATCAAAAAAACATGTTTCAATATTTGCTTTTGACAATTTATCGAACACTTGCAACATGGATTTCGTTTTGTTTATGACATAAACGACACGACAAATCAAAACATGTGATTGCAATGATTATTGTTTGAATTGTGTTCGGGTTGATTTTATTTGAAAAAGTTGAATAAAATGAAAACATTTCTTGTTCTTGCGTGCGTGATCCTTTGTTTGATTTCATATCACCTTTTGATCCTATATATTCACGCAAAATTTCAAGTCTTCAAATCCGATTTCATGATCGAAGCATTGACGGTGATATTATTTGCCGTCATTTGTGCGTTGTGCATTGTTTTATTTTTGAAAGTATAAAATGCAACAAACAAAATATGATTATAACGCATTGAAACTTGAATATTTCAAATCCGACATCGACGAAATCAAGTGATTTTGGATTGATAAAGGTTTGAATTACAATTCACGCGTTGCAACAATGACGAAAGGACGGTGACAAGAAAAACAAGAACGAAGGAAATCAATTCTTGAAAAAGCACTTGAACGTCAAAAGGACAAGATTTCCAAAGAACTTGAAATTCCGGTTGAAGATCTTTTGAAGATCAAAAAAGATGTGATCGATTTGATGAAACATAAAGTCAAACAATACACGCAAAAAGTTGAACTTGCGGTTGACGGTGAAGACGTTCCGATCAATACAAAGGATTTGGAAAAGATCCGGAAGGTTGCAAAGGTTGAATTAGGTGAACCAATGATCGTGACAAAGAACGAATGAAAAACAACGCTTGAAACATCATGACCGTTGGTTGAAATTATATGTTCCGAAGAAGCGGACGAAATGGAAGACGACGAAATGGAAGACGACGAATAAACGTCGTTTTTTTTATTTGCATTTTTATTTTCAAACAATATAAAAATATTATCATTTCATCGATGAAAAAATAATATCATGTTTGAAAAATGAAACAATCTTTGATCCATAAATCGAAAAATTTCAAGCAATAAAAAGAAGCGGGTTCATTTGAATTTGTTGGTTGCGCTTTTTTGAATATCACGTCAAGCAATCAAGAACGAATGTTGCAAAATGAAAATTGATTTGTCCGATGAATTACAAGTTGCGGTTTATATCAAAAACAAATTAAAATGACAAATAAAATAAAATTGTTTCCAAAGCAAACCAAAGTCCGAAAGGTTTTGACAAATCAAAAAAATCCCGTTTTGGAATTGTTGATCGGTGGTGGTGCGGGTTGATCCAAAACATTCACCGGTTGTTTGCGGTTGACGACGATGTGTTTGAATTTTCCGTGAACGCGTTGGTGATTGTGACGTTCAAAAATGAAAACATTGAAAATGACATCATTGAAAACGTTGACGAAACTTTTGACGAATGAATTTTGATTTGTTGAATGAAAGGATTTCAAGATCACATGATCAAATGATCCACAATCACCAAACACCGTGACATTCAAGAATTGATCCGAAATTCTTTTGTTGGATTTGAAATATTACCCGTCACTTGATCCGGATTTCGACGATTTGTGATCTTTGGAATTGACGGGTTGATTTATTGACGAAGCGGTTCAAATATCAAACAAAGCATATCAAGTTTTTAGTTCAAGGATCGGAAGACGAAAAAACGACGAATATTGATTGAAACCAATGTTGTTGTTGTCATGCAATCCATGAAAAAATTGGGTTTATCAAGATTTTTATAAACCACAAAAAGCGTGAACGATCGAACCGCACAAAAAGTTCATTCAAATTCTTGCAACGGACAATCCATATTGTCCGAAAGATTACATTCAAAAATTGTCACTTATGCCGGATTGACCGATGAAACAACGTTTGTTCTTTGGGAATTGGGAATATGACGACGACACAAACAAGGTTTATTCATACCGTGATTTGCAAAGCATTTTCACCAATCCATGAATGACGGGTGACAAATACATAATCACGGACGTTGCGGGTGCGTGAAAGGACGACACGATCGTCACGGTTTGGGATTGACGAAAGATCATTGACACGGTGATTGAAAACAAATCCACGCCGGAAACCGTCAAGCATATCATGCAACAAAAGCAAATTGAATACAATGTGAAAACAAAAAACATGGTTTATGACGGATCTTGATTGTGACGGTGATTGTCCGGATTGTGATGTGAAATATTTCAAGGTTGATCAAAACCAATTCCAACCAAAGACGCAACGGATCAAGAAAAAGAATGATTGAACAAAACATATTTGAATTTGCGTTCACAATGTTTTTTCATGCTTGCAAAATGGATCAAGGACGGTTCATTGTCGATCCCGAATATTGACGACGATTTGAAAACAAGAATTTTGGAAGAACTTGACGTCATTCAAGCATGGAAAATTGAAAAAGATTGACCGTTGCAAATTATACCAAAGGAAGAAATAAGGAAAATTTTGTGACGTTCACCGGATTTTGCGGACGTGATTTCAATGCGTGTTTATTTTGAATTGATCGAAAGAAACGATCCGATGTTTTATTAAGAAAAAACAAAACATGAAAACAGTTGCACCACCATTCATTGATCAAAAAACATTTGATTGATTGAAAAGCCGTGAAAAAGCATATTTGGTTTTTTTATATCAAAAGCGTTTCACGAAAACCCAAATCATGAAAAGATTGTTCATTGACAACGAAAGGACATTCCAAAGATTGCAAAAGAAAATGTCGGATTTGATCCAACGTCAAAATGACGCAAAGTGAATGCACCCACTTGAAAAATAAAAAAAAACCAATAAAAACACATTGCAAAAAAAATTTTATTTTCTTTTCAAAAAATCATGTCAAGATACATTTGAAGAAAAATCAACGTCGGGTTCGGAAAAGAAACGACAAGGTGAACAGCCGTTGCACCCGCAATTCGATGTCCAAAATCAACAATGGAATTTGATGAAAAATCCGAAAAAGTGATTGACGAAAGTTCAATCGGAGTGATTGAAGACAGTTTTGACGGACATGTTTCAAAACAACGGGCGGAAGGATCTTTGGAGTGCAACGTTTATGCAAACGTCATTTGATATGTTCTTTTGAATATATTCGGAAGCGTTGCAACAACAAGTTCCGGCGGTGCATATTCACACGCATTTTCAGTTGCCGAAAATAATCAACACCAATCATTGACAATATGAATTGCGGACGATACACAAGACAAGCAATTCCCGCTTGCAATGATCAACACGGTTGAAATCGGTGCGGAAGTTGGTGATTTTGTAAAAGCAAATATTGAATTCAGATCAAAGAAAGGTGCAAACGCAAGTTTGACACCAACATATTCAACGGATTATGCAATGCTTTGAAAACATGTGAAAGTTTATTTTGCGGACAACCTTGCATGATTGAACAGCGCAACGGCGGTGAACGCAACAAATTTCACATTGACGATCAACAAGAATATTGAAGACGTTGACGTTCTTTGAAGCGTTGAACCAAACGATTTTTGCAACACGCAATTCACCGTTGAATGAAATGTTGAACTTTTACGAGATGACGAAACATATCAAGCACTTTATAAGGATTGAACAAAAAAAGCAATGAGAATTCAGATCATTGACGGAAATGACACAATTTGAACCGCAAGCAATCCAACATTGACTTTTGATCTTGCAAGCGTGATCATGACGGAATTTGCAAAGACACAAGACAATGACGCATTGATAAGACAAGGAATTGATTTCAAAGCACTTTATTCAATGAGTGACGCAAAAATGATCAATGCAACTTTATTGAACACAAAATCGTCTTATTAAAAATTTTATTTTTTAGAAAATACCAATGTTGAAAGAATATTCGAAAAAACTTGCGAATGAAATTGCAAGCAAAATTTGAATGGTTCAAGTCAAAGAAAATGTTGAAAATTGAACATTCAAAGTCGTTGCAAGTGACGAAACGGTTGATCGTTCCGGTGAAACAATAAAAATCGACAGTTGGGATTTGAAAAATTACATGAAAAATCCAATCATTTTGTTTGGACATGATTATCGATCACTTGACAGCATTGCGGGAAAAGCAACGAACGTGTATGTTGAAAAAAATCAATTGATCGTTGAAGGGGTTTTTGCATGAACCGAACCCGCACAAATGTTGCGTCAATTATATGACGAAGGGATCATGAAAACCGTTTCCGTTGGTTTCATTGCAAAAAAGCGTGATCCAAACAATCCAAAAATAATCACGGAAGCCGAATTGCTTGAATTGTCATTCGTTCCCGTTCCTTGCAATCCAAATGCGTTGTCTTTGAATAAGGACGTTTTGAATGCAATGGTTGAAAAATGATTGATCAAGGAAATTGATGAAACAAATTCCGACGATCCAACAAATGAAAATGATCAACAAGAAAACGTTGACGAAACAGTTGAAACAGTTGACGAAAACGTTGATCAAGATGTCGAAGAAAATGAACAACCGGTTGAAGAAACCGACGATCAAAAAGACGACGAAGAAAAACCACTTGACAACGAAAGTCAAAAAACCATAAATGAAAAAGAAATTGTTGATCTTTGAGAATATGACGAACCTTTGTGAAAACAAATGCGTGATAAAATCAAGGAAAAACAAGTTTCCGACAAAATCCATGTTTCGATCGTTGAAATATATGCAAAACATTTCATTTTCGAACTTTGGGTTGATTATGACGACGTTGATGAATTCAACGAAGACATGTTGTGATTTTACGATCAAGCATATTCATTGAACGAAAACGTTGTTGAATTTGTTGGTGACGCCGTAAAGGTTGAACCAAAAACCGTTTGGATTTCGAAAGGACATTCAAACGTAATAAAGGATTTGATTTCCGAAATAAAAGGATCTTGAACGTCCGATGACAAGGACGACGACGTTGAAAAAGCGAACGCAAAGATCCAATTGCAAAAAGAAGCATTGCAAAATGTTTCGAAAGTTGTGTCAGACGCTTTGCACAAAATCAAATTATAAAAACCTTTTTTATTCTTAATTTTACAAGAAAAATGGATCAAAAACAATTACAAGAAACACTTGAAACAACTTTGAAAGAAGTTCTTCCATGAGTTGTTGACGCAACAGTTGACGCAAAAATGGACGAAAAAGTTTCAAATTTAGAAAACGCAATTGCGGATCTTAATAAGTCAATCAAAATGTGAGTTGACGAAGAAAAAGAAAATGTGAACGAAGCAAAAAAAGCAATGTGAAAATTCTTCAAAGCACTTGCAAAATGTCACAACGACGCCGAAGTTGCACAAGTAAAAGCAACATATTTGAACGAATGAACAGACGCCGAAGGTTGATACATGGTGCCGGTTGAATTTGCAAGGGAAGTTTTCAGAATTGCAAGTGACGCATGAGTTGTCAGAAAATACGCAAGAATTATTCCAATGTGAACAGACACAAAGAATATTTCAACAATCACAAATTCAATTGTTGCATATTGGACAGACGAAGGGGAAGCATACACATGAAGCAAACCAACAGTTTGACAATGCCAACTTGTTGCATATAAAGTGACGGCGCTTGTAAGTGCAACAAATGAATTGATCGAAGACAACATGACAGATCAAGAAGTTTGGACATTGATGTCAGAATTGATCGGTGAAAAGATTGCCGAATTCGAAGACGAAAATGTTCTTGTTGCAAGTTCAAAGTTTACAGCATTACTTGCAAACACAAATGTGAACATCACAACAATGTCAACATGACAAGAATTTGCAAATATTTCGTATGATTATTTGATCGACGTTGTGAGAAGCGTTCCAATGAAATATAAGAAAGGACAACCACGTTGGTTCATGTCACAAGATATTGTGAAATATATTGAAAAATTAAAAGACAACGAAGGACAACCAATTTTCTTTTCAACAAGATCAATCAGAGATTGACAGCTTGAAAACTATCTTCTTTGATACCCTTTGGAGATCGTGGACGCAATGCCATGAGATACAACAAGCGGTGCAAGCAAGACATTTGTTCTTTTCGGAGATCTTAAAAATTGGGCGTTCGGTGATAGAAGACAACTTTCATTAAGTGCTTGATATTTAAGCGGAAATTGGGAAAAAGACATTCAATCTTTGAAAGCAAGTGAAAGAATTGCCGGTGCTTGTATATTTCCAAAAGCATTTGGAGTTTTGAAAACATGAGTTGAAAGCGCATAATTTGTGACAATATAACAAGGACGGATCATTTCCGTCTTTGTGAATATTGTTTCAGATTTTATTTCATAAACAATCAAAACCATGTGAAAGAATTCAAAAAAAACAAACGTCAAGGAAGTTGAAAAAGTTGAAGTTGAAAACGAAAATGTTGAAGTTGAAAACGTTGAAGTTGAAAACAATGAAACAAAATCCGACGATTTCCATGACAAGATCCAAAACACATCAATTGGACGCGTGAAAGTTGTTGCAAAATACAATCACGGATCATTTGAAAAAGGTTGTGAATATGAAGTTTCACCAAAGGTTCTTGAATTATACAATGGAATATTTGATGTTTTATAAAATAAACAATCAAGCAATGGACGTTTGCATTTTATCAAAAAATCAATAAAAGATAAATGCAAGCGTTTTTTTATTTGATATTTTCCGACAAATGCCAAATGATCCAATAACAGATGAACAAAATTTGAACAATGCCGTTTCATACGTGAAAACGGTTTTGTGAATTACATGATCCGACGAAGACACACTTTTGAAAATATATGTTCAAAGTTGCGTTGCCAAAATTTATGAAATGACATGAATTGATTTGTTGCAACTTTGATCCGTTGAAAAAAAATTCGACGGTGCGTGACAAAGAATTTTGTTTTTGCCAAATTACATTTGAGAATTGGAAAAAGTTCAATACAATTGAAACCAACGGTGAACACCGGATCGAAAGGATTTCGACGCCAATTCGTATGTTTTGAAAGACGATTGACAACTTGTTTTCAAATCATGATTGCCAAGATGATTTTCAAATATTTTGATCGAATTCAAATATTCATTCGACGATTTCAATTCAATTCCAAGAAGTCTTGCGGATCTTAAACTTGCACTTGCATTGTTGGTTTGAAATATAAAAGAAACACAAGCAACGACATGATATTCAAGCGAAAGCGTTTCATGAACAACGATCACTTTTGACAAAACAACGATCACATCAAACGTTCAATCACTTTTGGACAAATACATTGTTTTTGGTTTATAAAAAGAAGACATCATGCAAAAATTCAAACTTGATTATTTCACCGCAACGGTTGATCGTCTTGTTTATGCAACCGACA
>Ga0310786_10006896_pt1 | contig 14962 bp, 14 predicted proteins | sample AusTroGonzalo_MG_FD_203881 | JGI IMG/M metagenome (GOLD analysis project Ga0310786, IMG submission 203881) | Bovine rumen microbial communities from tropical cattle in Woodstock, Queensland, Australia - Gonzalo_03 (v2) (version 2) | ecosystem: Host-associated > Mammals > Digestive system >... | reverse complement strand
ACGTAATCGATAAGATCAACGAGTTTAAGTAATGCACACGCTGGAAGTATTCATACTTACTTATAACAGATCCGGTTATCTTCGCGAGAGCATCGAAAGTGTTCTCGCTTCTTCATTTAAGAATTTCACTTTAACTGTAGTGGATAACTGTTCTACGGATAACACCAAGGAAGTAGTGGAGAGCTTCAGCGACCCCAGACTTAAGTACGTTAAGCACCCCGAGAATATCGGAGGCATCAACAACATCAACTCCGCGATCAAGATGAGCACGGGCGACTACATAGTGCTCTTCCACGACGACGATAAGATGACACCCACGATGCTCGAGGAAGAGTATAACTTCCTTGAAGCACACGGGGAGGTAGGATGCGTATCGAGTACGGCAACCGACTTCCATGACGACGGCAGTGTTGATGAAGCTGTTTCCGTTTTCGACGGGGAGTATAAGATCTTCACGGGAAGGCAGCTGTTTGACGCATATTTCGCTGAGGGTACGCATACCGTGTGTCCTTCGATCATGTACAGAAGAGAAGTGCTTCACGGTCACGACCTGATCTTCGATCCTGCCGTAGGACCGTGCTGCGACATTAAGCTCCTCTTCGACATCGAACGTTACGGCTACGGTGTAGCAGTCATCAACAAGGTGCTGATGTTAACGCGCCGCCACGGGACTCAGGACAGCACGATGAACTACATTCCCATGCACATCGAGCTTTACGATTACCTCAATAACGATGAGTACTACGGTCCGATGTTCAGAGAGAAGAAGCAGTGGCGTAATGCTAAGTACCACGATTTCTCGAAGGCTCTCGCATCGCTTGAGATCAAGGGAGAGCAGGACAGGACGAGACTTAGAAGCCTAGAGAAGAAACTGCGTTCAAGCTGCGGCGGAACAGCAGGAGATAAGTTCAAGTATTCGGTCACGGTCTTCGCGGCGAAGTGTTTCCCGGGACTTATGCGTAAGCTGTATTACAAGTATAAGGGAGGCGCTGCATGATCATCGTTCAGTTCTCAGGAGGACTCGGAAACCAGCTTGCACAGTACGGACTCTACAGCGAGTACAGGGCAAGGGGCCTTCAGGCATACGCAGACTTAAGCTGGTATGGTAACGCGCAGCCCAAGGACGGCAAGGTGGATACCAGAAAGCTCGAGCTTCCGCACCTCGGGATCAACCTTCAGATGTGCCCCGAGAAGTATGCGTACTATGGCCATGAAGACGATTTCCACCGTTACCTGCGAAGGATCATGGTGGGCCCCGTCTACTTCGAAAAGGACTACAAGTTCACACCTGAGCTTCTTAACGTTAAGCGCGGTTACGTTATGGGAGGGTGCTTCTTAGGAGAGCAGTACATGCCTTTCAGTCAGGCACTTGTCCGCGAGAGTATTACCTTCCGAGGAACTGATTCTGAATACATTCAGCAGATGGAGGAGAAGATCACTTCATGCAACTCCGTCTCGATACATATGAGACTCGGCGATTATCTTAATAACGATTCTCTTTATGGCGGAATATGCACTTCTGAGTACTACAAGAGAGCGATCGAGATGATCAGGGAATCAGTCGAGAATCCGGTATTCTTCCTGTTCTCGAACGACGTCGAAGAGGCTGCAAGAATCCTCGGTCTCGATGGCGCAGTTCCTGTAGAAGGCAACACGGGAGACCGCTCATATCTCGATATGTATCTTATGAGCAAGTGCAAGCACAACATTATCGCGAACAGCACATTCAGCTGGTGGGGTGCATGGCTTAACAGAAATAAGACCAAGCAGGTTTACTGTCCTACGACACTGCTTAACGGTTACGATAACGGAAGCGTTTACTGCGAGGATTGGATCAGGGTATCGTCCTGAAATAGTCCTGGTGTTTTGTTATATTAAGGTGGAGGAATAAAAATGAAGCTGAAGCTTAGGGGTAAAGGGTTATTAGGAAGACCATGGCTGTTATTCTCGATAATAGTCTCTCTGGCCTGTGCCTTCTTCATGATGTTTGTGTTCAATTACATAGACACCGAAGCTTATTTATCCTGGTCGGTTGAACTTCTGGATTGTATATTCAGGAAAACTACGATGGGGTTCTATGAGTATTCCGGACTCAGTGTAAGAGAACTTTCCCCGTATGTAGGTATTTCCGATAAGAGTATTCCCATGCTGCTGCCGATAGCGATATGGGATATCCCCGTATGGATCGCCCATGAGATAACAGGCAACATGATAGTTACGGGATTCTGGGAACTCATGTGGATGAAGATGGGATTCCTGTTCTGCATAATCCTTACAGCAATTGAGAGTGCCAAGATAGTTAAGACAGTAAATCCCGATGCGGATCATCTGCTCGTTTACCCTCTGATATTCGCGTCATTCGATATTCTTTGTTCCACCATGTATGCCGGACAGGATGAGATCGTCTATCTGCTGATGCTGGTAATAGCCTTAAGATTCCTTGTACAGGATAAGATCAAGTGGTACCTGTTGTTCGCTTCGTTCGCGGTAGTACTTAACATTGAGATGCTGTTGCCCGTCCTGATTATGACGGCATTCTTCGAGAAGAGGATCATCCGTCTTATCCTCTATATGGGAATTACCTATATCCCGACAGAGATATTCAATCTGTTGTACAGAAACAATACAACATTCCATGAGCATACACTGATACAGCCTGAATTGATCAAGAGTCTGTTTACTACGGATGTTGCTTTCAGTCAGGAAGTCGGTAACGTATCTTTGTTCCTGTTTGTTATCTGCGTATTGCTGTTCTTCACATTTACCAAGAAGAATGCTCAGAAGTACGATCTGATCTGGATCATGGCAGTCCTCATGATCAGCAGAACGCTTCTCTGCTCAGGCGGATTAATGAACTTCTTTTACAGAAGCATTATGTATGTTCCGTTCGCCGTTATTCTCATCGTGGCGTCACGTCAGGTTCTTAACACAAATCTTATCGTGTATGGATTATATGCCTGCTTCAGAGGATGGATGTGTATTATCACTAACTACCCTCAGAACATGTCTATGAATTACCTGACATTCGATAACGAGTATGTGCAGAGAGTTCTCGATAAGAACGGCTGGGTCAATATGGCGGGTTTCTACGGAAGTAAATTCGGAATACTTAACAACTACGGAATAATAACCGTTGTCTGCCTGGCACTGGCATTTGTCCTTCTGTTCATCAACCACAGAAGCAAAGTTGAGAACGTTTATGAGATATTGAATGCGAAGAAGGATATAGTTGCTTTCGCAGTCTGCTTATTTGTACCGCTGGTTATCGCAGGATTCGTACTCATGTATATGAAGGCGGACAGATACAGCAAGCGCATCTGCTTCGGGTCTACGAATGTTAACGTTTATACCGAAGACTTCTATCAGCTCGAATATGATGAGAATGAGCATATCCATACATTCCCTTCCTATATCGTATATGAAGACAATATATGCGTTACAGCAGGAGAGGATAAGGGAGAAGCCAGATATCTGTATCCGCATGACGGTATGTCTTTCGGCCCTTATATCAGACTGTATCCCGGAACATATCGTGTAACTATAGCAGGTCAGAATCTCGAGAATGCTGCATACGACTGCACATACAGTAATGGTGTTGATCTGTTTGAGATTCCGTTGGAAGTAGTTTCTGCGGATAACACGCGCATAACATATACGATCAGCGTAGACCAGACTGCAGATAATGTGGAAACAAGAATCTTCAATCAGACTGACGAACCATTCATTCTTTACCACATAGATATTGATCAGATCAGATAGGTACAGGAGATAAGCTATGAGTAAAAGTGTTCTTATAATCGGCGGAAACGGATTTATCGGTTCGAATCTGAGCCGTCATCTGGCAGACAGGGGATGGAAGGTTACAAGCTTCGACATTGTAATGCCTCAGGTTACCGATTCGAGAGTCGAATATATCATGGGAGATTTCTTCGATGATAATGTTCTCGCGAACGCTATCAAGGGCAAGGAGATCATTTACCACGCTCTGTCCACGGTTAATCCCGGTAACTCGAATGAGAAGTACATGATGGGTTACGGAAGAGATTTCATCCAGACTATCAAGCTGTTCGATATGCTCAAGGAGCAGAATGCGAAGCTTATCTTCCTGTCATCAGGCGGAACGGTTTACGGCGTTCAGGAGGAGCAGCCTATCAAGGAGAGCGCGAGTGCGCGTCCTATCAACCACTACGGCAACGTTAAGCTGTGCATCGAGAATACTCTCCGTGTATTCGATATCCAGGCTAAGTCTAAGATGATGATCGCGAGAATCTCCAACCCCTACGGCCCGGGTCAGGATCACAGCAAGGGTGTAGGATTCATCGATGCCGTTGTCAGAAAGACGCTTGCAGGTGAGCCCGTTGAAGTATGGGGCGACGGTGAGATCATTCGTGACTATATCTACATTGAGGATGTATGTAAGATGCTCGGCAACCTCGCTGAGTACGAGGGTGAGGAGACTGTGTTTAACGTAAGCTCCGCGACCGGTACATCACAGAATGAGATCATCAATATCGTTAAGGAGATCGATGACAGCGTAAGCTGCGTATATAAGCCCGGAAGATCCGTAGATGTACGTAAGATCATTCTGGACAATTCGAAGATCATGAGTGTAAGTCCGGTTGAACTTATGGGGATAAAGGACGGAATAAGGTCCGTCTATAACTATCTCAAGGGATAAAGTGGTACAATATAGGTTCAGTGAGGTTTACTATGGAAGATAAGAAAATCATTAAATCAGTATCCGAGAATCCGCAGCCCCAGACAGTAGCTAAGAACTGGGGAAGTTATACCGTGCTTCATGAGGAGAAGGACAACCTCACAATCCTTGTTGTTCTTACCGAAGGCAGCAGGATGAAGTACCACAGCCACGAAGGTAGAAGAGAACTGTGGATCGTAGCGAGCGGAGCCGGTCGTGTAATCATGAATGAGGAAGAACGCTACATCAGAACAGGTGATGTCGTCCAGATACCCAGACAGGTGCGTCATACGGTAATCGCAGGCAGTGAGCTTAAGCTGATCGAAGTTCAGATCGGTGATACATCTGCATCCGATAAGAAGGTCTACAACCTTCAGCAGGACTACTACAGCGACGGCAGTACCGGTTACTCAATAAGCTGAAATTAAGGAGAGAAGAATCTCATGATGGAGAAGGATGCCAAGATATACGTTGCCGGACACAGAGGCATGGTAGGAAGTGCCATTGTAAGGCAGCTCGAAGCTCAGGGTTACACCAACATTATCGTAAGAACTCACAAGGAGCTCGATCTCACAAGGCAGACTGAAGTAGAGGAGTTTTTCGCTAAGGAGAAGCCCGAGTATGTTTTCCTTGCTGCTGCCAAGGTTGGCGGCATCATGGGTAATGCTACAGCGAAGGCTGACTTCATGTACGACAACATGATCCTCGAGATGAATGTAATCAACGCAGCATGGAAGAACGGCTGTAAGAAGCTCGAGTTCTTAGGTTCAAGCTGCATCTACCCGAAGTTCGCACCGCAGCCTATGAAGGAGGACTGCCTCCTCACAAGCTCACTCGAGTCAACTAACGAAGCTTATGCGCTCGCGAAGATCTCGGGTCTTAAGTACTGCGAGTACCTGAATACACAGTACGGAACAGACTATATAAGCGTAATGCCGACTAACCTTTACGGTCCTAACGATAACTATCACCCGGAGCATTCTCATGTTCTTCCCGCACTCATCAGAAGATTCCATGAGGCGAAGGAAGCCGGCGTGAAGAGCGTTACCTGCTGGGGTGACGGCAGCCCGCTTCGTGAGTTCCTGTATGTAGATGACCTCGCGAATCTGTGCGTATTCCTCATGAATAACTACAGCGGCAATGAGACAGTCAATGCCGGTACAGGTAAGGAGCTTACCATCAAGGAGCTGACTGAGCTTGTAGCGAAGGTAGTAGGTTATGAGGGTGAGATCCTCTGGGATCCGAGCAAGCCTAACGGAACACCCCGTAAGCTTCTCGATGTATCGAAGGCTGCTGCTCTCGGATGGACTTATAAGACTGAGCTTGAGGACGGAATCAGACTTACGTATAAGGACTTCCTCGAGAACCCTATGAGAGCTGAACGATAAGGATAATAAGATGCCCTCTTCGAGAAAGAGAATACTTGTTACTGCTTCATGGTATCCGACGAAGGAGAATCCCTTCGCCGGTTCTTTCTTCAAAGAACAATGTGAGCTTCTCTCACGCGAATACGATGTAACCTTTATCAAGCTGAACCCCGCGGTCACGCTGGGCGTTAAGTACTTGTGCAAGAGAATCACGGGTAAGGACATCGCTCTCGTTAGTATCGGAGAGCATGAGAACTTCCATGAATTCGAGTGCGTCGTATCGCGTCCCCTGTGGTATGCGCTCATTAATAACGCTTACAGCAGATTCATGATCAAGCGCAAGGGTATCGCAGGCATCGGTTCCATCGACACCAAGGCTGACAGAAAGTTCTGGCGTAAGCACATAGACAGGCTCGCCGCACGCTTCGAGGGCAAATTCGATCTCGTTTACGGCATCTCGGCACAGGGCACTGCGCAGTATGCGAAGCTGCTGGCGGATCACTATGGAGTTCCTTACATATTGTCGGAGCATTCGCCTTTCCCGATTCCGGGTACGTCGATGTGTGACACGTTCAAGGAAGCTATGGAGGGAGCGTCTTCGTTCCTTGCCATCAGTAACGATAAGATAAGACAGATCCTGATGCAGAATGTGCATCTTAAGTCCATCGAGTATATCGGCAATATCATCGATACGGACAAGTTCAGATACGAGCCGCAGGCACACGATGTTACGTCATTCCTAATTGTGGCTGCGAATTCGTTCTATAAGAATTACGACATGTTCATCAGGACGATGAACAGATTGACCGAGATAACGGATAAGCCCTTCAAGGTGATCATCGCAGGATATGATGCCAACAGAGGCTATTCCCAGAATGTAGAAGAACTCGTAAAGAAGGTAAATGCGAGCGGTTTCTCTGACCGCGTGGAGATGATCCCCGCAGTCGGACGTGATGAGATCGCAGCTCTGTATAACAGGGCGGATGCCTTCGTCATGACATCCATCCAGGAAGGCCAGCCGGTAGCTCCTCTCGAGGCGGCTTCATGCGGACTTCCCATCTTCTCTACAAGATGCGGCGGTGTCGAGGACTATGTCGATGACGAAGTCGGCAGGGTAACGGGAATACTCGACTATGAGGCGCTGTCCGATCATCTTAAGGATTATCTTGAAGGTACCATCAGCTTCGACGGCAGTCATATCCATGATGTCATCGCATCGAAGTTCGGCACCGAAGCATTCATAAAGACATTCACACGAATCGTCAATTCTCTGATCGGGGATACTGATGAGCAGCGATAAGAAATTAATAGCCAAGACCGGCCTGATAGGCGTTATCAATCAGGCTGTATTCGCGATACTGGGTTTCATCTCCAGAAAGCTCTTTATCATCTACATCGGTACCGATATCTTAGGCTTAAGCGGAACGTATACGTCCGTTTTGTCGACACTTGCTCTGGCTGACCTCGGATTCGATATCGCAGTTACTTATGCGCTTTATAAACCTCTTAACGACGGCGACGAGAAACGGATAAATGCCATAATGAGGGCGCTCAAGACCATCTATAACGTGGTCGGAACAGCCTTCATCGTATTGTCGTTCTGCGCATTGCCGTTCCTTAAATTCTTCATCACTGACATGGAGTTTAAGGACATCTACTATGTCTACTTCCTCATGCAGGCACTCGCTAGCGCATCCACATATTTCTTTGCTTACAGAAGAACGCTGCTCGTTGCGGATAAGAAAGAATATCTCACCAAAACTGTCGATACCATAGGTACTCTCGTATTCAGTGTATTGAAGATCCTGGTGCTCATCCTGTTCAAGAGCTACCTGCTCTTCGTGGCCTGTTCCGTCGTGCAGGCATTCGTTACGAATATCTACATCTACGTTAAGTGCTCCAAGGTATATCCGTACCTTAACAGCAAGAGCAAAACCGATAAGAATGTCGTTAGGGACCTGATCGCGAAAATCAAAGATATCGCTCTCGGTAAGATCTCGGGATATGTTTACGGCTGTACCGACATGCTCCTTATCTCGAAACTCATAAGTACCGTTGTCGCAGGTTACTACTACAACTACTTAACCGTTATCACGATCATCAAGCAGCTGTCCGCGAACCTCGTAGGTCCCTTAGCTCCGTTCATCGGAAGAAGCCTCGCAGAGGACAAAGATCCTGTAAGCCAGGAGAAGTCATTCCGCATGTATACCTACATCAGGTATTTAGTCGCGGTAGTCCTTCTCGTTCCAACAATTGTACTCGTAGACCTCTTCGTCGAGATCTGGCTCGGTGCGGAATTCGTTATGGAGAGCATCATCGTAATACTTGTGTGCGCAGACCTTTACATCAGCCTCGTGCACAGTTCATTGGTCGACTACATGAACGGCTCGGGACTGTTCCGCTATGAGAAATGGATCAGCCTCGCAGGTGCCATCGTTAACCTCGGAACATCTATCTTCCTCGCACTTAAGATAGGTCTTCCCGGTGTGCTTGCAGGTACCGTTATCGCTCAGATTGTCTACTGGACATGCCGAAGCATCGTCGTATACGACAAGTGCTTCAAGAGTAAGAAACTCTTCGCTCAGTATTGGCTTAGAATGCTTATCTATCTTGTGATATTCGTCGGCTGCGTCTTCGCGTGTGTGAAGATCAGCTCGATGTTTGTATACGATTGGAAGATCGTAACCTTCATCGTCAGAGGAATCGTGTGTGAGCTCCTTTGCGCATTAATAGTCGGTATTGCATTCATACCTTCGAACGAGCACAGAGTCGCAGCAAAGTGGTTGATGAATAAAATTAAGAGGAAGAATGGATAAGAAGGTTAACAAGTGCATATTGGTTAAGTATAAGTTCGCACTGCCGATGATCCTTCTGTCAGGCATCATCTTCATGATACTTGCATGGAAGATGGATGCTAACGCAGGTCCCGATGAGGTCTTCCGCTATAAGGTAGCCGAGTGGATCGCGGCCAACAACCGTCTTCCGACAGGCTACGAGGATGAACTTGTTAATCCGGTCTGGTGTTATTCCTATGCGTTTACTCCGTATCTGCCATCCATTTTGGCAGCGTTCTTTATCAAGATAGTCTCACTGTTCACGTCAGCTCCTCGTGTACTTCTGTTTGCCGCACGACTCGTCAATGTCTTCGCGGGTATGGGCACGATCTACGTAGCCTTGAGGGCAGGCGACAAGCTGTTCGAGAACAAGGGCTCAGTGTGCTTTTTCGCTGCAGTGGCGGCTTACCTTCCGCAGTTCACTTTCCTCGCGGGTTACCTTAACAACGATGTCATAACGGCACTCGCCGCTTTCATGATACTGGACGCGCTCCTCGAGGGCGGACGCTACGGGTGGAACTTCAAGAATATGCTTTACCTCGCGGCAGGAACCGGCGTGTGTATGCTCACGTACTACTTCGGCTACGGCTGGGTACTGGCTGCTGTCGCAGGTTTCTTCTACACCTCGCTGCGCGTCGAGAAGGACCGCAGACAGACCTTCAAGAAGGCGGGCATAATCGCACTTATGGTGTTCGTTATCGCAGGCTGGTACTTCATTCGTAACGGCATCATGTATCACGGTGATTTCTTAGGTTACGGTGCGCAGAATGATTACGTAGGAATCTATGCTGCCGAGCACGGCATCATCCCCGCCAACAACCCCGGAATGAAATCAATGCACTTAAGAGATATGCTTCATAACGGCAGATGGACAGAGACCACAATGGAGAGCTTCATCGGAATGTTCGGGGGCATGATCATCTGCCTGGACGGAAAGTTCTACGACTTCTATACGCTCGCATTCTGGATGTGCATCATGCTGTTCGTGCTGTACAGATATAAGACGAAGGAGAAGATCAGCACGGCATTCATCATGATGCTGCTGTTCGTGATCGCATTCCCGATTGTGTTCTCCATCTACAGCTCATACACAAGAGATTACTCACCGCAGGGAAGATATCTCATCGCAGTTCTGCCTGCGATCGCAGTGTTCACGTCTGTCGGCATCGATGAATTCTCCAAGGCTTTAAGCGGGAGATATAAGTGGGGCAAGCACTTCCCGATGATCGCATCGGCCTGTCTGTTCCTCGTATTCGCGATCATCCTTTACACGGTTATCCTGCCCACTATCTGCTTTATCTACCTGCCCGGCGCGGATAAAGTGTTCTTCTATTACGTCAGATAAACCAATTCTGTAAGCAAACTTCCCATGTTTTTCTTATAATAATATAAATACGCGCGTTTAAGGATTAGTAACGCGTGTAGTATAATAGTAGGGTTGAAACCTTTACGGAGTAACTTAGATAAGGAGAACATCTATGAAAGGTATAGTTCTTGCAGGCGGTTCCGGTACCAGACTTTATCCTCTGACCAGGGTAACCAGCAAACAGCTTCTTCCGGTTTATGATAAGCCGATGATCTATTATCCTCTCTCAGTCCTCATGAGTGCAGGTATCAGAGATATCCTCATTATCTCCACTCCTACTGATACTCCCAGATTCGAAGCTCTCTTAGGCGACGGATCACAGTTCGGAATCTCACTTTCATACAAGGTACAGCCTTCACCTGACGGACTTGCTCAGGCATTTATCCTGGGCGATGAGTTCATCGGTGACGACACGGTTGCTATGGTATTGGGCGATAATATCTTCACGGGTAACGGCTTCCGTAAGAAGCTTCAGTCCGCTGTTAAGAATGCTGAAGAGGGAAGGGGCGCTACAGTCTTCGGATACTATGTAGAGGATCCCGAGAGATTCGGTATCGTAGAGTTCGACGAGAACTGGCGTGCAGTCTCCATCGAGGAGAAGCCCAAGCAGCCCAAGAGCAACTACTGCGTAACAGGACTTTATTTCTACGACAACAAGGTTGTCGAATATGCGAAGAACCTCAAGCCTTCCGCAAGAGGCGAACTCGAGATCACAGACCTTAACAGAATCTACCTCGAAGAGGGCAACCTCAATGTAGAGGTTCTCGGCAGAGGATATACATGGCTCGATACAGGAACTCACGAGAGTCTGTTCGATGCCGGCAACTTCATCAAGACTATCGAGCAGCATCAGCACCGTAAGGTTGGATGCCTCGAGGACATCGCTTACAACAACGGCTGGATCGGAAGAGAAGCTGTTGAAGAGGCCATCAGGATCATGGGCAAGAGCCAGTACGGCCAGTACCTGAAGGATATCCTCGACGGCAAGTACATGGGTTAATCAAGTAAATCAAGCAATACTAATTCTTAAGGAGAATCAAATGAACATCATCGTAACAGGCGGCGCAGGTTTTATCGGAAGTAACTTCGTATTCCATATGCTTAAGGCACATCCGGACTACAGGATCATCTGCCTTGATAAGCTCACATATGCAGGTAACCTTTCTACACTCGAGCCTGTTATGGACAATCCTAACTTCAGATTCGTTAAGGCAGACATCTGCGATAAGGAAGCTGTTGATAAGCTTTTCGAAGAGGAGAAGCCGGACGTAGTTGTAAATTTCGCTGCCGAGTCTCACGTAGACCGTTCCATCGAGAACCCTCAGGTCTTCCTCGAGACTAACATCACTGGTACTTCCGTTCTCATGGATGCTTGCCGTAAGCACGGTATCCTAAGATACCATCAGGTTTCCACGGACGAGGTTTACGGAGACCTTCCGCTCGACCGTCCCGACCTGTTCTTCACAGAGAACACACCTATCCACACAAGCTCTCCGTATTCTTCTTCCAAGGCAGGCGCAGACCTTCTCGTTCTCGCTTACTACAGAACATACGGACTTCCCGTAACTATCTCAAGATGCTCGAATAACTACGGTCCTTATCACTTCCCTGAGAAGCTCATCCCTCTCATGATCATCAGAGCACTTCACGATGAGTCACTTCCTGTTTACGGTGACGGTCTTAACGTAAGAGACTGGCTCTATGTAGAGGATCACTGCAAGGCTATCGACCTCATTATCCACAAGGGTAAGGTAGGCGAGGTCTACAACGTAGGCGGACATAACGAGATGGCTAACATCGATATCGTTAAGCTCATACTGAAGGAGCTCGGCAAGTCCGAGGACCTCATCACATACGTAACAGACCGTAAGGGTCACGACAGAAGATATGCCATCGATCCCACTAAGATCCACAACGAGCTCGGATGGCTTCCTGAGACGAAGTTCGCAGACGGTATCGTTAAGACTATCAAGTGGTACCTCGATAACGAGGCTTGGTGGCAGCCGATCATCAGCGGTGAGTATCAGAACTACTACGAGAAGATGTACGGAGATAAGTGATATATGAGATTTCTTGTTACAGGCGTAGGCGGACAGCTCGGTCACGATGTTCTGAACGAACTCGATAAGAGAGGTTACGAAGCTGTCGGTACCGATCTCGTAGATGAGGTTAAGTCCGCATTCCCTTATGTAAAGCTCGACATCACCAATGAGTCGGAAGTAGCCAAGGCGATCGCTACGATCAGACCTGACGTTATCGTTCACTGTGCTGCATGGACTGCAGTAGATGCTGCCGAGGATGAGGAGAACCGCGAGAAGGTTACCGCCATCAACAGCAACGGAACAAGATATATCGCACAGGCTGCAAGAACAGCTGACGCGAAGATGATCTACATCAGCACGGATTATGTTTTCGACGGCACGGGAGAAAGACCCTGGCAGCCCGATGACAGAAACTACGCTCCGCTTAACGTGTACGGTCAGAGCAAGCTCGACGGCGAGATGGCTGTGTCGGGACTTCTCGATAAGTACTTCATCGTTAGAATCGCATGGGTATTCGGTAAAAACGGCAAGAACTTCATCAAGACTATGCTTAACGTAGGCAAGACTCACGATGAGGTAAGAGTCGTTAACGACCAGATCGGAACACCTACTTATACTTACGATCTTGCCAGACTCCTTGTAGATATGGCCGAGACAGAGAAATACGGTTACTATCACGCGACTAACGAAGGCGGATATATCTCCTGGTATGACTTCACATGCGAGATCTACCGCCAGGCAGGGCTTAGCACTAAGGTTACGCCCGTAACTACAGCTGAATACGGTCTGTCCAAGGCGGCAAGACCTTTCAATTCCAGACTTGATAAATCAAAGTTGACCGAGAACGGATTCACACCTCTGCCGACATGGCAGGATGCATTGTCCAGATATCTCGAAGAGCTTAAGGAGGACTAATGGGCCAGATCACAGTTACCAAGACACCCATCGAAGGACTCTTTATCATCGAACCTGCGGTTCACGGTGATGAGAGAGGTTATTTCATCGAGACGTATAACCAGAGAGACATGAACGAAGCCGGATTCAATCAGGTATTCGTACAGGACAATCAGTCCATGTCCACTAAGGGCGTTCTTCGCGGCCTTCACTATCAGAAGGAGCATCCTCAGGCTAAGCTCGTAAGAGTTATCAAGGGCGAGGTGTTCGACGTAGCAGTCGATCTTCGTAAGGACAGTCCGACTTACGGTCAGTGGTACGGTCTCGTACTGTCCGAGGAGAACAAGAAGCAGTTCCTCATCTCCGAGGGATTCGCACACGGCTTCCTCGTATTAAGCGATACTGCAGAGTTCTGCTACAAGGTAACGGACTTCTGGCATCAGGGTGATGAAGGCGGACTTCGCTGGAACGATCCCGACATCGGCATAGAGTGGCCCGGCGTAACAGGCGAGACTCTCGCTGACGGAACGGCTCTTAACATCAACGACCGTGACAGAAATTATCCCGGACTTAAGGAAGCATTCCAGTTCTGATTAATAAGACATGATCCCGATAGTAATCCCCTCGTATGAGCCGGATGAGAGGTTTCCGGCAATTCTCGAAGACCTGAAGCAGGCAGGTATGGGTCCTGTCGTTGTTGTTGACGACGGCAGCGGGGATGAGTATCAGTCTTTCTTCACTAAAGCCGAAGAGCTCGTTAAGGAGTTCGGAGGCGTAGTCCTGCATCACGAGGTCAACAAGGGTAAGGGAAGAGCTCTTAAGACAGCCTTCGAATATATCCTTCAGACTATGCCCGATGCGACAGGATGCATCACGGCAGATTCGGACGGTCAGCATACAGTCGAGTGCATCACGAATTGCATGAACGCACTTGTAGAGCACCCCGACAATCTCGTCCTCGGCGTAAGAGATTTCTCGGGCGAGGATGTTCCGTTCAAGTCCAGATTCGGAAACAATCTCACTATCAAGATCTGCAGCTTCCTGTGCGGCGTTAAGGTATCCGATACGCAGACGGGACTTCGCGGAATCCCCCGCGACTTCATGCGTGATCTTCTCGACGTAGAGGGTGAGAGATTTGAGTTCGAGATGAGAATGCTTATCGCGACCAAGGGTAAGTATCCGATCTTCGAAGTTCCGATCAAGACTATCTACGACTCGAAGGAGAACCACCAGACGCACTTTAATCCGATCAAGGATTCGATCAGGATCTATAAGATCTTCGGTGCGGTATTCCTTAAGTATCTGTTCTCATCACTGTCGTCTTTCCTTATCGACATCTGCTTGTTCCAGCTGTTCTGTACATTCTTCAAGGGGCTTCCGGCATATGTAATCATGGCCACGGTTTCCGCGAGATTCCTGTCGGCCGCATATAACTACTTCGTTAACTACAAGCTCGTATTCAGAAGCGATAAGAATCACGCGTCTTCTGTTCCGAAGTATGCGACTCTCGCTTTCATTCAGATGGGACTGTCGGCAATCCTTGTTAATGCATTCATAACTCTGCTGCCAGGTGCACCTGAGTTCATTTATAAGATGCCGATCGACGTATGTCTGTTCCTGTTAAGTTTCTATGCACAGAGGCGTTTCGTTTACTGATGGATAAGAAGAATCGCAAGTTATGGGCATACATCGCAGTGGCCGCGCTCATCGTGGCCATTACTGCGTTCTCCATTAAGTGGCCGAACCCGAAGAGAGTTCTCGGC
>Ga0310786_10006895_pt1 | contig 14963 bp, 5 predicted proteins | sample AusTroGonzalo_MG_FD_203881 | JGI IMG/M metagenome (GOLD analysis project Ga0310786, IMG submission 203881) | Bovine rumen microbial communities from tropical cattle in Woodstock, Queensland, Australia - Gonzalo_03 (v2) (version 2) | ecosystem: Host-associated > Mammals > Digestive system >... | reverse complement strand
TGCCCGTCGACAACGAGTACAAGCACGTCAAGCAGTCCGGCGGCCGCGGCCAGTACGCGCACGTCTGCCTCAAGCTCGAGCCGCAGGAGCCCGGAAAGGGCTTCGAGTTCGTCAACGAGGTCAAGGGTGGCGTCATCCCGACGGAGTACATCCCGGCGGTCGAGAAGGGCGTCCGCAAGGCGCTCGAGTCCGGCCCGCTCGCGGGCTTCCCAGTCGTGGACGTCAAGGCGACGGTCTACTTCGGCTCCTACCACGAGGTCGACTCGAACGAATTCGCGTTCATCACCTGCGCGCAGATGTGCTTCAAGCAGGCGTTCATGAAGGCGAAGCCCCAGCTCCTCGAGCCTATGATGGACGTCGAGGTCGTGGTGCCCGAGCAGTACATGGGCGCGGCGAACGGATCCATCAACCAGCGCCGTGGCCGCATCGAGGGCATGGAGGACCGCGCGGGCGTGAAGCTCCTCAAGGCGACCGTCCCGCTCGGCGAGATGTTCGGCTATTCGAACGCGATCCGCACCGTGACCCAGGGCCGTGGCTCGTTCACCATGATCTTCAAGCAGTACGAGGCGGTGCCGAAGAACATTGCGTCCGAAGTCGTGGAGAAGCGCATCAAGGAAGGCAAGGTCAGGCCTTCGGCCGAGTAGCCTTCCTTCTGTCGGCGCAAGCTCAGACAGGGTCTGATGACAATGAACAAGACCTGTTTCGCGGCGATTGTGGTTTCCACAATCGCCTGCGGTCTTTTTTACGTCCGTAGAGCCGCTGTGACGTGTCATTGTCCTGGATTTCACCGCCAACGTTAAGACGTGTCGCGCGCGTAGACGATACGAAAGTCTAAATGAGGAAAAGACATGCAGGAAATCGAATCGACGTTGAAGGAAATCGGCGCGAAGAATCTTTAGGGGACAGACCCCGCTAAAGCCTTACGCGCGGCTTGAAATCGAGCGGGGGTTTTGGTAAGATACATGTGTTTTCTTTAGGGGTAGTGTACCCTTGAATGGAAGCAATGCGGAAGAAAGAAGGGAGCGAATGGTGCTGCAATTCGAGAAGAAACTTGATGACCGCTGTCTGACGGTCACGTTGATCGGCGTGTTGGATTCGGTCACTTCGCCGGAACTGGACCGCGAGCTCCAGGACATGGAGAACGTCGACGAAGTCGTCCTCGACCTGAAGGATCTCGCCTACACGTCCTCGGCCGGACTGCGCGTCATCATGGGGCTCAAGCGCCGGCTGGCCGGACGCCCGCTCAAGCTCGAGAACATCGGGACGGAAGTCCGCGAGATCCTCGACATGACGGGCTCGAGCAAACTGCTCGGCCTCTGACTGCGTCGGGCGGAAGGCTGAGGAGATGACGGCAGAACTGCGGAAGACGTATTTTCGCTATCTGGTCGCCTTCGTGCTGACGGCGCTTTCGGCGACGCTCGGCAACATTCTCGACGGCGTTATCGTCGGTCAGCTGGTGGGTCCGGATGCCGTTGCCGCAGTGGGAACGGTCCTCCCGATAACACAGGCCTTCTTCACTGCCGTTCTGCTGCTTGCGGGCGGCGGCGGCATGCTGGTCGGCGTTGCGCTTGGGGAAGGCCGACGGGACCGGGCAAACCACGTTTTCTCGACGGCAGTCTCCGCTCTAGCCGTCCTGTCGCTTGCGGGCGTCGTCGCCGGGCTCGTCTGCCCCGGTGCCGTCGGACGGCTCATCTGCACGGACCCGGCGTTGACGGACCTTTCGACGGCCTATCTCCGCTGGGTGCTTGTGTTTGTGCCGTTCTACCTGGGCGAGGAGATGCTCCAGACCTTTGTCGCGGTCGATGGCGAACCGGGGCTCGTGACGACCTCGATCGTGGCGGACAATCTCGTCAATGTCGTCGTGTCCGTCGTGCTGATCAAGTTTGGCGGCCTTGGCATCGCCGGCGCGGCGATTGGCACGGCAATCGGCCATGGCGTCGCCTGCCTGCTGCTCGTGACTCGGCACTGGCGCCGGAATCGAACGACTGCGCATCTCGGCTTTTCAACTCTTCAGCCCTTTGACTTCTCGACTTTACGACGCATCGTGTCGCAGGGCGCACCCTTGGCGATCGCGTCCTGTTCGCTGACGGCGCTCCTCTTCGCGGCGAACCGCATCATCATCGGTACCCTTGGGAAGGACGGCATGTTCGTCTTCGCGGTGGCGACGAACGTGCTCTTTGTCTACAACCTTCTCTTGAGCGGCGCCGTCGAGACCGTGCAGTCGCTCGGTGCGATCGAGAAGGGCAAGGGCGGGCCAGGCTTCCGCGATATCGTGGGTTTCACATATCGGCTGCTCGGGCTTTCCACCTTTGGCGTCTGCATTTTTGTCTGGATCGCGCCGAGCGTGATCACCCGGCTCTTCGGCGGCGGCGAGCACCCCGAGCTCCTTTCCGCGACGAACGGGGCGCTCCGGCTCTTTGCGCCGAGCTTCGTCCTCTTCTGCCTTGTCTACGTCCACATGATCGTCTGCAAGCTCGAGGGGAAGGACGGCATCGCGCTCTTCATTTCCTTCGCGCTGTCGCTCACGGTCATCCCCGTTCTCTGGGCGTTCGCGCGCTTCGCGCCCGCGTACATCTGGTGGAGCTATCTTGTCTCGTACGTCATCGAGATCTGCGTCATCGCGGTTCTCGAAAGGGCTTTTGGTCACTTGGAGGTCAGGAGATGAAGGAATTCGGACTCAACGATTCGCAGCTCGGCGTCTACCTCGACATGCTCGAGGACATGGCCACGACCAAGTATAATATACTGCTGTTGCTCCGGCTGCCCGAGGGGGTCGATCGTGGCCGCGTCTGGAAGGCGTTCGTCGATTCCGTCGCCGCGCATCCGGTCTATGCCGCGACGTTCGCCGCCGGCGAGAACGGCCCCGTAATGCGCATTCCCGATGACGGAACGCTGAAGCTCACGCCGTGCTCGCCGGACGAATTCGTCAAGCCGTTCGACCTCGAACGCGGCCCGCTCGTCCGCGCCGCCCTCGTCGACGACGGGCTGAAGTACGAGATGCACCATCTCGTCTCCGACGGGTCTTCGAGCCTGAATCTCTGCTCTGAAATCGCGGCCCGCTATGCCGGTCGCGATCCCGAGCCCGAGGAGCTGACGATCTTCGACAAGGTAGAGGAGGACGCGAAGGCAAAGGCGACGCCGGCCTATGCCGAGGCGAAGGCCTGGTTCGAGAACCGCTTCGGCGGATCGGAGTGCGAGTGCGGAGTCGAGCGCGATGCGGAGACGGATGACGTGGGCTCGGCGCTTTGCGAACGGACTGTTCTCGACGCCGAGCTGTCCGTTGACAAGATTGCGTCATGGACCAGGGCGAACGGCGTTACGCCCAATACGCTCATGATGGCCGCCTTCGGCTACACGACCGCCGCCTTCGCAGGCGCGGACGAGGGGCTGTTCACCATGGGCACTCACGGACGGACCGACAAGCGCTACGAGAAGGCCCACGGCATGTTTGTGCGGACGCTGCCGATCAAGGTCGAGAGGGCGAAGTCGGACGACGAGACCTGTCTCGACTTCATGAAGCGCGTGCAGGCGGATTTCCGCGAGGAGCGCAAATACGATTTCTATTCGTTCCTCGACCTCGCGAAGGACTACGGCATCTCCGACCGGTTCTGCTACGTCTACAACGCCGGCGTCTGGCAGGAGACCGTCATCGACGGCAAGGTCTGCGCCAGCGAAAATCTAGGACTCCTCCAGCAGCCCGGCGAATTCGTCATGATGGTGCTGTTGGACCATAAAGGACATTACCGCTTCTCAGTCACCTACAGGAAGAGCTCGTATCGTCCCGAGACGGTCGAGAGCTTCCTCAATGTCTTCGTCACTGTGCTGAAGGGGCTCCGTGCCGGCGGAAAGCTGGCCGACCTCGCGCTTTGCGACGAGGCGACGTTGAAGCTGCTCGACAAGAACAACGAGACCGAAGTCCCGTACGACCGCGAGAAGACGGTCGTCGAGCTCTTTCGCGAACAGGCGAAGGCGAGGCCCGACCATCCGTGCGTCGTCCATCTCGACACGACGCTGACCTATCGCGAGGTCGACGAGCAGTCCGACCGCATAGCGTCGTTCCTGAACGCGAAGGGCATCGGCAAGGGAGACTTCGTGTCGATCCTGATTCCGCGTTGCGTGTGGATGACGACGGCGTCCATGGGCGTCCTCAAGTCGGGCGCGGCGTACCAGCCGCTAGATCCCTCCTATCCGCCGGAGCGGCTCGAGTTCATGATCGCCGACGCGGGCGTGAAGCTCGTCATCGCCGACGAGACGCTGCTGGGCCGCATTCCGGGGTACAAGGGGCCGGTGGTGACGTTGAAGGATCTGGAGGGGCTGGGAGCGCCGGGAAAAGAACGGCAGGCGTACGACGGCAAGGGGATCAAGCCGGGGGACGCCTTCATTATCCTGTACACCTCGGGTACGACCGGGAAGCCCAAGGGCGCGGTGCTCGAACACGGCAACCTGATGGCGTTCTGCGCGTATCACCGCAGGGCGATCGGCCTGGACGGCGAAGCGCGCACGATGGCATATGCGAGCTACGGGTTCGACGCCAACATGATGGATCAGTATCCAACGTTGACGGCGGGCGGGACTATCCATGTTATCGACGAGTCGATCCGCCTCGACATCCCGGCGATCGACGCCTATTTCGTCCGGCACGGCATCACCCATGCGTTCATGACGACGCAGGTCGGGCGTGCGTTCGCCCAGGCCGTTACGGCGCCGTCCCTGAAGTGGCTCGGGGTCGGCGGCGAGGCGCTGGTGCCGCTGGAGCCGCCGAAGGGCTTCACGCTGGCCAACATCTACGGTCCGACCGAGACGACGGTGTACGTGACCTGCCAGAATGTGGAGCGTCTCTACAGGCACATGCCGATCGGCAAGGTTCTCGACAACATTCGCGCCTACGTCGTCGACAAGCGCGGCCGGCGTCTGCCGCCGGGCGTTCCCGGCGAGCTGTGGATTTCCGGTCCGCAGGTCTCGCGCGGCTACCTCAACAACCCCGAGAAGACGGCGGCGGCGTTCGGCGCGAATCCGTTTGTCGCTGACTGCGGCGGTCGCGCGGCGGCCGACTATTCGCGCATCTACCGCACCGGCGACATCGTGAAGTTCCTTTCCGACGGCACGATCATGTTCGTGGGGCGCCGCGACGGGCAGGTCAAGGTGAGAGGCTTCCGCATCGAGCTTTCGGAAGTCGAGGAAGTGGTCCGCCGCTTCCCAGGCGTGAAGGACGCGACGGTCGCCGCGTTTGACGATCCGGCGGGCGGCAAGTTCGTCGCGGCCTACGTGGTCGGCGACGCGAAGATCGACGTCGAGGCCATGAACGCGTTCATCCGCGCCGAGAAGCCGCCCTACATGGTGCCGGCGGTGACGATGCAGATCGAGAAGATTCCGCTCAACCAGAACCAGAAGGTCAACAAGCGCGCGCTCCCGAAGCCAGAGCGCAAGCTCGTCGACGTGAAGCCGCCGGAAAACGAGATGCAGCGGAAGATCTTCGATCTCGTCGCGCAGGAGCTCGGCCATCGCGCCTTCGGCATCGACAACTCCTTCTACGAAGTGGGCCTTACGTCAATCGGTTCGGTGCGGCTCAACGTCGCGCTCGGCAAGGCCTTCAAACGTCCCGTCAAGCTCGCCGACATCAAGGCGAACGACACGGTGCGCGCGTTCGAGGCGTTTCTTGCGGGCGGCGCGGAGACCGTCGCGTACGCGCGGCAGGGGGACTATCCGCTCACCAAGACGCAGATGGGCATCGTCGTCGAATGCCAGGCGCACCCGGGAACTACGATCTACAACATCCCGATGCTGGTGAAGCTGCCGGCGGGCATCGACGTGGAGCGGCTCGCCGCAGCCTGCCGCAAGGCCCTTGACGCGCATCCGTACGTCAAGACGCACATCGTGCGCAAGGCGGGCGCAGTCCGGGCCGAGCGCCGCGACGAGGCCCTTGCCGAGGTGCGGGTCGTGGCGGGCCCCGTGCCAGAGGCGAAGGCGCTCGTGAGGCCCTTCGACCTCTTTGCCGACGACCTCTACCGCATCGAGATCTACCAGGTTCCCGGCGGCGCCTACCTGTTTGCAGACTTCCACCACATCGTGAGCGACGGCGCGTCGGAAGGCGTGTTCTTCGCGGACGTGAGCCGCGCGTATGCGGGCGAGACGCCAGAGGCCGAGACCTACACGGGCTACGAGGTGGCGCTCGACGAGGAGGCGGCGCTCAAGACCGATCGTCTCGTGCAAGCGAAGGCCCACTACGACGCCGTCTTCGGCGGTTGCGAGCCGGACGCCCTGCCGCCTTACGCGCAGGAAGGCTTGAAGGCCGGCGTCGACGTGATCGAGCGGAAGTACGGCCTTTTGGCGGACGACGTGAGGAGGTTCTGCGACCGAACAGGGGGCTCGGCGAACGCGCTCTTCAACGCCGCCTTCGGCTTTGCGCTCGCCAAGTACAACGGACGCACCGACATCGTCTACACGACGATCTACAACGGGCGCAACGACTCGCGCACGGCGAACTCGATGGCTATGTTCGTGAAGACGCTGCCGGTCTTGGTGGACCTGAAGGCCGGCGACGGCAATGTCGCCTCGCTCGTCCGCCGCACGCGCGACCAGCTGATGGCGTCGATGGCGAACGACCTCTATTCGTTCGCGGACATCTCCAACGCCTACGGCATCAGGTCTGACGTTCTCTTCGCCTACCAGGGCGACGCCTTCAGCGTCTGCGATTTCTGCGGCGGCGCATTCGAGACTGTCGCCCTGCCGCTCGACACGGCGAAGGCGACGCTCTCGCTCGACGTCTGGCCCGACGGCGAGGACTATCGCATTGTCTGCGAATACGACACAGGCGCCTATTCGGCCGCGTTCGTCGAGGGATTCCTCGAGAGCGTCACGGCCGCGACGCGGGCGTTCCTCGCCGCCGGCGGCTGCGGGGCTACGGCACTTTCGGCGATTGACATGATCACGCCGGGGCAGCGCGCGGCGTACGACGCCTACAACGCGACGGAGAAGCCGTATGACGAGTCGAAGACGGTAATCGGCCTTTTCCGCGAAAATGCGGATAGGCATCCCGACAAGCCCGCGCTCGTGTTTCTCGAGAAGCGCTTCACCTACGGCGAGCTCGACCGGATGACGGACGCGATCGCGGCGGAACTGGCGGCGAAGGGCGCGGGCCGTGGCAAGATGGTGGGCGTCCTGGTGCCGCGCAACGAGTGGATGACCGTTCTGACGCTTGCGGTTTTGAAGGCACGGTCCGGCTACCTGCCGATGGATGCGTCGTATCCGGACGAGCGCCTCAACCTGATGCTCGAGGACTCTGGCGCCGTCATGCTGCTGACGACGGACGAACTCGGCTCGCGCATCGGCCCTGACTTCAAGGGCGTCCGCGTCACCGTCGACGAGCTCGCCCAGTTCCTAGATCGAACAGCCGGGCAGTCGAACAACCAGGCAATTCCCCCGGCTCCAACGCCCGACGACCTCTTCGTCATGCTCTACACGTCGGGGACGACGGGTAAGCCGAAGGGGGCGGTCCTCGACCACGCGAACATCCTGGCGATGGCGGTCGGCGTGATCGAGCTCGCGAAGCACGACGAGAACACGGTCTGCGCGACGTACGGCAGCTACGGGTTCGACTCGAACATCTCCGACACGTTCCCGACCTATGCAGTCGGAGGAACCCTCCACATCATACCCGAGGAAAAGCGCCTTGACCTGGGCTGGATTCGCGACTACTTCAACGACAACCAGGTGACGCATTCCGACATGACGACGCAGGTCGGCCGCCAGTTCGCGATTCAGGGCGGCACGAAGACCTTGAAGTTCCTCTGCGTCGGCGGCGAAAAGCTTGTGCCGCTCGATCCGCCGAACTTCCGGGTCGTGAACGGATACGGCCCGGCGGAATGCACGGCCTATGTCACGAACTTCGACGTCGACCGCCGCTATGCCGAGGTGCCGATCGGCAAGCCCAACGCCAATGTGAAGCTCTACGTCTGCGACGCCGAGGGGCATCTCCTGCCGCCGAACGCCGTCGGCGAGCTTTGGATCGCAGGCCCGCAGGTCTGCCGCGGCTACCTGAACCGTCCCGAGAAGACGGCCGAGGTGTTTGTCGCAAATCCGTTCGACGGGGGCAAGTGGTCGCGCGCCTACCGCACGGGCGATGTCGTGTCGCTTCGCGACGACGGCGAGCTTATGTTCATCGGCCGGCGCGACGGCCAGGTCAAGGTGCGCGGCTTCCGCATCGAGCTCACGGAGGTGGAGGAGGTGATCCGCCGCTTCCCGGGGGTGAAGGACGCGACGGTCGCGGCGTTCGACAATCCGAGCGGCAACGGCAAGTTCGTCGCGGCCTACGTGGTCGGCGACGCGAAGATCGACATCGAGGCGATGAACGCGTTCATCCGCGCCGAGAAGCCGCCCTACATGGTGCCGGCGGTGACGATGCAGATAGACGGGATTCCGCTGAACCAGAACCAGAAGGTCAACAAGCGCGCTCTCCCGAAGCCCGAACTCAGGCGCGAGGAGTACGTCGCTCCGGCGAACGACGCCGAACGCAAGTTCTGCGGGCTCTTTGCGGAGGCGCTCGACCAGGAGCGCGTCGGCGCGACGGACGACTTCTTCGAGATCGGCGGCTCGTCCATCGTCGCGATCTCGCTGATGGCGCTCGCCAATGCCGCCGGCTACGACATTTCCTATTCGGATGTGTTCGAGTGCCGTACGCCGCGGGCGCTGGCGGAGCGCTGTGCCGGCGGAAAGGCGGCGGAGAAACGCGAGTCGATGTTCGACTTCTCGGCCTACGACCACGACAGGTTTGCGGAGATACTCGAGGAGAATACGCTCGACTCGCTGCGGCAGGGCGAGGCGCGGCCCCTCGGGGACGTCCTCGTGACCGGCGCGACGGGCTTCATGGGCATTCACGTCCTGACGCGGTTCCTCGACACCGAGACGGGCAAGGCGTACGCCCTGGTGCGCAAGGGCAAGTTCGATTCGCCGAAGGCCCGGCTGCGGGCGATGCTGCACTATTACTTCGAGGGCGCCTACGACGAGGCCCTGGAGACGCGCGTCACGGTCTTAGACGGAGACGTCACGCGGCCGGAGTCGCTGGAGCCGCTTTATGCGCTCAAGGTCGGGACCGTCTTCAACTGCGCGGCGAACGTGAAGCACTTCTCTAGCGGCACGGACATCGAGGACGTGAACATCGGCGGCGCGAAGGCGATGATCGGCTTCTGCCTGAAGACGGGCGCGAGGCTCATCCAGTTCTCGACGGTGAGCGTCGGCGGGTTCGTCCCGGCGGACGAAAACGGCCGGCCGTCGCGCGTCCTCGACGAGAAGACGCTCTATGTCGGGCAGAACCTCGACAACAAGTACACGGGCTCGAAGATGATCGGCGAGCTTGAGGTTTTCAAGGCCGTGGCGGAAAAGGGCCTTTCGGCGAAGGTGATCCGCGTCGGGTCGCTGGCGCCGCGCGAGCGGGACGGCGAGTTCCAGATCAACTTCCGCACCAACAGCTTCATGGGCACGCTCCGCGCCTACGCGCTCCTCGGCAAGTTCCCGTATTCGCGCCTCGAAGGGGTGGTTCGGATGGACCCGATCGACGAGAGCGCGCTCGCGTACCTCGCGCTCGCGAAGACGCCGGAGAAATGCCGGCTCTTCCACGCCGAGAACATCGGCACCATCCCGATGGTGAACGTAATAAGGATGATGTGCGACGCGGGCATCGCGATCGAGTTCGTCGAGGACGACACGTTCGACGCGGTGCTCGACGCGGCGCTCGCCGACGCGAAGAACGCGCGCGTCCTGCAGCCGATGCTCGCCTACCGCAACATGGCGGGCGACGCTAAGCTCGTCGAGACGCCAGAGGCGAACAGCTACACGACGCAGGTCCTCGCGCGTCTCGGCTTTTTCTGGCAGGCGACGAGCGACGCCTACGTGAGGGCGTTCGTGGACGTCCTCAGGGGCTTCGACTACTTCGACAGCGACGCCGAACCGGAAAAATGAGAAAGGCCATGCCGTAATGAAAAAGCTGATGCTGGTGTTCCTTTGGGCTTCCGCGGCGGTTCTGTCGCAGGCGGGAGCGGCGGAAGTCGTGGCGGTCGCGAAGCCGCAGAAGGTGACGGAGAGCGACGGACTCGTGTTCGTAGGGCGTGTCCTGTCGCCGGAGACGGTGCGCCTGACCGCGCGCGTCTCCGGCGAGCTTCTCGAATCGAACGGCGACGAGGGCGCGCGAGTGAAGAAGGGAGACGTCCTCTTGCGCATAGAGGACACGGTCTACCGCGCCAACCTTCAGGCGGCGAAGGCGCAGCTGGCGGAGCTCGTGGCGCGGCTCAAGCACGCCGAGACGGAGGTCGCCCGCTATTCGGCCGGCGCCGCGAAGGGAGGCGTCTCAAAGGTCGATCTCGACCGCGCCGTCCTGAACCGCGACGTCATCAAGGCGCAGATAGACGCGGCGAAGGCCAAGGTCACGCTCTGCGAGGACGACCTCGCCCACTGCGTGGTGAGAAGCCCGATCGACGGCGTGATCGGCGCCAATGCCGTCTGCGCCGGCAACAACGTCGGCCCCGGCAGCGGTACGCTCATGGAGGTCTTCGCCGTCGATCCCGTGGACGTCGAAGTCGCCGTGCCCGAGTCGGTGCGGATCGAATGCATGGATCATGGCGGAGAGCGGAGCATCGAGAAGATCACTCTGCTGAGGGCCAACGGCAAGCCCTATCCGATCGACCTCAAGATCCAGGCCGTGAGCCGCAAGGTCGACGCGGCGACGGGGACGATCAAGGTGACGCTTCGTGGCCCGAACCCCGACCGCGGACTGACGCCTGGCGGATACGTGAAGCTCGTCGTGCAGGACGTCTTCAAGACGCCGCGTCTCGCCGTGCCGATCGCGGCGGTCGTCTTCGATGGCGAGGACCGCTATGTCTATGTCGTCGCCCAAGGCAAGGCGTCGAAGCGCAAGGTCAAGGTAGGCGACCAGTCGGGGAACCTGACATTTGTCGAGTCGGGCATCGCGGAAAACGACGATGTCGTCGTCGCAGGCGTCCACAAGCTGACGGACGGCGCGGCCGTCACGGTCGGGAAGGAATAGGCCATGTTCGCGGGGCTGTTCATCCGGCGGCCGCGGCTCGCCGCCGTCATCTCGATAGTCATCTTCGTCGCCGGGCTGATCTGCGCCGTCCGCCTGCCGGTCGCGGAGTATCCGTCGGTCGCGCCGACGACCATCACCGTAAGGGCGTTCTATCCCGGAGCGTCGGCAGAGGATCTGGTGGATGCCGTCGCCATCCCGATCGAGGAGGAGATCAACACCGTCGAGGACGTCCTCTACTTTTCGTCCACGTCGGACAACTCGGGCAATTACTCGCTGACCGTGACGTTCGGCCCGGACGCCGACGAGGACATGGCGCTCGTGAACGTCAACAACGCCGTGAAACGGACGGAGGCGCGGCTCCCGCGCGAGGTGGCCGCGGAGGGCGTTACGGTGACGAAGGAATCCGCCGACATGCTGTGCGCAGTCGCGCTTCACTCCTCGAACCCGGCGCATACGCTAGTGGACGTCTCGACCTTCGCCGAGACACACGTAAAGGACGAGCTGGCGCGGATTTCCGGCGTGAGCTCGGTCATCATCCAGGGCGAGCGCAAGAGGGCCATGCGCTGCTGGCTCGATCCCGACCGGATGCGCTCGCTCGGCGTCACGTCCGACGAGGTGAGCGCAGCGATCTCCTCGCAGAACCTGCAGGCCGCGATCGGCTCGGTCGGAGCGGAGCTCGCCGGGCAGGCGATGCAGTTCAAGATCATGGGCGACGGACGGCTGAAGACGGTGCGCGACTTCGAGAACATCGTCGTGCGGAACTCGAAGGGCGATGCGGCAATCGTGCGCATCGGGGACATCGCCCGCGTCGAGCTCGGCGCGGAGCGCTATTCTGAGGCGTGCTCGTTCTGCGGCGAGCCGGGCGTTCTCGTCGTCGTCTTCAAACAGGAGAGCGGCAACGCCCTCGAGATCGTCGACGAGATGCTAAAGACGATGAAGTCGGTCGAGCGCACGATGCCCGACGGCATGAAGTGGGATGTCGCGTACGATCCGACGGCGTTCGTGCGCATGTCGATGCGGGAGATCGTCGAGACGCTCGTCGAGACCTTCCTTCTCGTGGTGTTTATCACCTGGCTCTTCCTGCAGAGCTGGCGGGCGACGCTCATTCCGCTCGTGACGATTCCCGTCTCGCTTGTCGGGACGTTCTTCTTCATGCAGGTCCTGGGGCTTTCGATAAACACGCTGACGATGTTCGCGCTTATCCTGGTGATCGGGTCGGTCGTCGACGACGCGATCTGCGTCACAGAGGCGTGCATGACGAAGCTCGAGGCGGGGCTGTCGGCGCGGGAGGCGGCCGTTTCGACGATGAAGGAGATATTCGGGGCGCTCGTCGCCTCGACGCTGGTGGTGCTTGCGGTCTATGCCCCGATCGGTTTCGCGCAGGGGATGGTGGGCACGATCTACCTGCAGTTCTCGCTCACGATGTGCATCGCGCTTGTCATCTCGACTGTCTGTGCGCTGACGCTCTCGCCGGCGATGGCGGGGATCGTCCTGCGCAAGTCGCCGCCGGCTCGCGGGTTCTTTCGGCTCTTCAACGTCGTCTTTGACCGCGTCCGCGACGGGGCTGCGGGCGTTGCGCGGCGGATGATCCGGTTACTGCCGGCGACGGTTGCGGTCTTCGTCGCCGTGGTCGCCGCCGACGTGTGGCTCTTCCGGTCGCTGCCGTCCGACTTTGTCGAGAACGAGGACAAGGGCCTTCTCTTCGCGGATGTCACGCTGTCGCCGGGGACGGCGCTTGCGCGGACTTCGGCCGTGGTCGACGAGGTCGGCCGCCGCATCCGCGGCCTCGAGGGCGTGGGCGCGACCACCGAGCTGCCGGGCAATTCCTTCGTGAGCGGCGCGGGCGAGAACCTCGGCTCGGTGATCGTTCTCCTGAAGCCGTGGGAAGAGCGAAGCGCGGGCATCGCCGAGGTGCAGCGGCGGGTGATGGAGGTCTGTGCCGATCTCGCGTCCGCGCGGGTCGAGGCCTTCGTCGTGCCGCCGATCGCGGGGCTTGGCGCGGCGGGCGGAATCAGCTTCCGGCTGATGGCGCTCGCGGGACAGTCTAGCCGCGAGATCGCCGAGGCGGCCGGGCGGCTCCGGGCGAAGATCGCGGCGACGGGCAAGGCGCTCTACACCCTCTCGGCCTTCGACGCTTCTACGCCGATGCTGAAGTTCGACCTCGACCGCGACCTCGCCGAGCAGATGGGCGTGAAGGTTTCGGACGCCTTTTCGGCGATGCAGGCGCAGCTTGGCTCGCAGTATGTGAACGACTTCACCTCAGGCGGCAAGAACTACCATGTGAACATCCAGGCGGACCTAGCGAACCGCGCTACAGTCGACCAGCTCGGGGCGCTGCACGTGCCGGGGCGGAACGGCGCCCAGGTGCCGGTCCTTTCCGTCGGCCGCTTCCGTTGGGCGGTCGGTCCGCGCCAGACCGAGCGCTTCAACCTGCGCGCCTCGGCGACGTTCCAGGCCCAGGCGGCTCAGGGCACGAGCTCGGGCGAGCTCATGGACGAGATCGACCGCCAGGTCGCGGAGATGGGCGCGGGCTGGGGCGTCGCCTACACCGATCTCGCCTACCAGGAGCGCCAGAACGAGGGCTCGATCGTCACGCTCCTCGCGCTTGCGGTCCTGATGGCCTACCTCTTCCTGGTCGGCCAGTACGAGAGCTGGTCGGTGCCGCTGCCAGTCATCCTCTCGACGGCGGTGTCGCTCTTGGGCGGCCTTGTCGGCATTCGCCTTTCGGGCCTCGCGCTCAACATCTACTGTCAGCTCGGGCTTCTCATGCTGGTAGGCCTTACCGCCAAGTCGGCGATCCTTATGGCCGAGTATGCGATGCAGAAAGAGGCGGAGGGGCTTTCTCCCGCCGAGGCGGCGATCGAGGGATTCAAGCAGCGCTTCCGTTCGGTGCAGATGACGGTGCTCTCGTTCGTGATCGGTGTTCTGCCGCTTCTCTTCGCGACGGGTGCGGGCGCGAATGCGCGTCACGCTGTGGGCGTGACGACTTTCTGGGGCATGGTCGCGGCAACGGTCGTCGGGCTTCTCTTCGTCCCGCCGCTCTATGTACTTGTCCGCCCGAAGAGGACGTAGAGCTTTCATAACCTACGACAAACTCTTCATCTTTCTCAAATAACCCCAATGCCGTGCTTAGTCAAGGCGGCGAGTCCAGCGGCGGTATCGAAAGGTATTGCCGCTGATGTTTCTTTTGAGGTGTGGTGGGGATGGGATGTAGCGTGTAGAGCCGGCTGATGCCGGTGGTGTTGGGGGGCGCGGGGTGGGAGGGGCGCAAGTGGCCATCTGATGGAACAGTTGCGGGGGATTGGGCGGAAATGCGCGTTTTACAATGGTTTCGCGGGGTCCGTCCCCACCAAGTTCAAAGTTGCAATCTAAACGCTGTCGCGGCAGATGATGTCGGACTTTCCCCCATAAGTCACTAATATTCGGAGATATGGGGAAAAGTCTCGCGATTCTTGCAAGAGTTTCCCCCACATCGCTAAAGATATGATATAATACGGGGAAAATTCCAAGGAGGATTTATGATAGGGCGAACAGTAGAACAGAAAGAACTGCTTCGTGCGTTTAATTCTGAGCAGTCTGAATAGGTCGAAAGGGTCAGACCCTTCCGTATATGTCTTACTATATATGCTTGACCTTGACGCGGCGGATGTGGTAGACTACGTGGCGTCATGAGAAAGAAAAGGATCGTTCAGGCTGGCAAGTGCTACAGGTCGAAAGGGTCAGACCCTTCCGTATATGTCTTACTATATATGCTTGACTTTGACGCGGCGGATGTGGTAGACTACGCGGCGTCATGAGAAAGAAAAGGATCGTTCAGGCTGGCAAGTGCTACCACCTGGTTTCGAGGGTGGCGCACAAGGCGTTCTTCTTCGACGAAGAGGAGAAGGACCGGTTTGTCGACCTTCTGATGCGCGTCGAGTTCTTCTGC
>Ga0310786_10006892_pt1 | contig 14965 bp, 5 predicted proteins | sample AusTroGonzalo_MG_FD_203881 | JGI IMG/M metagenome (GOLD analysis project Ga0310786, IMG submission 203881) | Bovine rumen microbial communities from tropical cattle in Woodstock, Queensland, Australia - Gonzalo_03 (v2) (version 2) | ecosystem: Host-associated > Mammals > Digestive system >... | reverse complement strand
CGCTCCCATGGAAGGTTGTGGCCAATGAAATGCCTGTGGATATTCGGGACTATTCGGTCACTCCATTGGAGGGTGGTTCGTCGTTCCCTATACGCTTAGTGGGCAGCCTCGACCGCGTGCAGCGCGATGGCGATGCAGTGCAGATTTTGGATTACAAGACGGGTTTGGTGGAGGGACGAAATGTGCAACTCAAGGCCAAAAGCGGAACAGAAAACGACCCCGAAGTGCAGAAAACTGCGATGGAGGCCCTGTTTACCGATGTCAACAACGAAAAACTGTTCCAATTGGTGATGTATGCGCTGATGTACGACCACGTCACACATGGGCAGACGCTGAATATCCAAGTCGGCATTATCAGTACTCGCGAGATCAACAAAAAAAGCCTGGCGTATATTTTGCCAGGCATTATTCTGAAAGAATCTAATATCTTAGTTTACAAGCAATTGCTTAAAGAAAGACTAAACATGCTGTTTTGCGAGATCTTTGATGAAAAAGTTCCGTTTACCCAGACCGAAGATGAAAAGCGCTGTCGTAATTGCGATTTCATTCATCTCTGCAGTCGTCAGACTCTTGGAGGGTCGGGAGATTAAAAGTAGAGACGTTTCCTGAAACGTCTCTACTTTTAATCTCCATGTTATCCGTTTTTCTTCAATCTCGCCGTCAGCGTATTTTGCAGCAGGCAGGCGGTGGTCATGGAACCGGTACCGCCGGGCGTGGGCGTGATGGCGCCGCACTTTTTGGAGACCTCGTCGAACAGCACGTCGCCGCACAGACGATAGCCTTTCGGAAGTTCCGGCGCATCGAGACGGTGGATGCCCACATCAATGACCGTAGCGCCCTCTTTCACATAATCGGCGGTGATCATTTCAGGTTGACCGATGGCCACGATAAGGATGTCCGCCCCTTTACAGACTTTCTTCAAATTCTGGGTATGGCTGTGACATACCGTGACGGTGGCGTTAATGCTTTTCTGTAACATCAACATAGCCAACGGTTTGCCTACAATATTGCTGCGACCTACGATTACGCAGTTTTTGCCTTTTGTCTCGATGTTGCTGCGCTGGATCAGTTCCATGACACCGTGCGGGGTTGCCGGCAGGTAACATTCCTTGCCCAACAGCAGGTTGCCCATGTTTTCGGGATGGAAGCAGTCCATGTCTTTCTCGGGACTTACATGTGCAGTCACTTTCTCGATGGAAATCTGTTTCGGCAGCGGCATTTGGATGATGTAGCCGTCAATTTCATCGTCTTGGTTGAGGAAATCGATGGTGGAGAGGAACTCCTCCTCGGGGGTATTGGCGGAAAGATGATAGACGGATGAGATGAAGCCCACGCCTTTGCATTGTTTTTCAATGCTGGCGACATAGCTCAGCGCCGCGCCGTCGTCACCGGCGATGACCACGGCGAGATGAGGAGCCCGCATCCCTTTGTCTAACAAATCTTTGACTTTTGTTGCGATTTCCGTCTTGATGGTGTCGGAAATCATTTTTCCATCAATGATAGTGGCCATGATATCTTACTTTTGAAGTTTTTCCAGTTCCGCTTTTTTCTCTTCGATAGACTTGGCGTTGGCCTGCAGCTTGGTGGTGATTTTAGAGAGGTCGTTGTTCAAGCTGAGCAGAGATTTCTGCATGCTGGAATAGGTTTTCTGAAGGCTCTGTTTCTCTTTCACAATGGTGGCAATCTGTTCGCTCACGGCAGGGTCGTGGTTTTGGTTGTACTTGTCTTGGAGCATTTCGGACTCGCTGGTTTTTTTCTCGATATTATCGGAAATCTTCTTGATTTCGCTGTTGGTGCTTTCGAGTTTGTCCAGCACTTTTTGTTTGTCCTTTTCCAATGACTGGCGTTCTTTTTCAAGATTGGCCAAGTCGTCTTTCAGTTCTTCGATGCGGAGTTTTGTTTTATAGGCTTCCACATCCTGATCCAGTCCTTCCATGAACAACACGATGTTGCGGGAGGTGCGTGGATCATTGGAGAAGGTGACGCAGTTCATATTGCCGGTGGAGACCACGAGCGTCACTTGCGTGCTTTTGTCCTTTTTCTTGCCTATTTCGTTCGTGGTATAATAGATGTCGTAACGGGCGTCGCCGAAAGCGCTGCAGTTTTGGTTCTCATAGACTTGGAACCCTTTCTTTTTGGAACCTTTCAAACCATATGCGTTTGAAAATTTGTATGCAATGGCGTCATTCACAATGTTGATGGGTGTGTTGTCGATGTTTATAGTAAAACCTTTGAGTTGGTCTTTACCAAATAAGGTAACCGTTTCGTTCACTCTTTGTGCTGAAAGTGAACATAATGCACATACAAGTGCCAATAATGTTGCAATTTTTTTCATGATGAATAATATTTTATTTGATATAATATTTTTCCAACGGCAAAAATAAAAAAAATTATCTTTGCCGCTCGAAAATGTTGACAATAAAAGAACTTCTGCAGCCTTTTGAGTTCCCTGTCTACCTGGCTCCGATGGAGGGTGTGACGGACGGGGCGTTCCGTCGTATATGCAAGCAATTCGGTGCGGATGTGCTGATTTCGGAGTTTGTTTCCTCGGACGCGCTTTCCCGGGCGGTGGAAAAAAGCATCCGTAAGATGGATTTCACCGAGGAGGAGCGTCCTTATGGCGTGCAGATCTTTGGCAGCACCGAGGAGGCGCTCGTTTCGGCGGCGCAGTTGGCGGCGGAGTCCCATCCCGATTTTATCGACATCAACTGGGGCTGCCCTGTCAAGAAGATTGTCAGCAAAGGAGCGGGGTCGGCCATTTTGCAGGACATTCCCAAGATGGTCGCGCTGACTTCCGCAGTCGTCAAGGCCGTGGATTTGCCGGTGACCGTGAAGACGCGTTTGGGGTGGGAGAGTGCGAACAAACCCATCGTGGAGGTGGCGGAACGGCTGCAAGATGTCGGCATACAGGCAATCGCCATCCATGGACGCACGCGTGCGCAGCAGTACGGCGGCGAGGCCGACTGGACGCTCATCGGCGAGGTGAAGAACAACCCGCGCATGACCATCCCGGTCATCGGGAACGGCGACATCGACAGTGCGGAGAAAGCGGTTGCCTATAAGGAACGGTTTGGCGTGGACGCCGTCATGGTCGGACGCGCCGCCATCGGGAATCCATGGATATTTCAACAGATCAAGGATCTGAGGGCGGGGAGACCTTGCCGGGAACCCGAATATGAAGAGCGTGTGGAACTCGTTTTGCGTCATCTCCGCGAAAATGAGCGTACCAAAGGCGAACGCGCCGCCGTGCTCGAAATGCGCACCCAATACGCCGGATATTTCAGAGGCGTTCCTCATTTCAAACCCCGCAGAATCAAGCTTATGAGCGTCTATACCATCGAAGAATGCGAACAGATTCTGCGCGGTGAAAATTGTTGATTTTTTTTTCGACATTCTTTCAACTTTTTTATTATCTTTGCGACCTTGTTTGTAAACTGCTCAGAAGCATCGTTTCAAACGTTTGGCACGTGCTTTGAGTGAGCCGCAAACAAAAGCTCTCCTAATGATGGATTGCTTATGTAATGGTTTGATTTTGAACAAAGTAGATAAAATAAAGAATACCAAATATGAGAAAATTATTATTCATTCTGACGGTTATTTTGGCCCCTGTAATCTTGTTGGCACAGCCAATGGACACTACGACCATATATCAGGAGAACTTTGACGGAGCGACCAATTCGATGTCGACGAGTACAAGTTCGAGCCTTGGTGGTCAAGAGGGCGACTGGCGTCTGGTGGGTCCAGGCATCACTTATGAAGAATGGAACAACCGTCCGTTGTGCGCTTCATCACCGAGGAGTTTCCATACGCCTGTGTATTTAAACACCAACAACTCCGCTAATGCCACCACGGAGGTGATACCCTTGTCGTATCCTGGCTTGGATGTGAATTTTGTCTACCTTGACTTCGACCACATCTGTAAAGTGAACCAATACGATAATGCCTCCATCTATTATCAGGTTGCCGAAGGAACGGACGAAGAGGGTAACTATGAGTGGACGAGCGAATGGGTGTTGTTGTCTTTCTCCAACACCAGCTCATTCTACTATGGCGATGCCAGATACCTTTCCGGTTCCACCATATCAGGCGGTAAGTTCGATGACCGTGCTTATACCAACTGGGTGTCCAGCAGCCAGACGGCCGAGCCCAACAATACTTGGTGGCATCATGAAATGTTCGACCTGACCTCGCAGATCCGCGCGGCCAGCCCGAACGCCACCCACTTCCGTGTGCAATTCCGTGAGAAGAAGGTCTCCGGACCTTCCTCCGGTTCTCATAACTGCGCAGGTTGGTATATCGACAACGTCGTTGTCCGTTTGTCCAACTGCGAATTGATTAAACCTGCCATCACTATGCAGGCTCCGTTCTATTATAACACCAACGCCTCTTTCATCAACAGGGTCGGTCCTTTCGATATCAAGGCCCAACTGTACGACAATGACACGATTGCTGTTAACCATGTGGTTTTCTCTTATGAGGTTAACAGTGGTGAAACCGTGATTGTTCCTAATGACGGCGCTTTCCTCAGTAATGTACTGAATGCCAACGGTCATACCATTCAAGCAAAGTGGCAACTGCCTATCGTGTGTTATCAGGATACGATTTATTATCATATCTACATGGAAGATACGCACGGAAGCTCCACTCGTTTCGATACTTTCTTGGTGGCTCACCATAATATCCCTACTATCCATGATAACGATATTCGATTGGACTCGGTGAACAAAAGTGAATACCCGCACTGTTTGATCACTGGTGTGCCGCAAGAGGTGAAGGTTTATTTCACCAACCGTAGTGATGCCAACCATTCGACACCCATAACAGGTAATGCCTCCATGATTTCGGGTTCGTTCCGGGTACAAGTCAAGAATGAAGCGGGTTTAGTTTATCATGATACGGTATGCTCATGGGATGGAGACATCTGTTTTGACGTGCCTTCGTTCTTGTCGATGGGCTCGATTTCCCCGCATTCCGGTTTCAACTATATGACGGTCAGTGTGGTCACTCGTAATGGACATCCGGACGGTTTCCATAATAACGATACAATTAAACACACATTCTATTCATGTGATAGCCTGTTAATCGGCCATTATACTGTGGGCGGCGCCAATCCTGATTTCCAGGATATCAATGCGGTCAAACAGTCTTTGAACTATTGTGGTCTGGGCGGCCCGGTGGTATTCCATCTCCGTCCCGGCACCTATACGGACTGTCTGTTTGACTCCACGTTCATCGGTCAGTCTGCGGTGAACACCATCACGTTCCAAGGTGATGACCGTGACAATGTCATTATCACCAACAGCTATACCGATGCCGGTACCAACACGTATGGTGCGGTGACGCTGGTGAATGTGAATGACTACCGTTTCAAGAACCTGACCATTCAGGGCAATTCGAACGCCACCGCTTCGAGAGGTGTGTTGTTCCGTGGTAACGGTAGCAAGAACATCATCTTCGACGGTTGTAAGATCACTGCCTATAATGCTCATTCCAATGTGGCAGCAGTCAGTGCGATCAGCCGTGTGACAGCCGCTACCGGCTACGGCGACTCAGTGGCTATCCGCAATTGTAAGATTATTGGTGGTAACTTCGGTGTCAATTATGTTGGTTCTAACACCCGTAAGAATTATGTCACGATTGACAGCTGTGACATCACCTCTTGCTACAGAGGTATTTATACCAACTATACCAATGGTGCTATACGCCATAACCACATCAAGCAAGTCCCCAACAGTACTCCGCAAAACTTCTCAGGTATCTACTCTAATTATGTGGTAGGTGCGGATATTGATGGTAACTTGGTGGATTCGTTGACCAAGATGGAATACGCCATCTATTTGAGTAACGCCACGGCAGAGGATTTCTACATCCGCAACAACAAGGTGCACGTGAGCAACGGTAATACGGGTGTCTGTGTGGCGAACAGCTCTTCCTCGAATAGCCTCACGGGTTATCTTTACAACAATGAGGTGATTCTCTATCCCGTGACTGCCGCTAACAGCTATGCCGTTCAAATCAATAGCAGCAATAACCTTAAGTTGATCAACAACAGCTTCTTGGCTAAATCAGATGCTCCATACAGCAACTCTGCTGCATTGTATATCAGCAATACGGGCAATAACAATAATACATATATATACAATAATTTATTATTGAACCAAGTCGTTTGTTCAGACAACACCGATTATCCTCTCTATTTGAATGGTGCATCCAAAGTGTCAGGCGAGTATAACGATTTCGCTTCAAATTCAGGAGTGGTGGCTTACAAGACTGTAGCCAGAAACTCCATTACTGAATTGGAGAATGCTGAGGCCAACCTTCATCACAGCATTTCTCTGCTTCCTTCCTTTGAGAATATCACACAAAGCTTGTTGCCGACATCCTTCACCGGTTTGGAATGCTGGCGTAATGAGAGTGTGTTGAAAGATATTCGCAACCAAAACCGTACCGAAGTAACCTACATAGGTGCGTATGCTAACCAGATTCCGAGTGTGGATGCTGCGTTGACCGCCCTTGTGAGTCCTGCGTTGGGTGAATGCCCGCAGATTGCGTATGACATCACGGTTGAGATTACCAATAAGGGTTCTCAAACTATCAACTTCGCCACCACGCCGGCAGTTGTCAAGATCCAGTCCACGGCTTTGAACTTGAATCAGCAAATCACCGTGAACACTGGTTCCGTGACGGCTTTGAACAAAATAAACCGTGTGTTAGTGGAGAACGTGCCAATCCCCGCCAATGAAGTCGTAGATTTCAAAATCTTTATTACGACAAATGGCGATAACAATCACCAGAATGATACATTGATACAGAACTTCACGGTGGAGACCATCGTTCCGGATTATTCTGAGGATTTCAGCAATGGTACAGCTCAGACATGGACAATTGAGCAGGTTTCTGGTGCTGGTAACTGGACATTCCAAAACGGTACGGGTACGCAACCGGTTATTACCCCTGTGTATGGTATCGGCCGACTCTTCTTCAATTCCAAGAATTTCAGCACGAACACCGTTTCCCGCGCTATTTTGCCCGTGGTCACACTGACCGGTTCAGTCAACCCGATCTTGGAGTTATGGTTTGCACACGACAACACCTCCAACAAACCCAATGAAGGTGTCACGGTGAAAGTGTCCACCGATGGTGGCAACACCTACACCAATATGATTCCACAAGGTCAGACTGCTGCTTTGATCAAACGTTACAAACAGACGGCTTCGACGCCGGAATGGCAATTATATACTTTCGACCTTTCCCCGTATCAGAGTGCCGGATGTGTGTATATCGCATTTGATGCTGCAGCCCAAGGCGGTAACAACATCAACATCGACCGCATCCGTGTGAGAAATCTCTATGACAACGATATCGCTGTTTCCAAGATTTATGGTGTTGGCGAAACACCTGCGGACTATAGCATGCGCGGTGTCGTCAGTGCTTTGGTGAAAAACGAAGGTGCGCAGGCACAGAACAATATCCCCGTCTATTTGACGGTGACTGGTCAAGCCGAGCAATGGCTCGACACATTGTATATCCCCACGCTGCCTTACCAAGGCTCCACGCTGATTACCTTCCCTGACCACCATTACAATGTGCAGGAAGTCAAGGATGTGGAAGTACGCGCTGCTGCTGATCAGAACAATATCAATAATACGCAGCATTGGCGTATGGTGACCACTCATAATGTGGCCAACTTTGCCGATACCACTACCGACAGAATCCTGGTCGGCGATTACAATGCAGTGATTCGTCCTTGTGTCCGTTACAAGACCAATGAGAACTTGGCAGTCTCCGCAGTGAAATATTTCTACGATCAGACCTATATTGCAGATCCCGCCAATGGTTTCAGAGCGTTTGTGTCGGATGCTTCCGGACAAGTGCTGGCTACTTCTGCATTGGTCGATTTCAGCACCTTGCAACAAGGTCAGTGGAACATCATCCCGATCCAGAATTTTGCTTTGACCAACACGGTCGGTGAGTTCTATGTGGGTTTGGAGATGTTGGCACATGGTAACTATCTCTGTGCACAAGTGGAAACACCGCTTCGCGACTCCACATTCTACTACCTGACCAATGGTGAGTATGTGCCTCAACTGACGGGCCGCTTCATGATTGGTGCAGTGGTGGACACCCCGTACGTGCACGATCTGGCATTAATCGATTTGGTGCACCCTGTCACCAATTGCGACCTTGGCCACGAGCAGCTCACTCTCCGCATCACCAACAACGGTACTACTGACATTGTGCCGCCTATCCAGCTGCACTATACCATTAACGGTGGCGAGATGGTTTCCGAGAACTTTACAGACACGCTCAGAAGCCACGAGACGACTCTCTTCACCTTCAATAGCATCTACGATTTCACGAACAACCAGATTGATGTAGACGATAACTACAATATCCGTCTGTGGGCTACCAAGTTGTCTCAGGATCGTCTGACTTACAATGACACATTGGTTGAGACGGTCGTTTCACGTGGCAAGTCCAACGTTCCTTCGGCTCTCGACACGATGTATGTGAACTACCACTACGCCGCTACCTTACAAGCACAACTGCCTGCATCTATCCCGCAGGGTGTGATTGGTTGGTACACCAATTCAGGTTATGAAAACTGGAACCTCCTCGGTTACGGCGATACATATACCACTCCGATCATCTATTTTGATACCACTTATTATGCTACGGCAAACCCGGGTACTTTGGAAACGGTGATCGTCGGTACAGGTACCGCTAACGGTACGGATCCTCTCACCTTTACCAACGGTTACTCCAGAGGCAGAACGTTGTATCTGGTGGATGAAATCGGCTCTCATGGTACCATCACCTCTTTCGCACTCAGTGTGAAGACTGCAGCCGCTGCTGCCGGTGCCGCTGGTATTCCTTTGAAGATTTACATGAAGTGCACGGATGAGAACCAGTTCAACTCCACCAATGTGGACTGGGATGCTGAACTGTTAGGTGCTACGCTGGTATATGACGATCGTGCATTCGTCAATCATACCGGTTGGTTCAATTTCGACATGCTGACCCCGTTTGATTTCAACAGCGGCAACTTGGTAGTCTATATGGAAACCAACTGCGCAGACTACTGTACCGGATCAGGCACACAGTGTAACAATTGCGGTACATATGTGTCTGGTTCAACCAGCTACCCCAGCTTCTATCTGACCAACACTTCTTCTAAACATTGTCAGAAGAAGGCTGCCAATACGATGGCCCAGATGGTGACAGGCGCGTACACGGAAGTTTCTCGCAAACTGAACGCTCGCTTCACGGTGGCCAACCTCGAATGCGGTAGTATGAAAGTCCCGATTCGCCTCCATGTCCCCAACATCCCTGACTATGATGTGGAAACCCAGGAACTGTTGTATCCGTACACATCTTGCCACCTTTACAATGAACATATCCAGGTGCGTGTCAAGAACATGTTGAACACCCCGATTCCGGCCAACAAAGTGGTTGTACACGCTGTGTTCACCAATGGTGGAACCTCTTCTGAGATTACTCATACGATTTCTGAGATTTTCGATTCAGAAGAAATTAAGGATGTGGAATTCACCAATACGTTTGATTTCAGCGCTCCTACTGCTGATAAATCATTCACCTACAGGATTTTCACCACAATGAACAACGAGGAAGTGGTTTATACGGATAACGATACCATTTCTGGTTCGTTCACTTCCACACGTACTGCCGCTATGCCTGACAGCATTGTCTATACGGGTTCCTATACAGAGCCGTATACTATCTTGGCTCTCAGCGACCGTCCGACTAACGTGAACCAATATATGTTCTATTCGGATCCTGAGACTCAGTCTTTGGTATATACGACATCTACCAGCAACAATCCTCAGACTCTCTTCTATACCACCAATCCGTTGTATGACACGGTGGTGTATTGGGTGGTGGCCAACACCAAGGGCAATAACTGTTTGACCAAACCGTTCAAGGTGACGGTCAACGTTTTCCATCCTCAATATGACTTGAGTACTGACGAACTGATTTATCCGGTGTCGTATCAGTGCGCTAATTCTTTGAACCCGAATCTCCGTGTGAGTGTTACCAACCAAGATACCACTTCCACTTCTGTGGTTCCGGCCGGCACGTTCAAGCTGAACGCTCGCTTCACCGGTTCCACTAATGTGACGGGCAACCATGTGATTTCCACTCCGCTTTCATCTTTGATTCAGGATACGATTACATTCGCTAATGGTATGGAGTTGGGATCAGCTACTCAGAACCGCATTTATCAATACGAGATTTACACCACACCGGTGGAAGCCACGATGCCGGTCTACACGCTCAACGATACCATTAGAGGACCCATGTACGTGCCAGCACTTCCTGTCGCACCGCAGTCGTTGACTTATACGGTGAATTATGGCGAAACGAAGACGGTCACGCCCAGCAGTTCCGCATTGAACCATTACTATTTCTATGAGAATTTTGAAAGCGACCAAGCTTTGGCAGAAGGCAACTTCTTCGTCACGGATCCGATTTATGATACGACAGTCTATTATTACAGCGGCCGTATCGAATCAGACGGCTTCCATGCCGATGTCGTTGCCGGTGATGGTACGACGAACAACCAGAATACACCGTTCAACCTGGGTAATGGTCACTCCTATTCCAAGATTCTCTATAACAAGGAAGATATGAATGGTGCGGAAGGCCGTATTGACAGCATCTACTTCCAAGTTTACTCTGGTGACAACAATGGTGTGGCTTTCCCGATGAAGTTCTGGTTGAAGAACACGGAAGATGCCCAGTCTATCGCTCCCACCTCCACGGTCCAGGTCAACTGGCTGGCGGAAACAGCGGATGCCGTCTTGGTGTTCGATGGCGAAATCGCTTTGGATCATGCCGGTTGGATCGGATTCCCGGTGAACGGCGGCTTTGACTACGAAGGCGAAGGTCTCTTCCTGTATGCAGAGCATAATTGCGGCGACCAAGCTTGTACTAAGACATATGGTATCAGCCCTGTTCCGAAATTCTCAAGCACCTCTATGGGTAGCAACCACAAGACGTTGGTCAAGGCTAGTAATACCGAAGTGACCACCCAAACGGGATTCTCCCGCGCATCCCACCGTGTGAACACGAAGTTCAAGATGAACTACACGTGTGAGTCACCGCGTTCATCTATCACCATCTACGCGACAGTGCCTCAGCATGATGTGGGTGTCGTGGACATCATTGCTCCGGTGACCCAAAGCAACAGCTTCACCAACAATGAAGAGGTGACCGTCACTGTGAAGAACTTTGGTACCCAAGCTGCTTCCAACTTCCCGGTTTCCTATAAACTGGCGAACAACGAGCCCACCACTCAGAACTATAGTGGTACGTTGGCACCAGGAGCTTCTGCAACGATGACCTTCAATACGAATTGCGACCTGACGAGTGTCTATATGCCGACACCTTTCAGAGCGTTCACAGGTCTGACCTCCGACACGTATCATCCGAATGACACCACGTTGATTTGGTTGAGCTCGGAAGATCCTTGTCCGTCTCGCCCGCTCTCCAGCAACCAAGGCGTACATATCACGAATGTCTCCTTCGCAGCTCTCAACAATGGAGAAGGTCAGCCTTATACGAACCATCCTGTTGAACCCGGCAATGGCATGTATTCTGACTTCACTCAGAGCGTTGCTCCTGTTGAGGTGATTCTGGGTCAAGAATACTCCATGTCCATCACGCACGCGTTCACGGGCACGACCACTAAAGCGGTTTACAAACATGTCTGGATTGACTACAACCGTAACGGTGAATTTGATAATGATGAAATGATCTTCTCTACCACAGCCATTCCGGCAGGTGAAGCTAATGCCACCACCTCTACGTATGTGAATATTCCTACAGATGCACAAATCGGTTTGACCCGCATGCGTGTGCTGTGTACCTCCAACAACCAGACGAATCCTTGCGAATTCTACAACGCCGAAGGTGAAACGGAGGATTACACGGTGAAGCTCAGCACCCCGATGCAGATAGACTTGGGTATTCCGTCTATCCTTCACCCTGTGGGCGACATCTGTGCGGACGACCATGCGAAGATTCGTGTGAACATTCGTAACTATGGTACAGAGACGCAGACCTTGAGTCCAAGCAATACGGCTACGTTGACCGCAACGGTGACAGGCGCCGTACAGGCTACATACACACAAGTGGTGGATGAAGGTACTCTTACTCCGAATAATGAGATGACCGTAGTAATTCCTAATGTGGACTTCAGTGCGGAAGGTAATTACACCGTCCAAATCGCTTTGACCTACGATAACGACCAATATATGACCAACAATACCAGAAAGAGCGATGCAGTGGTGGCCACCACGGTGGTGTCCCAGCTGCCGTTCTCGGATACCTTCCTCCCGCAAGGTACCGATCCGAGCAACCCGCAACTTGGCGAAGAGTGGGAAGTGACGGGCGATCATATTAACAGTTATCAATGGAAAGAAACGGTGGGCGCTTCTGCCAACAGTGGTCTCTCCACTCCTGGCGGTCCTGCACATGACCATACCTATGCCGGCACATTCCAAGAGGAAGCTGGTGGTTATATCAGCGTAGCCGGTGTCAATGGCCAAAGCCATAAGAACTGGTACACCGCTGTTACCAGCCATTGTATCAACATGCACTACAATGGTATCTACCCTGCTGAACTCTATTTCTACAAATATTTCACAGGTGCAAATAATGCGGACTTCAAGATGAGTGTGGAGGTTGGTTCCGGTGAATTCTACCAGACCATTGATACGCTCACGAAAGCTGATGGCGGTCAGGTCGGCAACAACGACCTTTGGAAACAGCATCTCATTGTCATGCATTCTGTTGATGAGGTCGCTCGTCTCAGATTTAAAGTCACTAATCAGGTCAACAGAATCGATCCCAGTATCGATGACATCAACTTGATCGTTGGTCAGCCTGACATGGCTATGAGCCGTATTGTCTATCCTGCCAACCCGGATGATGGATGTCTGCCCGTTAACAGCGTGGTCGTTCCTGTGATTGAACTCTACAACAACGGTAATTCCGCAGTGGAGGATTTCTATGTTCACTTTGCTGTCGGTACAGGTAATGATATTGATACGGTGACGGAGTACGTGGTTTACCATCTGGATGCTGGTGACACCATGCAATACACCAGTACCCATGAATTTGTGGTCACCAACCTGACCAGCAGATGGGAGGTGAAAGCCACCGTGATCATTCCTAACGACAAGGATGCTTATAACAACACCAAACGTTCAATCTCTTGTACGGATGTAGGTATCGACGACTACGAGGAGGTGGATAACGTCTATCTCGGTCAGAATGAGCCCAACCCAGCAGTCACGACCACTCGTATTCCTTACTCACTCCCCGAGGCCGGCAAAGCTACCTTCGAAATTGTCACAACCTCCGGTCAAGTGATTTACACGACGACACAAGAGGCTGAGCAAGGCGTTAATTACCTTGAAGTGAATACCTCTAATCTCGCAGTGGGTGTCTATTATTACACCATGCGTTATAAAGATACAGTAATAACCAAGAAGATGGTTGTTGAGAAATAGCCCTCTTCTTAACAAAAGAAGCTATCCCGATGGATAGCTTTCTTTTTCTTGAGCATGATGAAAAGAACGTTGATAGCAGCAGTATGCCTCGTGGTCATTGCCTCCACGTGTGTCCGCGCGCAATATTCAGGTGCTGAAGTGGCCTCAGGTCCGAAGATGCCTGTGCGCACGGGTGCGGCATGCATGGAGAAGTATCTCCCCATGCTGACTGGCAAGCGTGTGGCGTTGTGCGGAAACCAGACCTCCGTGGTCGGGAAAACGCATCTGGTGGATACATTGCTGGCTCGCGATGTGCAGTTGGTGAAGCTCTTCTGCCCTGAACACGGCTTCCGTGGCCAGGCGGAGGCAGGCGCGACGATTGCCTCGGGCAAGGACGCGCTCACGGGATTGCCCGTTGTCTCCTTATACGGCAAAAACAAGAAACCTACCGCCGAACAGCTGAAAGACATTGATATCCTGCTCTTCGACCTGCAGGATGTGGGCTGCCGCTTCTACACCTACATCTCCACATTGCATTACGTGATGGAGGCTGCCGCCGAGAACCATGTGAAGGTTATCGTGCTCGACCGCCCGAATCCCAATGGTTTTTATGTGGACGGCCCCGTCCTGAAACCGCAGTTCAAGTCCTTCGTGGGAATGCATGCCGTTCCTGTTGTTTACGGCATGACGATAGGGGAATATGCCCGGATGATCAACGGAGAAAAGTGGCTCGACAATGGATTGCAGTGCGATCTGACAGTGATACCCTTGGAGCATTATACCCACCAGACTCGCTATGCATTGCCGGTGGCACCCTCCCCAAATCTGCAGACTGCCGAGTCCATATACCTCTATCCATCGCTCTGCTTCTTTGAAGGCACGAATATCAGCGTGGGCCGTGGTACAGACCAGCCTTTCGAGATGTACGGGGCGCCGTTGATGCAGACAGGAGATTATAAATTCACACCCCATGCTATCCCCGGGGTGTCGGAAAACCCGCCGCACAAGAATCAGGAATGCCGCGGCTTTTTCCTTCATGAAGAAGCAAAGAAATTGATGAATAACCCTACACTGTTGAATCTTTCCTACTTGATGACCGCTTATCAGCATTATGGCGACAAGGAGCATTTCTTTATCAATGCCAATTTCTTCGACAAACTGGCGGGTACCGACCAATTGCGCAAACAGATTGTCGCGGGATTGCCGGAAAAGGAGATTCGCGATTCATGGCAGGAGGATTTGGAGAAGTTCAAGGTAGTGAGGGAGAGGTATTTGTTGTATGAGGAGTAAGGGCTTAGGAGCTTAGAAGTTTAGAAGGGTGTAAAGTAATGGGAATGAGTTGGTTATGGTGAGCTTGACTTTTTTTTGAAAAAAATGCAGAATGGATGTAACAAAATGCAGATTTTGTGCGACATATATAATAGAAAGGAAGATTTTTTGAAGTGATA
>Ga0310786_10006891_pt1 | contig 14966 bp, 27 predicted proteins | sample AusTroGonzalo_MG_FD_203881 | JGI IMG/M metagenome (GOLD analysis project Ga0310786, IMG submission 203881) | Bovine rumen microbial communities from tropical cattle in Woodstock, Queensland, Australia - Gonzalo_03 (v2) (version 2) | ecosystem: Host-associated > Mammals > Digestive system >... | reverse complement strand
GGGTATGTAGGTGTCGACAGTTTGGACATCAAGACATTGTGCATATTATGGCCCCTCGGTGTTCCTACGTACGCTCCGACCGGCGGAAGAACTGTACATGTCGCGCAGGCCGATCCGGACGAGTATCATGTTACGGCTGTTCCGGCGAGGTTCGACCGGTTTCCAGACGGAAGGATAAATACAGCCGCTATAGTTCCTCTCGGCGATTTCTTAGACGAGATCATCGCGTATGAAGGCGGATACCTGCACATAGCCAGGATAAGAGATGACGGTTTGATCATGAATTCGGGCGGCGAAAGCGTAGTGCCGGTCGTGGCTACCTTGCCGTGGTCTGAGCTTGGGGAAAGCTTCGCCGCCGGCATATTCGCGTCCGCCAAGTGCGATGGCGTGCGGTATGTCGCGCCGGAAACGGGCATAAAGTCGTTTAAAGATATGCAGTCCGGTCTCGCGATGAAGGTGCTCAGCCCGTAGATGAAGAATGTCGGAGCCGAGGCGCGCGCGTTTTATGAGATCGGCGTAAACAGTTTCATAGTACCGACTAACAAAGGCGTATATAGATACGAGCATGTCGACGGAATGCCTTCCGTAAGCCGTATTTCGCCGTCTGACTACGGACCCGCTCAGGTGACGTCGAACGAATTCGGCGGAACCGTAAAATATTGGATGGCCAACGCGGTAGACAATTTCCTATATAGTTCTGACAACTGCCGGATATGGAAGAAGGAGTTCAGGCCGGTTTCGTCCGGAAGCCTTAATTCGCTGTATCAGCGTAATTCCCGCGAATGGTATTTTGGGCTCGATTCCGGACTTTATAAGTCGAGCTATAGGTACGCCGAAGTAGAAGATCTCGACATGTTTTCCGAAGACGACATGTACAGGCTTTACGCCAGGCTTATGTCGTCGGACATATCCGCGGAATGCGAAGAGGCCGTGTCCGGACATGAGACGGATCCTTCGTATATGGCCGGACACCTTTCGTCGCTTGTATACGACATCAATACCAATCTACTGGGTGTCGATTTCGACGGGCTGCAGTCGAGCGGATGGCAAAAACATTCCGGCGAACCCGGTTCCGGCGTCTACCAGGTATCCAACGACGTCGTGTTCGAGCAGAAATGGGGGACGAACGCGGATTGGAATTTGTCGCTGTCTGTCGAGAACCAGTTCGTAAGCCAGCCGAACGCGAGGTTTACGTATCTTTACAGGCGTTGGATGTCAGGCCTTACCGAAATCTACGTGCACGTGCCGACGACCAATACCTATTATGTGAACCACTTGCCTTCCACGCCAAACTATACGATAACGCCGGAGATAACGGAGCTTACCGCGTCGAACGTATCGCAGTTCGGCAAGGACAAACAGGTGTTCAGGCATGATCCGAACGCCGAAGGCGTGTATACCAGGATGAAGTTGGCCGTAAGCAAGTCAATGTTCAATATCGACGCGCTTTTGGGGGTATATGCGTGCGGTAATTCGCTTCCGCTGAAAATATACAAGGAGACAGTGCAGGAGAACGGCACGATTAACGACTATCAGGCCGCGCAGTATTTCAATTCGTATGTGGCGCCTTCGCCGCTTCTGTCGTATGATTCCGACGGCGAGGACGACGTGTTCGAATTCGCCTGTTTCGGCGCGGACGAGCAGGTGATAAGGCTTGAATTCATAGATACGGTCAATAGATTCGACCAGGCATACTATAGGATAGTGTTCAATTCCAACGGACTCGGATCTGATCCAGATTCTTTCGTCAAACAGAGGATCCGCGCGGACGGCAAGGCGTACAGGCTTCGCCGCAACCAGTATGAATGGCCATAGAACCAGAAGATATTCTCCGGATGGACGTTTACTCCTAATCCGCCGGACAATCCGAATACGGCGGAGCTGAAAGGCTTTTTCGTCGATGCGCAGGACATAACGTCTAACCAGATAGAGGATATCATGACCGATATGGGGTATTTCCCGAAGCCTGGAGACGACGCCGTGCTTTACGCCGTCTGGATAACATACCAGTTTACGGAGTCGGATACGACGCTTATGCTTGCGCCTTCCGGCGGTTCGAGGTTTAGGATCGGCAGTGTCGAGACGTCGTAGAGCACGACCCGTCCGGCGATAGGCGATAGGGTCGTCGTGAAGTTCGAGGAGATCGACTGACTGCAGGCCGTAAATATTAAAAAACAAGGAGAAGAGTAAAATGGCATTACGTACGATAGCGGATCTTCCGGCGCTTGACATAGAGACGGTCAAGGATAGGCCGGACCTCGCGTCAAATCTGGCCGAGTCGCTTTTCGAGATTTCCTATATGGAGGCTGTCGACAGATACGATTCGTATAAGTCGCGCCATATTAAGTTCAAGGGGCTGTCGTCGCTTATTCTAGACGGGGTTTCCAACAACGATTTCGATTTCTACGGGCACAAGACGTTCTACGGCGGCGTCAGTATATCCAATATGCTGGCGGTTTCCGGAGATTTCTACGTCAATAAAGATGTTCCGCCAGACATATGGAATGACTATCATGTCGTCATGAATGCCGGCGATATGATATTCAATTCGCATAACATGCTTCTCAGTTCTGAGAATATGACGGCTTACGTCGACAACGGGCAGATTAGGAACTACTCGGGCGATACGACTATAATAGACTGGAACCCGAGCCGCGTTAACGTCAATGTGCCGCTTTACGCCCGCAACATATCATGCGCGAATCTGACGGCCGCGTCCAATGCGGTATTCAACGGCGCGGCGACATTCAACGGGACGGCGGTGTTTACGAATGTCATAAACGGCTGCGCGTTGTGCGCGAAATGGGCTGACCTCGCCGAATTGTACAAGTCAGACGCAGACTATCCCGCCGGCACGCTTGTAAAGTTCGGAGGCGAGGCCGAAATAACAATCGCAGACGACTACGCCAACGCCGTCATCACGGACAAGCCCGGTCTCGTTCTCAACGGCTCCGGCGACCGTGATGGCATATATAAAGGCATAGCGCTTGTCGGACGTACGCCTGTCATGGTAGTGGGTCCGGTAAAGAAATTCGATAGACTTGTCGCAAATCCGAAGGTTCCGGGTACGGCGAAATGCGCGGAAAATCCGACGGACGTGGCGCTTGCTGTGGCGTTCGGCGACGTTCAGGACGGGCAGTTTGCGCTTGTAGAATGCGCGGTTCAGCTTAGTCTGTAATGGCCACCCGTTTTCTGAAAAAGTATTTTTATGTAATATGAACGCAGATATTATAGCAGCTGTTCTCCATTTGCGAGAGGCGGCAAGGCTTCTTCAGAACATGCATCCGGAACTTAGTCTTACGCTTAGGAATGTCGCCGATGCATTCGCCGGCGTTGATGCCAGTGAAGATGAAATCGCCGAAATGGAAGCGGCTGCTGACAAGATATTGGCCAAGAGCGATGGATGCCTTAATTGAGATAACGGTTTCAGACAAATGCAATAAGAATTGTTAGTATTGTTTTGAAAGGCGTGCATCACGCGTTTTCGGCGATCTTGGCGCGTTTGAATGGTGGGAACCGAGGATAGTCCAGTTGTGCGAGGATATAGACTCCGGACTTGCTTCGAAGTACGACGGCGTGCAGTTAACCTTCTGGGGAGGCGAGCCTTTTCTCAGGCCGGACCGCATGCTCGATTTGATAAGACGGACTTCTAAATACGGGTTCGTCTCGTATCACGTATATACGAACGGCACGCTTTGCGATGAAACAGCGGCATTCATATCGGATCCTGCGTATAAAGCGGTTGCGGGCAGGTTTTTTGTCCAGGTGTCATATGATGGCGATCCATGCAATCAGCTTAGACGCGGGTACGGTTTCGATTAGATAAGAAGACAGGCCGAGGCGTTCCGGGCGGCGGGGTCGCCCGTATCGTTTAAGGCTACGGTCTGCTATGAAGACGTCGGAAAATTTCCCGAGCTATGGAATTCCTACGCGTTGCTGGCGCGCGAATGGCCTGGTTTGAAGTATTCCCCTACGCTGGACAGTTTCGGCGGGGAAAACATCGACATGGGATTGTGGCGTGATGTCGTAGAAAGGCTGTGCGCGCGCGAATATTGGTTCTGCCGCAAGAACGGGAGGTTTCTGATGTCATGGTTTGACGACGAGGCCCCTAGGAAATGCAGGCTCGACAATAGGATTTTCCTTCATTCAGATGGAGGACAGTATGTCTGTCACGGGTGTCCGTATTCTGACGACAGGCGTCTTAGGCTGGGGTCTATCGAAGATCCAGGCCTGCAGTTTATGCATGCTGGCGGCGAGACAGTTTCTTCCGAATGTAAGAACTGCTGCGCTACATATTGCGTATATTGCAATATGGCCGGAATGCCGGATGGCGACCTACGGCAGGCATGGAATGCTTCGCGCGCGTCAAATTCTGAAATATGCGATATGTATAGGGTTTTCGGATGGTATAGGCGTGCGCTTATATACAGTTTGATAAAGGGTAAATAACGACATGGCTGGTTACATAAACAAATCTGTCACGGAATTCGTACATAAGGACGACAAGTGTCCAGGCAATTCGACGCAGTTTACCTGCGCCGCGTATGATTCGTCTACACAGGCTTTATATTCCTGCGCCGGCCATCGCGATATTGATACTATGAGGACGAATCCGAATCCCAGTCAGTAGCCGTTCGCGCAGTTTGGTCCGGGGTCTACGCTTTCCTGTCCTCATCCGAACAATCTTGATTGGCAGTACAGATGCGAGGCCATTGGCAATAGGCAGAAGCATGTCTGGTATAAGAACGCAGATCTTTCTTCGGACTACCAGAGCGTGTATTCCGGCGAACTTGTCAGGCACGGGCAGGAAAACGCCATAAATGACGCGATAAACAAACTGAATGCGTTGATTAATCAGAAAGCGGATTGGGGAATTTCCGTAAAAGACGACACTTCACCGCATAAAGTCGTTTCAGGCGACATTACCCGCGCGGAAGACCTTAAATATCTTGAACGGAACGTCGTCGCCCAGTTATAGGATTGCATCTGCTATTCAGACTGTACCTGCCACGGCTTGTCGTCGTATGTTACACGCGTATGGTGTTCATATTACGGCGGCGGTGGAATGTATTGATGTCGTATAAGATACATCTATTGCCGTAAAATATTTATATGAATCTGGATTTTTTTGATATTGAGGTTTTGGTCGTAGAGCCGGACCAGAACGGGTAGAGTTATACTGTAGTAAGCGTATCATACGGCAACAAGCTTGCTGTCGCGTCGAAGTATAAGACTGTGCCAGCTAGCCGCATGGCGCTTGATATGGTCAAAAGCGCATTGAAGGCTGGTAAGGTCGTCAAGGTGCCGGTGAAGGTGGACGGACCGGAAGTGCGCCCGTAGGATCTTATGATATCGGACGCCGGCGATGAGTTGGCCGTTTCAAAGCGCATTCTCGTAAACAATATGAATTCCGCTATAGGCTAGAATGCTGTCGGAATGTCTGTAATCGACGTGTTCGGTTTTATTACGGCGTTTTGTCGGCTTGCCGATCACGGGGTGTTTATAACAGACGACAACAGGGAAGAAAAATATTTCGAAGTAATCGATAAAGCGCAGTAGACTGAAGCTCCCGGCGATCTTCCGGAAGGATCTTCATATGCGGAAGAGCAGGTATATCTTGACAAAAAGAGGAAATATGCGTTCGCGCAGAGCTCGCTGGAGGCGCTTGAGCAGTATCTTGTGGCATACGACAAGATTAAAGGTATGTATTTCTTCGATAAAAAAGTAAGGGAACTTTTGGCCGAGGCGGAAGCCGCCGCGACAGTCGAGGAAGTCGCGGCGGTCGGAGAGAAGTTCAGGATTGTTGTAGACGGGATGTTTACAGCAGGTTTATGACCGGCAGGCATATAGTGGTTCATCATTGCAGGCCCGGTCTGATAGAACCGGACTTGTTCATGCCAGACGATGTTGTATTCTTTGACGACTGCCTGTATTCGCAGTACAGGTTTTTCATGGAAAACGCCGAGCGCATGCGGGGCATGTCAGTCGTTTTCGCGTTTTCGCCGGGTCTGTTAAGACGCGGCGGGACACCTCCGATAGACGACGTCGATTCGGCCGAGGTTCATGCCGCGGTGAACATGCGGATGAAAACATGGTTAGATCCGCCGCCGGACCAGGTGCGGGCTTTCATGTCGGCTGGCGAGCTCCATCAATTGGAGAAGTTTAAGGATGTCAGGCTCGCTTTGCATGGATGCGTTCATCTCAGGCTGCAGGACGTCCCCAGGAAAGTCGACAGGTTGGCCATGTTCAGGCGTGACGTGGAAGATGCCGTGAAGCTCGCCGCCTAGTATTGTTTTAAGACTGATGTGTTCGTGTATCCGTATGCGTTCTGCGAAGACGGATATGACGGCGTACTGAGATCACTGGGTTTTAAAGAGACATATGCGAGACCCGGCGCGTATCGTATAGCGGTGGAGAATCTTAACAGTGAACGTTCCCGCATAGAAGATTCTTGAGGCGAATTCGATCGGCACCAGGCCGCGCCGGAGTCAAGTCTACGTCGGATTCGGATGCAGGCAGGGATGCGGTTTCTGTTATTACAGGGACCGGTGCGGCGAGAAGATGTTTGAGCCGGAGAAGGTCAGGAGACAGATCGACCTGCTGCTCGCGTACGGGGTGCGTGACTTCGAGATTACAGGAGGGGAACCGTCGGAGTGCCGGGACCTGCGCGGCTATTGCGAATATATAAAAAAGAAGTCTCCGAACAGCAAAATAGCCGTGATAACGAACGGCGGGCTGCACGCATCTCCTGTCTGGGACGTGATAGATGAGGTCCTGCTCAGCTACCATCTTGGTCGGGACAGCTCCGGCGCCGATATGTCGTATTTTCCGCGGGGCTGTACGTATGAGAAGGCGTTGAAAACCGTTTAGAAGGCCAGGGATACCGGCAGACTGCTGCGCGTCAATATAGTAGTAGGCATGTTTAATATTGGCGCGCTGGATTCGATTGCGGACGACGTTGTTGAATTCGCGCCGGCAATTGTGAATTTTTTACCGGTCAATCTTTTTGACGGCGCTAAAGACCAATGTTCGCAGATAGATTACGCTAAGGCCGGAAAAGCCATATGCGCTCAGCTTAACAGATTAGATGTGTTTCTTCCAAAAGCGTTGAAGTTGGTAAGGTACGCTCCGTTCTGCGCGTTCCCCGGGCACGAAGACCGTGTCGTCGGGACGTTCCAGCACATTTATGACTGGTTCGATTGGAACGTCGAGCTTACCGGCCTGCGGATATTGGATCTGATAGACGATCCGGACGCGCTTGCGAAGCTTGGCCCGTACGGCTCGACCTCGTTTGCCGAGGCGGACCGGTGTCGGGAGGATTCATATGAAAAGTCGCCGGACTGTTTGCGCTGCAAATATTTGTACGTATGCGATGGAGTGGAAAAAACGCCTGGACATAGGTTGCTTAAATACGTAAAACCCTGTATCGGTATATTTTTAAAAAGCGCGAATAGTAGAATAGGATTGGAAACTGAAAAATTTTACAGGAAAATATATGGAATAGTATAAGTCATTGCTTATAGGAGGCGCTGGTTTTATCGGACAGGGTCTTATGAATGAGCTGGGCAGAAGAGGATATCGCGATTGTGAAATCATAGATAAATCCGATATGGATTTGTCGGATTTTTCTTGCATACCCGTTTTGGCCGAACGCATGAAGGGTTTTACACATATATTTATGCTGGCGTCGAATATAGGCGCCGACCTTTTTGAGATAGACGCCCGGCGCGCCGGCGCCTAGAATAGGAGAATCTATAGCAATATCGCCGCCGCATTGCCGATAGATGCCGGCATTAGGGTATTTTATTATTCGACGTCTGAAGTATATTGGAGCATGCGCGATAAAAATACTATGCCTGGAAATATTCTTCTGGGCGAAACTATCGATAGGCAAAATCCAAGGTCGATATATGCCATCGCCAAGTTGTATATCGAAGAAAATCTAGAGTCTAGAATGAAATTTTTCGGCGGCGATTTCACCGCCGTCAATGTCATACGGCCGTTTAACGTATTCGGACCAGGTTAGAAACGGGGCGTCATGTATTCTATGATCAAGTCTGCGTTGTCAGAAGGTCTGATACGGTATCGCGACGACACGACAAGGACGTTTACAGAGCTTAGCTATATCTCGCGGGCGACTGTCGACCTTATGGATACGGTTGGTTTTCAGGTTTTCGACATGTCGAACGGCTTTTCTACAGACCTGCGGACGCTCGCCGCCGCCGTCGCAAAGTTTTTGAAGCGCAAATTTGAGCTGTCGTCTGACATTAGGCTTGAGGCGATGCCGTAGGACATGTCTATAAAGTACAGGCAGGCGTCGGAAATTATAACGGATTCCGATTACATATTCGCGCAGCTTGACATGTCGCAAGATATGCATGCGCTTGCGGCCGAAATAAGCGAGGGACTGCGCAGATGATCTAGCGCATAGACAACAATATGCAGTTCGTCCGCCTGTTTGAGAGCATGCTCGCCGAATACGCCGGCTTTAAGGAGGCGGTATGCGTCGATTGCTGCACTAACGGCATTCTGATTTCACTTGAGACATTGCGCAGAATGGGGAAAGTTAGCGAAGATAACGAGCTGTCTATTCCGTATCGCACGTATATGAGCGTGCCGATGACTCTTGTCAATAACGGCTGGAAGATCAGGTTGGTCGATGCGGACTGGAAGCGCTGTTACGCTATACCCCCGTCACCGGTTTATGACGCGGCGACGGATTTCGACAGGAATATGGCGCTCCGGTACCCGGATGATGCATTCGTATGCGTCAGTTTCCAGCAGAAGAAACGTCTTTCGCTTGGCAGAGGCGGCGCCATACTGTTGAACAATTCATACGTCGCCGGTATTTTAAGGCGTATGGCGTATGACGGCCGCGATCCGTTTATTTCGGATATGGACGAGGTTGAAAACAAATCAGACGACGTGCTTCTCGGATATCACTGCTACATGGATCCTGAAAAGGCGGCGCTCGGTATAGCGCGGCTTAACCAGCTTTCCGCTCCATATTCGCCAGCCGATTCATCGCGATATCCGGATTTAAGGAACCTGAAGATATGGCCGGTCCGAGCGTAGCCCTAATAGCCCACATCGAATCCGACAAGGCCAGCCTGAACAAGCAATTAGGCACGGTCGGAAAAGACGAGCAGCGCCTATACGAGTCTGAGGCGATCCGCTGTTTTAGGTCATGGCGCGGGAAGTGCGGCTGGCTTAAGGACATTCCAATCTACTGCCTGTGCGCGACGGGGAATGTTCCTTCGGAGAGGACCGTGCGCGAGCTGGAGGCGCTAGGCGTTAAATACGTAAACGACTATTCCAGCGAGACGAAGAAGTTCACGTCAGGCTTCATCACCATCCCGTACGCCGGTATGTATTTCGAGGACCGTCTGGATGAGGACGTGCTGATAAAGGTTGATCTCGACAATGTCATGCTGAAGCCTTTTCCCAGGGAGATAGTCGAAGGCGCGCTGGAGTCGACCGTCGTAGGCCGCTATTCCAGGGATTTCGACGTCGGAGAGCGGTACTGCTTCGGCGGCGAGTGCCCGTTCGACACTTCGCTGGTGATAACAGGCAGGAAGCTTGGCTTCTATAGGAAGTATTACGGCCTTTGCTTCAATGAGGACGTGTTGAAAAGTCCCGAATGGCTAGCGATAAGGGAGGTCGAGGGCGAATATTGGCTCGAGGAGTACGTTGTCGACTACATGTACAAGAACGGCCTCGCCCCGATCACGCCCATATAGAACTACCAGTGCGGATACGGTTATCCGGACATGGCGTATTTCATAAAGAACCGTCTTACCGAGGGGCTGTACATGACGCACAGCCATATAGAACTGTGAAGGACTACTTGGAAAAGCGCGAAATACGAGGCCTGGACGTCGAACTAGCGAACGTCTGCAACCTGAAGTGCCCGCTGTGCCTGTCGCAGCTGGTCCCGGACTTCATGGAGAAGTCTAGAGGCCCGGTTTTCCTGGACGTCGACTACCTGATCTCGGAGATGGAGCAGATGCCGGAGCTCAGGACGCTGTCGATAGCGGGCGACGCATCCGAGCCGACGTTGCATCCAGGGCTTTTCAGGCTGCTGGACTACGCGAAAGGCCGGGAAAACCTGCTGGTCGAGCTGTATACTAACGCGTCGTGCCACCAGGAGGGGTATTGGAGGGACCTTGCGTCTCATTTTTCGGGAAACTCCGCCGTCTATTTCACCATCTGCGGGTCGACGCAGGAGCTTCATTCCAAGTACAGGGTTGGTTCTAATCTTGAAACGGTGCTCCGTAACGCGAAGGCTTTCAAGTCGGCTAGCCCGTATCCGAACGACCGCATGCAGTATATCAAGTTCGAATACAACAAGGACGACGACATGGACGCCGTCATGCGGATCCTGAAAGGCTTTTCGCAGTGGGGGCTCGTCGAGACGGACCCGATTTGGGAGCGGATCCACCTGGACGCCGCCGCGGACAACGGCGGCGTGTGCTCCACGAAGGTTTTCGCGTTCATGTACAGGCAGGCGCTGCGGAGGGCCAGGGCGAAGCCGCGCCGGAGCATAGTCTGCAACAGCTTCGACGAGAAGTATGTCAGGATGGATGCGTTCGGCAGGTATTCGCCGTGCGTATGCTATCTCCTGCACAGGCAGGAGGACGCGATGAAGGATGGCAGGATATTTTACGGGGACATTCTGGCCGACAGGTGCCCGTTCTGCTACGAGTGCGACGCCGAAGTGGTGGATTTCATGGACAAGAACAATAGGGATTCGTTTTATGTTTGCTAATTAGAGAGTTCTTTTCCTATACGCGCACATGGACGACGAGACTATTTCATCATACGGTACGATAAGGAGGGCCGTCGGAGAGGGCGCCGACGTGTTTTTGCATTGCGTATGCGGCCTTGGACGGATTCAAACTGACGAATATCGGTAGAAGTTTTAGACTGAGCGCGCGGAGACGTTCAGGCTGTATGAAAAGATTGTCCGTTCGGTATCCACGTCTAAATATCACGATCTCCAGTTAACTGCCGCGGTAGCGCAGAGTGAGTTTAATCAGGCTATAGAAGCGTATAAGCCTACGATAGTCATTACGCATTGGCCAGGCGATCTTCATTTCGAGCATGTCCTGCTTGGAAAGGCCGCTCTGTTGTCGTGCAGGCGCATACCGGGAATGTCAGTCAAGCAGCTGTGGTATACGTCGTCGCCTGTTTCCAGATGGGCATATGGCTAGATGTTCAGCCCGAATTTGTTCATAGATATCAGCCGGTATGAGCATACGAAGGCTGAAATGCTTGAAAGATATTCGGCGTGCGAAATTCCGTATCCGCCGGATCTCCGTTCGGCCGACGCCGTCATGATGTATGACAAAATGAACGGCGCCGCCGCCGGAGTCGGCATGGCGGAATCCTATATAAAGGTATTCGAGGTAGACTGATGCCTATACTTAACGTCGAGGATGAAGTCGAGATTGAGTTGACGCATGACTGCAATTGGAATTGCAGGTATTGTCCTATACGTACTCGAAGTCTGTCTCGTATTTCAGAAAGCGACGCGCTTAAAAAGGTCAAAAAGGCCGTAACGCATAAGTCTGTTACGTTTTCCGGCGGCGAACCCGGAATGTTGCCGCGCTAGACATTAGAAGCCGCGCTCGATATCGTAGAACACGCCGGATCCGCCGTTTATCTTAATACGAATGGGCTGTTTCTCCGTAGATATCCTGATTTGTCTATGAAGTTTAGGCAGATAATCTATCATTGTTCGCGTGATCTTGACGATAGGCTGACGAGGTACAACGGGCTGGGCGATATCCGGTACATGTTGGTCATCGACGACATTAACTATCCGAAACTGAAATCATATCTTGAAGCTCATGACGGGGTGAAGTTCGATATAGCGCCTGCGTCATACGAGCCTGGAGACAGCCGTAGGCCGCTTTCTGTATGCAATAGGATGCGCATAGCGGAGAATTTCAGAGATAGGATTACTGACGAGTCATTACGAAGATTGTTCGTCGACAAAGATTTTGATAAAATAAAATATTTATGACATGATACATTCTAATACGAGTTTTGGAAAGCTTAAGGAGGTAGTGGTCGGGCGCGAGCTGAACCTGGATAGGCGTATCGTCGACATGACCTTCAAGTATTTCTACAAGGAGAACCTCGGGCAGGACGTGTACGAGAGGCCGTTCGACGAGTATTCGATCAGCTACGACCTCATCCAGCAGCGGATAGCGGAGCTGGACGGGTTCGCGAGGCAGTTGGAGGGCCTTGGCGTGACGGTGTACAGGCCTGACGAGGTGAATTCCGTCGTTAAGTTCAGGACACCGACGTTCGAGAGCGAATGCACGTCGGCGTCCAACGTCAGAGACGTGACGCTCGTATACAACGACTGCATCGTCGAGACGCCGACGTTTGTCCGCAACAGGTATTTCGAGAACATGGCGCTCTACGGCGTGTATTCGAAGGCGTTCGACGGCGGCAGGGGCGGCAGATGGGTAAGGTGCCCGCACACGAGGCTTGTCGAAGGCTCGGTGGACCTCGGGGAATGGGATGAGCCGCGCGACTTTTAGAACTTCGACAGGCGGAAGTACGACATGGCGATCGACGGCGCGCAGTTCCTCAGGATAGGCCGCGACGTCATAGTCAATGTCACCACGTACAACCACTATCTCGGGTACGAGTGGGTGAAGTCGCTGTTTCCGGACTCCGAGTTTCACATGGTGTCTGTGGCCGACAACCACATAGACGGAGAGTTGCTGTGCCTGAGGCCGGGCGCGTTCCTCCTTAATCCGGCGTTCGCGCATATAAAGGATGCGCTGCCGGAGAAGTTCAGGAGCTGGGACTTCATCTGCCCGGAGGAGTTGACAGAGGACATAGACGTCGGAGATATGACGGACATGGGGATTAGGCTGGCGAGCAGTCGCGGCATGGACATAAACGTGCTGAGTCTGGACGAGAACACTGTCGCGGTCAACAAGCGGGCGGTAGGCGTAATGGCGGCGCTCGAGAAAAAAGGTTTCGACGTCGTGCCGGTCAAATTGGACAATGGCGAGATATTCTGCGGCGGACTCCACTGCTCGACGCTGGACCTCGTACGGGAGGACGAGTACGAGTACTATGCGTAAACCCGTCAGGATATACGGTAGAGAGTTCTATGAGAGGCCTGGAAGGCTGGCTGTGCTCGCCTATATAGTCGATAGGTGCGGATACAGGTGCGACTACTGCTATAATCCGAGGCCGAGGACCGGCGCCGCCATGGACCTGCGCAGGCTCGGCGACTTCGTATCGCAGCTTGTCGGCGCGCACGGAAAGCATGTCTATCTCGACCTTATAGGCGGCGAGGTGCTGGAGCATCCCGGACTGCTCGAATTCGTCGGACAGCGTGTTCCGGACGTCGAATATACGGTATACAGCAATTTTTCGAAGGACGTCTCCGAGTATAGGAGATTAATAGCGGCCGGATGCGGGCTTATACTGACATACCACCCGCATGTCGATCCGGAGGAGTTCCTGGAGAAGTTCGCGCATTTCGACGTCTCGGAGTACGGGAAGATCGTCAGCGTGCCGATAATGTACAGGCCCGGCCTCTCCGGGCGGTCGATATACGTGTTCGACCAGATGAAGGCAAGGTTTCCGGACTTCAAGGCACTGGACTTCTCGCTGCTTGACCCCAATCCGAACTTCAAAGACATTTCATATACCGAGGAGGAGATGGCCGAGTTCAACGCCAGGTCGTCGCAGTCCGAGATACGCAATACGGTCATAGAGTACGATGACGGTTCAAGCGAAGTCGTAAACGACAACTATTTTTTTTCGCATAGGGGCAGGCTAGACTTCAGGTTCTGGAAATGCAACGCCGGGCTGGACTACCTATACGTGCATTAGGACGGCAAGGTTCATCCATGTGACGAGAACGACGGCGTTGTCTTATATGACATAAATAGAGGCGGTAGTTTTAGGTTTCCGGAACGGCCTTTGATATGCTCGAGACGCGATTGCCCATGTCTGTTCGACGTCTATAAGGAAAGGCTTTTTAGATGAATGCCGCCGTCATGCTCTGTCTGGACAGGAACAAGCTGGTCGAGCAGGAGTCAGGCCCGCCGGTGAAGGTCTTCTACGAAGCGGAAGCTATACGATGCGTCCAGTCTTGGCGCGAAAACGCGCGCTGGGACGGGAAGATATACGCGGCCCAATACAGGAGTAGGGAAGTGTCCGGCAAGACCGAGAAGGCGCTGTCGGATCTTGGGGTCGAAATCATAGTATTGCCCGGTCTTGAATCAAGGCGGAACTTTATGGACGTCGTCCAGGCGCTCGTTTGGGCGGAATCCGGAGGTGTGCGCGAAAACAGGATCGTCTATTCCGATTTGGATTTGTATATGACAGAATGCGTGCCGTAGGATTTTCTCGTCGAAGGCCGGCCTGTGCTGTATCATTACGCGGCTGAAGACCAGCGGGAGCCGTCGGCTGAATTTGCGTACAGGCTTAGACGCGGAAAAGAGTTCGGATATCTGTGCCATAATACATATTTTCAGGCGTTCGACAGAGGCGGCGGATTTTAGAAGGCCGTATGGGATGCCGCTTTTTCGCCGGAGTACGACTTGTTTTTTCGAAAGAACGTTTATTACATGCCGACTGACGACGATTATTTTTTCGAAGAAGGCGCATATGATTTTGTTTGCATGCGCGACGCCGGAAAATTCGGCGTTTTAGACATGCCGTGCCCGGGTAATTTCTTCGAGCATAGGCATATTACGGCGGAGACATTGCGCGTATGAGCAGGACGCTTTATAAGATAGATCCGAAATACGATGTCGTCTTGACGTATTCTCCGATAATAGAGATAACGGGGCATTTGTTCGAGTGTTTCGACTACTATCTTTTCCTGCGCGAAAAGTATACGGTCGGCATACTCCTGTTCGACGGACTTCCGGAGGCCGCGCTTCGGACGGCGTTCGAATCTAAATATGCCGAGCCGTTTGATT
>Ga0310786_10006888_pt1 | contig 14968 bp, 15 predicted proteins | sample AusTroGonzalo_MG_FD_203881 | JGI IMG/M metagenome (GOLD analysis project Ga0310786, IMG submission 203881) | Bovine rumen microbial communities from tropical cattle in Woodstock, Queensland, Australia - Gonzalo_03 (v2) (version 2) | ecosystem: Host-associated > Mammals > Digestive system >... | reverse complement strand
AGAAGACTAGGGAGATGCGTAAAGGATTATTCTTTTGCCTGATAGGTGGGTTGTTCGGTATGCTGGGATGTGCACTGAAGAAGATGCCTGAGGGAGAGTTGGTGAGTGTGGAGTATTCCCGTCACGGCACAATGGCTCGTGCTGAGTTTGAGGGTTGTGTGGAAAGGGATTCCTCTGGCGCCTTCGTGCTGACTGCGATGAAAGAGACCTATGGGCCGTTGTTCGAGAAGAAGGTAGACACAGAGATGATGAAGCATTTCCGTCAGATCATCGAGGACGAGAAGATGTATCAGTACAAGGAATCCTACAGGCCGATGCTGGAAGTGCTCGACGGCTGGAGCTGGACTTTCAGGGCTCGCTTCTCTGACGGCTCGTCGATATTTTCTAGTGGCAGTAATGCCAGTCCGAAGGGTGATGGGCTGCGCAGGATCCGCGACTATATGCAGGAACTGGTCCAGGACGGTGTGCAGGTGGAATTCTTAGACGAGGAATGAGTATTGCGGGGAGGTTGAAGGCTGCCATTGTATGGCTACGCAGGATCGGGCATTGTCGCGGATTTGGTATCCAGTCGCCTACGGACTATTGGATGGTGCGATATGTGATCAACGAGCATTGGCCCTACTATCAGTATGAGACCTTGGGACCCCATGACGATTGGCTGACACGCAAGATGGGGCGTCTCTGTTTCAGGCTTGCCAACTGGCTACAGCCAACAGTCGTTGAGAGTAGCGACTACAGGGACTATCTCCAGGCTGGCTGTCGGAAGACGACATTCGGAGACTCGTCGGAACTGGTGGTGATGCCACTGGAGAAGAGCAGTCAGGACCGCCTCTCTTATATTTATAATAAGGTGTCGCCGCAATCGGTACTCGTTGTCACAGGTATCAGCAAGGCCAGAAAACTGTGGAGGCAGATCGTCGACGACGAGCGGACAGGTATTACTTTCGACCTCTATTACTGTGGTATCGTGATGTTCGACAAGAAAAGAAACAAGAAAAACTATATTATTAATTTCTAACTAACAAACTTATGAAGATAACCAAGGTTTACACCCGAACGGGTGACAAGGGAGAGACCAGTATCGTGGGTGGTATCCGCATGAAGAAATCGTCAGAACGGCTGGAGGCTTACGGCACTGTCGACGAACTGAGTTCTCACCTCGGACTTTTGGCGGCTATGCTGCCTGAGGGCGAGAACCGCCAGATGATTATCAGAATCCAAAAGAACCTCTTCAACGTGTGCACCAATCTCGCTACCGACCAAAGTAAGACTCCGCTCTACGAATCAGGACAACTGGCTGATGGCGAGATAGAACTGCTGGAGCAGGAGGTGGACAGGATGATGGGACTGTTGCCAGAGCGTCAGGGATTCATCTTGCCAGGAGGTACGCTGGCTGCAGCCCAGGCACATGTCTGCCGCACTGTCTGTCGCAGGGCCGAGCGTCGGATTGTCGCCCTTGGCGAGGTGGCTCAGGTGAGTCCTGAAGTGCAACAATATGTGAACAGATTAAGCGACTATCTCTTCGTTCTGGCCAAAATAATAAATTTTAACGAAAATGTCAGTGAAATAATATGGGAAAAAGTTTGCAGATAGGAAATAAATGATTACTTTTGCGCCCAAATTCAAAAACGAGAACAATTAAACGTAAAAAGTAAATCTGTAAACCGTAATATTATTATGTATTGGACACTTGAATTAGCATCAAAACTGGAAGACGCTCCCTGGCCCGCAACCAAGGACGAATTAATAGACTATGCCATCCGCTCTGGTGCACCCCTCGAAGTGCTGGAGAACCTTCAGGAGATAGAGGACGAAGGCGATGTGTATGAGAGCATCGAGGAAATCTGGCCTGACTATCCAACAAAGGAAGATTTCCTATTCAACGAGGATGAGTATTAGACATAGTTTTTAATGTAACTAATTGAATATCAACGAGGTGTACAAAAGATGTTTTTGCACACCTCGCTTTTGTATGCCTTTTGGCGCATTTTAGTGCTAAACTTCTTGTTATTCTCGTATGTTTTTGCTAATTTTGCGGTCGATTAATAGAATAATTATGAACGAGAAATTCCCATACGGCTACGACGTGAATGCCTATATCGACAAGGCATTCGAACAGATGAAGAAATTCAGGATCGCACTAGTGATGACACTTGCATTGCTCATTGCCTCGTGCGGCAGTAATCAGAATCAGGCAGGTCAGACAGACGCTACGGAAAGTACAGACAGTAGGACAGTGGATTCCGTCGATGCCGTAGTAGCAGAACAGTATGATTTAGAAGCTATCGCCAGGGCCATCGAGGGCTGTGAGTCCTTGGATAAATTCCGGGGTGGTGTGGCTCGTGTTACTATGAAAGATGAACGTTTCTATATCGACCTGCAAGGTCGCAGGGTCGAGAAGCCAAAGGAAGAGATAGACCCGATGGAGTTGACCTGTGATTACGAAGACGGGAAGTTCGGCTACAAAGACCATGAGGGAAATGTGGTCATACCTCACAAATTCCATTATGCCCATGAGTTCAGCGACGGCATGGCCATCGTTGTGAATGAGGTGGGAGAGGTAGGCTACATTAACACCAAAGGTGAACTGGCCATTCCCTACCAGTATGGCACGATGGCCGAGAGCGACGGCAACGACTTCCACGAGGGACTCTGTGCAGTGCTTGTGAACGATGAGCATGAATGGTTCAGCTATATTGACAAGATGGGCAAGCAGGCTTTTCAGGGCGTTTTCAGCTATGCTGGTGATTTCAGTGAGGGATTGGCAGCAGTCAGGACTCCTGGCAATAGTGAAGAGAACATAAATTCCCACTCTGGCTATATTGACCCATCCGGCAAGATGGTCATCGAACTTCCAGACGGCTGGTGGGGGCGCAGGTTCATGGATGGTGTGGCACAGATTCAGAAGATGGACTCCTGCTACATCATCGATAAGACAGGTCAGCGGCTCTTCAAGGTGAATAACAAGGCAATCTATACTGGCGATGATATCATATACTCAGATGGTCTGGCCGTGGTCTATGGCAAGGGTAAGTATGAGAAGAAGCGCGGCTTCATGGATAAGACCGGCCGCATCACTTTCTGTCTTGGTAAGGATGAATGACTTTGTCAGAATTGTGATTTTGTTAACCAATTAGTATGATTTGGATAATGAGAATCAGCGGAAGACCATATTTGAACTTCTTGTGCATCGTCTTATGATGCCATCTCTTCTGTTTAGTTTTGTTTCTCTAAGTAATCAAACAGTTCAATGGTTCCGGCATCCTCCTCGACATTGAGGGACGGGACTTTCTCCACCATTCTTGTTGTGCCACTTGTTTTGTTGACATAGAAATGTACAAAGGCACCTGTATAGCTGCGAAATACAACTTGATATGTAGAGTCCGTCTCTTCACCCATCGTCAGATACATGATATCTGGATTGACTTCGTCTTCCTCCTTCGCACCTCGACCATCTTCGAGTTTGCTCGGATGGCCCTCGGTTTGGTGTCGGTTATCCTTTGCTACACTCCAGTCATACGCGCTGTGGCAATAGTTGTTTATCCCTTCGTAAGCCATATCTTCCGTAATGGTTCTTAGCCTATCTCCTGTCTGGGCATCAGAGGACTGTGCCACATCAGCCTTGACCTTCGGTCGAGACTGCTCACGCTCGGCAGAGTCGAAGCAAGCTTCACTCTGCTCTCGCTCATTCGCAGCCTTGTTATTACGGCAAGAGCATAAAAACAAGACTAAAAATACGAATGTAAAGGCTATATACTTCAACATAACACCTAAAATCACTTAAATCAGAGGTCAAAAACAGTGCAAACCGAGTGCATAAAGTTTGCTTTTTGCCGAGGTGCAGCCTGTTTTCGCAAAATCTTTTTGCAAAGTTACTAATAATTAGGGAATTATTGCTAAATTTGCAACGATATTTAGGATAGTTTATAAACAAACCCCAACAAAAGACTAAGATTATGAGACATTTGAGTGTCCCCGTTAAGCGGGGAAACGGCCATGCCGAAATGAGGATCAAAACATTTGTCATTGTGATTACAGCCATTATGATGATGGCGGTCACTCCTTCATTTGCTCAGGAAGAGAATGGCTTCAAGAAGTTCAACGTGAGGGAGGACTTCACGGAGAACGGTTTCCAATGGTTCCACGACGCTGAGTTGCTTGCAGCTGGCGACAAGGATAAAAGCAATGCCATGACCATTGGGTGGGGAGGCATCGGCACACTCTGGGGACGTACTGCCCTGACGGTCTATGTCGCCGAGAAACGCTACACCAAAGAGTTCATGGACAAGGCTGAATACTTTACCGTGATGGCCTTCGATGTCGAGCAGAGCAAGGTTCTGAACTACATGGGCACCAAAAGCGGACGTGACGGTGACAAGGCTCAGGCTCTTGGGCTTCATACGGCCTATACTTCCAACGGAACGCCTTACTATACCGAGGCTGCAATGGTGATTGAGTGCAAGATCATGTATGCTGCACCTTTTGAACCTCAGTATTTCAAGAGTGATGCGCCCCAAAAGATGTATGCCAACTTCCCTGCTGGCATCCACTCTATGTATATAGGTGAGGTTGTTAATGCTTGGAAGAAATGATATGGTACAACAGATAGAAATAACCCTGAAGCCGAAACGTCGCGGCTTCCATTTGGTGACGAGCGAGATAGTGAGCCAGTTGCCAAAGCTGCCGAAAACTGGCATTGTGAACATCTTCACGAAGCACACCAGTTGTGGACTGAGCATCAACGAGAACTGCGACCCAGATGTTTGCGTGGACATGGAAACTATCTTCAACCGCTTGGTTCCTGAAAACCGTCCTGAGTACGAGCATACGCTGGAGGGTGCTGACGATATGCCAGCCCATGCGAAATCGACATTGAGCGGTGTCAGCATCACCATCCCCATCACCGATGGCCGTCTGAACCTTGGCACTTGGCAGGGTATCTACTTCTGCGAGTTTCGCAACTATGGCGGTTCCAGAGAGTTGGTAGTAACAATTATTGGAGAATAATATGGCAAAGCGAGAATACATACAGGCCAACAAGGAGTGGCTGGAAGCGAAAGCCAAGGAAGAAGGTGTAAAGGCTCTACCCAAGGGCATTTATTACAAGGTGCTAAGTGAGGGCAATCAAGACAGTGCTAAGCCAACGGTTCGCAGTATCATCACTGCCCATTATACTGGCAGAACTATTGACGGCAAACAGTTTGATAGATCTTTGAAATAGAACTCTTAGGCATCGCATGAATCTCCCCAAGTTCATAATAACAATGGATGGCTACTTTCGCCTCGGCATGGTCAACCAGCATAAGCATCTGCTGAAGTCTGGTGACCAATGTATCGGCGGTGGGTACTACCACTTTGACTTTGTTTCCAACCGCATCCTCCTTGACAGGGAATCATACGACTTTGGCCGTCCCAAATGGCATTTGCTTGAAAAATTAAAGGTTCCTTCTACCTATCGTGGCATGCGTATCGTCTATTCGTATGATGACGGCTTCCATGATGATTTCAACGTCAGCGAAGAACTAAATATCGAATACTATGACTGACTTCGATTCCATTTGGCGAACTCAAGATGAGATTCGGACGACTCACTATTACAATATTTTATGATTTATGGCTCATATTGCTATTTTTACACTGACATCTGAACTTCACGACGAGCAAGCTGTTGATGCCGTCACCAAGGAATTTCTTGGCAGTCTTGGTATTGATCATTTGTTCAAGGGCAGCGACTACTCCGATTATGGAAGCCATACACTCAATCTGATCTATGTAAGGACTGGTGGGACGGAAGGCATTTTCAAAGGGATGTTTTCCAAATTACGGGAGAAATCCGACCGTCCCTTCTACTTGTTGACTTCCGGGAAGAGCAATTCACTTGCCGCATCGATGGAGATTCTCTCATATCTCCGACAGAATAATGTCAGCGGGGAGATCATTCATGGCAGACCAGAGTATATCAATAGTCGAATAATACTCTTGGAAAAGGTTGAGAGAGCGAGGAAAAAGATGAATGGCTGTCGGTTAGGTATTATCGGCAAGCCTTCAGACTGGCTGATTTCCAGCTATGCTGATAATGGTATTTTGAAGCAGCGGTTGGGTATTGAATTAGTGGATATACCAATGGACGAACTGCTTGATACACTTGCTGGCATCCCCGAAGAAAGAACAAGTGAAACATCTGATAAGGATACTATCAGAGACTCTCTCCCTGGAGCCAACAGGATATACAAGGCGTTGAAAGCTATCATTAACAAGCAACAGCTCCAAGGATTCACATTACGATGCTTTGATTTGCTGACCACAGTGAAGAATACTGGATGTCTGGCTTTGGCAAAGCTGAACTCCGAAGGCTTTGTGGCAGGCTGCGAGGGTGATGTTCCAGCCATGTTGTCGATGAAGATCATCCAATCTATTACTGGGCTGTCTGGCTTTCAGGCAAATCCTTCAGCAATTGACCCGGAAACAGGTGAGATACTCTTTGCCCATTGTACTATTCCGTTGAACATGGTTGAGCGTTATGAGTTCGACACACACTTTGAATCTGGCATTGGTGTGGGAATCAGGGGATATATGAAGGAAGGGGCAGTCACTGTATTCAAGGTATCTGGTGACTTGTCTCGCTGTTTTATCGCAGAGGGAACATTGGTCAGGAATCAGTCAAAACCAGATCTCTGCCGTACTCAGCAGGTAATCCAGCTGTCGGATAAAAGTCAAGCCCTATATTTCTTGACTAATCCTATCGGAAATCATCATATCATTGTCCCTGGCTGTTGGAAATCATTGTTAGAAGAGATATTGTGAACGAAAAAAAGTTAAAATGCCCGTGCTTTATGATTTATTGAGGAAAAAAGTGTACCTTTGAAATCGAATTCATAATGGAGGCTGAAAATGGAATTGCACAATGACATGATCCTGTTGTGGGGCCTCAGTACAGATGCCTGGATTACCATCGCCACGGTGATAACGATCATCGCCGTGATGCTATTGACGAAGGTGCGTACCGATGCTGTCATGCTCATCGCCATTAGTGTGCTATTCGTTACAGGTGTGCTCGATGCCAAGGAGATGTGCTCGGGCTTCAGTGCAGGTACTGTCGTTGTCACAGGCGTTCTTGCCGTAGTGATGGCTGGACTACGCTATACAGGTGTACTGCAATGGATGTTGAAGCATATATTCGGATTGCCTGACCGTTATACGACGGCCCTCTTGCGCATGATGGTGCCAGTTTCTATGTTGAGCGCTTTCGTCAGCAACACGATGTTGACCATACTCTTCGGTAATGTGGTGAAACGCTGGGCGAGGAAACTGAACACTGTACCTTCGAAATTGTACCTTCCTATGGTGTATGCGGTACAGATGGGTGGTGTCTGTACGCTGATTGGTACATCGACTAACATTGTCGTTGCAGATCTCTACGAAAATGCCACCGGTAAGACCATGAACATGTTTTCCATCCTCGTGCCAGGAGCATTGTGCCTTGTTGTCGGAATCGTGTTTATCGTTGCCGTGCGCCGGTGGCTGCCCGAACGAAAGTCTCCGGAAGAGGCTTTTGAGGCGGCGTTCGACTATACGGTGGAGCTGTTGGTACCCTCCGACAACCCGAATATCTGCAAGACGCTGGGCGAGGCCGGATTGTTCCATGTGAAAGGCGGTAACCTGATAGCTATTCGTCATTTCGACCATGACCCGTCAGTGTTAAGTGAAGATGAGTTTGTGATGGGTGGCGACCGTTTGGTCTATGCCGGTCAGATTGACGAAATCCTGGAGTTGAAAGAGACTCATAATTTGGTTGTTTCCGACCATCATATCCGTTCCATGAACGAGATCAACAACAATTATGAGCTACGCATCGCCTTTGTCAATTTCTATAGCAAACTCATCGGAAAGACCATCGGCGGCAGCACGCTTGAACGAGACAACAATATGGTATTGGTAGCGGTGGCACGGCGTGGCAAGCGTATCGAGGCAGCACCTCGAGAGGTGGAATTGCAGGCGGGCGACACATTGCTCTTCGAGTGTCCGCGCAAGACGAATACATGTGCCGAACATCTTGCGTCGATGTTACAGTTCTCCGATTTCCATGAGGTGGTTAAAATCGGTCCTAACACCATTATTTCTTCGCTAATCATGACGGTGATGATGATTCTCACCGCCATGAACGTGGTATCGCTGCTATATGGCACGGTGCTGGCAGCCCTGTCCATGCTACTCTTTCGCTGTTGTACCATCAATCAGGCCATGGACTCTATTAGCTGGCGTGCGCTGATGAGCTTGGCCGGATCCATTGTGCTTGGTATGGCGATAGCGAAGACGGGGATAGCACAGAAGATAGCTTTCGCTGTCATCAGCATGGTTGGCACGCAGCCCATCCTGGTTATGCTTGGCGTGTGCCTGGCTGCCATGCTGATTACCCAGTTAGTCGAGAATGTGGCTGTCACCGCGATGTTCTTCCCTATCATGTACCAAGCAGCAGTGCAGGTGGGCTACGAACCCGCACCCTTCCTCCTTGCGCTGATGATAGCAGCCAATGCCTCGTACTCCACACCCATTGCTGCGTCGCCCAATATGCTGGTCTACGGTCCTGGTGGTTATCGCTTCTCCGACTACATGCGTATAGGCATTCCCCTGACTGTCATCGTCACTATTACTGGTGTCGCCGCTGTCATCCTGGCATATCCGCTGGTTAAACTTTGAGAATAGATAAATAGAATTATAATATATGGAAAAAGATTTTGAAGTGAAAAAGGAGGGCTCAGTGCTGACTGTGGCACTGGGTGAGGAACTGTCAACAGCTAATGCTCCGGCACTGATGGAGGAGTTGCTTCCATTTAAAGACCAGGGTGTGGAGAAGGTAGTGTTCTATGCCAAGAATCTGACACACCTTTCCAGCAGTGGAGTCCGTGTCATTATTTACTGCAAGCAGAAGTTGAGTGTCAACCCCGAAATTGTGTTCGTGGACTGCAACGAGGAGATTCTCGATGTGTTGGACATCGTCGGCATTCGTTCATTCATCACTTTTGAAAAGAGCTGAACGGGGTCAAGGAAATTAATGATTCGCTAACGCTATGGATCAAATCCGGTTGCATTTTCATCCCATTCGTGGCAAGGCACTGGCTATTGTCGCTGCCATCCTCCAGACTGAGGAGGTGGCATCTGTGGGCAAAGCGTATGGCGTTATTCGTCTGGTGACAGAGGAACTGGTGGTGAACATCGTCGATTATGCTTATCCCGAAGGTGGTGACGATTACCTTGACGTGGAGATTGAGCGCGATGAGGAGCACATCACGTTATGCTTCCGCGATGGCGGCATCCCGTTCAACCCGCTCGACCAGCCTCCCCCCGACATCTCGCTACCGATGGAGCAGCGCCCTATCGGTGGACTGGGTTTTTTCATCGTTACCAAGAAAATGGATTCCGTGACATATGAGTACACTGGCGGCGAGAACGTACTTACCGTTATGAAGAAATTATAAAGGTAAAAAACGTAGAAACTATAAATACAAAAGAATGATGTCTGCAATAAAAATATTGAGCGTTGATGACGAGGCTCCTATGGAGTCGATGATCAAACAGTTCTTCAGGCGCAAGATACGAAACGGCGAGTATGAATTCTACTTCGCCCGTAACGGTGTGGAGGCTCTTGACATCATGAGTAAGACCCCTGACATTGAGATTATCCTTTTGGACATCAATATGCCTGAGATGGACGGCCTGACGATGCTGGCCAAGGTGAACGAGATGCACAATCCGGCGCTCCGCGTCATCATGGTCAGTGCATACGGTGACCTGACAAACATCCGTCAGGCCATGAACGACGGGGCCTTCGACTTTGTCATGAAGCCTATCGACTTGGGCGACTTGAGCTCGACCATCGAGAAGGCCATTAAGCAAATAGATTATGTACACGAGTCGCAGAAGGAGCACTCACAATTGGAGTCACTGAAAGAGGACCTGACGATGGCCAGAGACATCCAGCTGTTTTTCCTGCCACAAACGTTTCCGCCTTTCCCTGAAGACAGTGACCAGCTGGACATATATGCCTCGATGGAGGCCGCTAAGGATATTGGTGGCGACTTCTATGACTTCTTCCGCATCGACGATGACCACATCGCTTTCGTTATTGGCGATGTCTGCGGCAAAGGTATCCCCGCAGCCCTGTTCATGGCTTTCAGTCGCACCATCATCCGCTCAAAAGGGATACAGTGCGGCACTGCCAAGGCATGTATGACGGAATCGAACCGCCTGCTGGCGGCCTACTCGGCAGACTGCATGTTCGTCACCGTGTTCTATGCTATTTACAATACGAAGACGGGGCTCGTCACCTATAGTAATGCCGGTCACAACCCACCCCACGTAGTGCGGAGCGATGGCAGAGTCGAAGAACTGCCCAAGTCGAAGGATCCTATGATGGGAATCTTTGAGGTAGAGTACAAGGAGGCCTCCCTGCAACTGGAGCCCGGCGATATGCTGGTGATGTTTACAGACGGAGTGACCGAGGCCATGAATCCGGATAGAATGGAGTTTGGCACCAGACGGTTGATGACAATCCTTGGCGGACAGGCTGGCAAAAGCAGTCAACAGATCATCGAAGTGGTCAAGGACGCCATCAATGACTTCGCGGAGGGTGCCGAACAGAGTGACGACATCACGATGTTAGCAATCAAGAGGAAATAAAAAAAGATGAAGCGACACAATCTCATCATAGGGTGTTTGGGAGTCCTGCTGTTGTTATCGGTGGCGGCAGTATTTTACATACGCCATATCGATGGTGAGCGCATCGGTGAGTTGGAGTCGCAAATCGGAGAACTGCGCGAACAGGAGAAACAGTCGGATATAGATCGCCGCGTGAGCAAACAGATGGAGGAGATTGCTTATGGTCAGCAGCAGCTTTCCGAGGAACGCAGCAACGAGGCCATCCGCCAGTCGGAGATTGCCCAGGAGATGACACTTCGCTCGGAAGCCGAACGACAAAAAGCCATTGTTGCGCAGGGTATCGCGGAGACGTCAGCCCAAGAGGCGAAGAATGCCTATCAGATAGCTGAGCATCAGCGTGTGGTAGCCGACGAACAGCGCCGACAAGCCGAGCATGCCAAACTGGTGGCCGATACGCTGAACTATATCTCGTTAGGGCGAACGCTCGGTTCACAGGCATATTCCATCTATCAGGCCGGCGACACGGAGTTGGGCAATATGCTGGCTTATGCCTCGTACCTCTTCACCAACGATTACGGTGGCGACCTTTTTAATCCGTCCGTATTCCAGGCCCTCACGCAGTCGGCTGGCGGTCGCCGCAATTATAGCCTTCACAATGGTAGTGTGTCGTGCACAAGGATTTCTCTCCGCGACAATCACCTGCTGACAACGAGCACCTATGGCGAGATGTTCAGTCATAGCATGCATGGCACTCAGATGCAAACCAAGCGGTTGATGAGCGACAGGAACTACTGTTTCCGTGACGGCTTTGCGGCCAAGAACGGCAAAGACTATGCCGTCAGTCATACTGGCCATCTGGTGATTGCCGACGGCAACCAGATACGTACCGTCTATTTAGAGCATGTCGATCGTCCCTTCAGTCTGCAGGACATCAATGACGGACGCCAACTGCTGGTTGTCGGCGAGAATAGTGTTGCCCTGTTCGATATCGCCACCGAAAAGATCATCAGCACACGCCGTCTCGACTTCCGTGTCGTCAGTACTGGCAGGCGCGACAATAAGCCGCTGCTTTTCGACAATCGCGGAGGCATGCACCTCGTCAGCAGCCTTGATGACATGACCCGTGAAAAGGTACCTGTTTCAGGTCAGGTCACAGCCTTTGCCAAATCAGGAGACAGGAGTCAGGAGTCAGGAAACAGGAGGAGGCTCACAGCCTATGGCATGGCCGATGGCACCATTTGGCTGATTAGCGGAAAGGGCAAGCCATACAAGCTCGTGGGACATCTCTCGCAGGTGACAAAGTTAGAGTTTGACGCATACCGTCTCTACTCGTCCAGTTACGACGGTAAGTTGCTCTTTTGGATGACCAACGACCCGCAGATCAAGCCCATCACGCTGTTCCAGTCCAGCAGTTGGCTTAACGACTTCACCTTCAGCAAAGACATGAATTATATCTGGACGGGCGAATATAACGGTACCGTCACCGAATATCTGATCTCGTTGCCCATGATCGCCCAGCGTCTCCGTCAGAATGTGAAACGCAATTTCACTCAAGAGGAATGGGACTACTATGTGGGAAAGGGAATACCGTATAGAAAGGTAAAAAGGTAAAAAGGTAAAAAAGTAAAATTGAGGAATGAGAAATGTTGAATACATAAATAAACAAATCATGTGGAATGTTTATATGAGGTGCAGATTATGGGCATGCCTGGTAATCATCATTCCTCATTTCTCATTTCTCATTCCTCATTTGCCGCAGCAAGCTGCGGCACAGGGTCTTCCGCTTATTCATAACTATACGGCAGCGGATTATGGTGGGCATAACCGTTGCTTCGATATTGTGATCGGCGAGGACGGTACGGTGTTTGTGGCAAACTTCGAGGGACTGCTCTACTACGACCGTTCCCGTTGGCGCATCATCCACTCGCCTGACATCAGCCGCGTCACGGCGGTCTATCGTGACAGCAATGACACTATTTGGATTGGTGGTTACAACTACTTTGCCCGCCTACAGAAGCGGGGCAACGGCGAACTGTTTATGCAGCAGGTGGGACAGAATGGCCAGTTCGAAGGCGAGGTGATGAAAATCTTTGAGGAAGGAGGCTCGTTGCAGTTTGTAGCCAGTGACAACAATATCTATGAAGTCAACGACAACACCGTTTCTCTGAAGATGCGCACGAATGCCAAGTTCCGTCCCGGTGTGGAAGCCCAGATCGTTTCTTTGGAGGCTCTGAAAAAGGGTGAGGAAGATGCCACGCTGGATGATATTATCCAGACGGTCAAACTGGACGGTGGGCTTCAAGTCAAAGTCAAAAAGAACAACGGTCTGATCATTACTGACGACCATGACCTCTATGCCTTCACAGAGGCTGACGGCCTGTGCTCCAACCAGGTGGCCTGCGTGGCCTATGACGGTCACGGCATGCTCTGGGGTGTTACGTCACATGGTGTTTTTTCGATGGAGATACCGTCGGTCTACAGCTATTTCTTAGCCAAGGACGGTCTCTTAGGCGAAATATATGCCATTACAGCCTTCGACGGTAAGATTTACGCGGGTGGCACCAATGGTCTCTACAGCATCACTTCGCAGCAATGTCATCGTGTGGCTGACATCAACAATATCTGTTGGATGTTGTGCCAAAGCCGTGACGGACTATTAGCCGCCACATCCAGCGGTATCTACAAAATTGCACATGGCGGCAATGTTAGCAGGTTGTCGTCTAACGCCACCACTGCCATATTAGTGGATGGTGACAAGGTATATTCCGGAGAACCCGATGGCGTCTACTGCCGAAGATTATTCAATCTTCAATCTTCAATCTTCAATGTTCAGAAAATCGACGACCTCCCGTTGGTAACGGATATCCGCAAGGATGCTCATGGCAGTCTCTGGCTCCAGAACGTTCACGGGAAAACCCGAGGTACTGACCCCGGTAAACCTCGCGACCCCATCGCCGACCTGTCAAGCCATCTGTATATGCCCGTCAGCGACATTGATGTGAAGGCCCAGTATCGTCATGGTGCCCAGGTGTGGATTGGCGGTGATGAAGTGCTGGCCATCGTCGACACTGACAAGAAAGCCCTTAGTGCACTCACCGACAGTCGTAACGTTCGTTTCCGTTCCATCGTCATGGGCGGCGACAGCGTACTCTGGGGTGGCTATGGCGACATGCCCAGAAGGTTGGCGATAGACAGCGACGAGCGACATCTGCAATTCTTCTATGCTCTTGACTATGCGCCACTCTCGGGCAGGACCCTGTATCGTTATAAGTTAAGCAACCAGAGCATCTGGGGCACTGACGGACAGTGGAGTGCCTGGACCGAAAAGCACGACGTCGAATTCCTCAATCTGCCCTATGGCTCGTTCACACTTAACGTACAGGCCCGGCTGGCCAATGGCGAGCTGTCCGAGGTAGCTTCCGTTGGCTTCAGCATTGCTTATCCGCTCCTCATGCGTTGGTATATGGTTATTGGTTATTGTTTATTGTTGATTGTCCTTGTCTGGCTGCTGTTCCGTTACCGTTTGAAGAGGCTGCAAAAGGAGAAGATCAAACTGGAACAGATAGTCGAAGAACGTACCGCCGACCTCCGTAACGCCCAGGACGAGCTGATACGTCAGGAAAAGATGGCTACGGTGGGTAAACTGACCGAGGGACTCATCGACCGCATCTTGAATCCGATGAACTATATCATCAATTTCTCCAAGATATCCAACGACCTGCTGAAAGACCTCAAGGAGAATATCGACAACGAGTCGACGGTGAAAGCCGATGGTCAGGTCATCATCAGCGAGACCGACTATGAAGATACGCTTGACATTGTTGACATGCTGTCCAGCAACTTGCATGATGTAGACATGTATGGACAGAACACCAGTCGTATGCTGAAGGCTATGGAGGAGATGCTGAAAGACCGTACTGGGGGATATGTCGATATGGACCTCCTGCCTGTGCTTCAGCAGAACGAGGAGATGCTTGCCAAGTATTATGCTGACGAGAAAGAGCAGTATCATATCCGTACCACATTTACCCTGCCCGACAGTCCTATGCCCCTGCACGGCAATCCCGCCATGCTCAGTAAGGCCATCATGAATCTGTTGGGCAACGCTGTCTATGCTGTCGTCAAGAAAGCTCAAAAGGTGGAGCGTTATGTCCCTGAAGTCTCTCTGACCGTCGCAGTCGCGGAAGGAGAGTACGTCCTGAAGATCCGTGACAATGGCGTCGGTATCGACGAGAAGTTGCTCGACAAGATTTTCAATCCCTTCTTCACCACCAAGACCACCAGTGAGGCTGCAGGCATAGGACTCTACCTG
>Ga0310786_10006887_pt1 | contig 14971 bp, 11 predicted proteins | sample AusTroGonzalo_MG_FD_203881 | JGI IMG/M metagenome (GOLD analysis project Ga0310786, IMG submission 203881) | Bovine rumen microbial communities from tropical cattle in Woodstock, Queensland, Australia - Gonzalo_03 (v2) (version 2) | ecosystem: Host-associated > Mammals > Digestive system >... | reverse complement strand
GCCGTAGCTGTGGTTTTCGGTGTCCGTCAGTTTTCAGTGGCGGCAAGTATAAGCCCCGCACTTTTGCTGTTTCTTAGGGGGATCCCGGAATAGGGAGGCAGCTGGCGTCCCCGCACTGGGACCTGCAGGCAAAAGCGCAACGCCGTTTTGCGTTTAGGTCAGACGAAAGAGAGTTTCAGAAATTTGTGTTCCTGCAACAGAGTCTTGCCGCTATTGCATTGTTGTTTCAGGAAAAAGGGACAAAACTCTCGCCTGATCTCCGCAAAAGGGCGATCACCGTAAAACCACAAAAGGAATAAAACCATGTCTAAGAAATCGTTCATCGCCCTGGCTGCCCTCGCCGCCATGGCCGGCTCCGCTCTTGCCGCTGACGTGACGCTCTTCGGCCGCATCGACAATGGCCTGTATCTGACCAAGAGCAAGGCCAAGGACACGACCTCGGTCTCCATGGAAAGCGGCATTGCAGGCGCTTCCCGCTGGGGCATCAAGGGAAGCGAGGATCTCGGAAACGGCTACAAGGTCGGGTTCCTGCTGGAAAGCGGCATCAAGACCGACACCGGCATGGGTGACTCCAAGCGCCTGTTTGACCGTGATTCGTATCTGTCGCTCGCAACTCCCTACGGCGACTTCCGCTTCGGCCGCAGCGGCGCGCTGGGCGGCGGCGTGAGCGGCGGCATTTTTGCTGGCAACGCCTCTCCCTTCGGCGTCGTGTTCAAGGAAGCGGCCTCCACGAAGATCTTCGCGGTCGAGACCCGTGTTGACAACATGGTCCGCTACGACACCCCGAAGTTTGCCGGACTGAAGTTCATGGCCCAGTATTCGAACGGCACTGACGGCGATGACACGGTTCCCAGCTCCCAGAGGGATCGCTACGGCGCCATCGGCGCATCCTATGAAATCGGCGGCCTGAAGCTTTTCGCAGTGGCTGACAAGCTTCTTCATAACGATGCCGCCAAGAAGGGCACGAAGGACACCAACGCCTACAAGCTTGCTGCCCAGTACAAGGTTGTGGATACCGTTACGCTGTATGGCGGCTATCAGTTCGTTGACAATGCCCAGAAGGTCGGCATTGTGACAGCCAGCGGCATTAAGGGCGCCGATTCTCATGCGGCGACGCTCGGTTCGAGAATCAAGCTCGGCGGCGGGGATCTCAATCTTGTTGTCGGTTATGTCACGGGCGACCAGAAGGTCAAGGAGGTCAAGCATGAGGTGAAGGCCTGGCAGGCTGCCATCGGCTACACCTATCACCTCAGCAAGAGGACTCATGTGTACGGTGTCGCCGCCTACTTCGACAGCAAGTACAAGCAGGACGGCAAGACGATCTGGAGCGGTAAGGATACGACCGGTTCAGAAAAGGCCAAGAGCCTGATGTGCGGCATGTACCACACGTTCTGATGCTGACGGCTCAGCCCGGGTCAGGCCGGTTCAGGAAACGGGACGCCCCGTACCGGCCCGTCTGAAAGCAGAGGCAAGTGTCAAAAAAGCCCCGCCATCCAGTGTCGGCGGGGCTTTTCTGAACGCTGAATTCTACACAAAACGCTCCGGCCGTTCAGAGGTAATTCCGAACTGCTTGCCAAGAGGCATAAGCCCTAGAAATTACCCTTACCTCGGCGTGGCAGGAAAAACGGCTTATCACGCATAATCGTGCGGTCGGCGCGCGGCGGAATCCGTCTGCTGGCGGCTGTTTGTTGCAACAACAAGACAATCTCATGAAAAAATCTGACTTAGGCGTCGTAGCGATCCTGTATGGCATCGTCATCTGGTTCACCGTCATGACACTGGACTTTCCCGAGGAGGCGCAGACCTATCCTCTGTGTCTGCTCGCGGCTATCGGCTTTCTCACCACCCTCTACCTTGTCGTGCAGATCCTTCGCTGGAAGAAGACCGGCGAGGTTGAAAACGACATGGCAAAGTCTTTCGAGGGCTTTCTGCCCGCGCAGTTCTTCGGCTCGTTCCTGCTGTGCGTGGGGTACCTGCTTGCCATGCACTTCTGCGGCTACTACATCGCCTCGGTCGCGTATCTGGCGCTCGGGCTGCTGTTCCTGAAGGTGCCCCTCAAGCATGTCGGCATCACGATCGTGTTTCTCATGATCGTGATCTACGTGGTCTTTTCGATGTTCCTCAGGGTGCCGCTGCCGCGCGGCGTGCTGTTTGGCTGATCAGGGAGGTATAGAAAATGCTTGATACATTGTCCCTGATGGGTGCCGGTTTCGTGCACGCGCTCACGCCGATCAACCTCCTGGCGATGTTCCTGTCGACGGCGTTCGGCGTGTCCATCGGCTGCCTGCCTGGCCTGTCGGCCGCCATGGGCGTGGCGCTTCTGCTTCCCGTGACATTCGGCATGGATCCGGCAACGGGCCTCATTGTTCTGGGCGGCATCTACTGCGGCGCCATCTTCGGCGGCTCGATCTCGGCGATTCTGATTCACACGCCGGGCACGCCCGCTTCGGCCGCAACGGCCATCGAGGGCTATCAGATGACCAAGCAGGGCAGGGCGGCCAAGGCGCTCACCGTGGCCTGCTTCGCCTCGTTCGTGGGCGGCCTGCTCTCCTGCATTTCGCTGTACTTCTTCGCGCCGCCTCTTGCGGTGCTGGCGCTCAAGTTCAAGAGCCCCGAGTACTTCTGGCTTTCGCTCTTCGGCCTCACGGTCATCGCGGGCGTTTCCTCGAAGTCGCTCATCAAGGGTCTGCTCTCGGGCTTCCTGGGCCTGCTGATCTCCACGATCGGCATGGATCCGATGGAAGGCGTCGAGCGCTACATGTTCGGCACGAGCACCCTGTACGGCGGCGTGAACGTGACCTGCGCTCTGATCGGCCTGTTCTCCATGAGCCAGGTACTGATCCTTGCTGAAAAGAAGATCGTCCAGAGGGCCAAGGCGCAGAAGATCACCGACAAGTTCGGCCTTACCGGCGCTGAAGTGAGGCGCCTGACGCCCACCATGGTCCGCTCGTGGGTCATCGGCAACATCGTGGGCATCCTGCCGGGCGCCGGCGCCACCATCGCATGCTTCATGGGCTACAACGAAGCCAAGCGCTGGAGCAAGCACAAGGAAGAGTTCGGCAAGGGCTCGATCGACGGCGTGGCAGGCTCCGAGGCCGCCAACAACGCCGTGACGGGCGGCTCGCTCATCCCGACGCTGACGCTCGGCATTCCGGGCGAGTCCGTGACGGCTGTTCTGATGGGCGGCCTCATCATCCACGGTCTGCAGCCCGGTCCCGAGCTCTTCACGACCTATGCGCCGATGACCTACACGTTCTTCGCCGGTTTTGTGATCGTGCAGTTCCTGATGCTTGCGATCGGCTTCTTCGGCTGCAGGGGCTTTGCTCAGATCTCGCGCCTGTCTGACGCCATCCTGATTCCCGCGATCGTGGTGCTGTGCGTGGTCGGCTCCTACGCCATCCACAACAACATCGTCGAAGTGGGCATCATGGTTCTCTTTGGCGTGATCGGGTATCTGATGCGCAAGTTTGACTTCAACGCCGCCGCCATGGTGCTCGGCCTCATCCTGGGACCGATCGGCGAGCGCGGCCTGCGCCGCAGTCTGCTGCTCTCGGACGGCGACCCCTCCGTGCTGTTCTCAACTCCGCTTTGCTGGATGCTGATCGCCCTGTGCGTCATCGGCATCCTCTCGCCGATCTTCATGAATCGGCTTGAAAAGAAGGTGGAGAAGGGCTAGGACTGACAAAGCGGGATGGATCAGCGTGGTTCGCCCGCTTTTTTGTAGGATAGAATTTTCAACATCGCTGTTCGTATTCGGAATTCAGGTCTGAACCGGGGGCAGCGACATCTTTTGGAGATAAAGACATGAACAAGACTCTTCTTGGTTTGGCTGTGGCCGCTGCAATGGTTGTTCCGATGACTGCCAGCGCATGGGCTCCGGACGGTGAAGTGACGGTGATCGTCGCCTACAAGGCCGGTTCCGGCACCGACACGGGCGCCCGGCTCCTCTCCATGAAGGCCGAGAAGTTTGTCGGCAAGCCCCTGGTGATCCAGAATCTGCCGGGCGCCGACGGCAAGATCGGCTGGACCGAGCTTGTCCGCGCCAAACCCGACGGCCGCACGATCGGCTTCATCAATCTGCCCACGTTCACGACCCTGACGGCGCTTTCCAATCCTCCGTTCAAGGTTGACCAGGTTGTGCCCATCGCCAACCACCTGACCGAGACCGGCGTGATCGTCGTCAAGGCTGACAGCCCCTACAAGACGCTGCAGGCGCTTGTTGCCGCCATGAAGGAAAAGCCCACGATGCGCGCCTCCACCAACGGCACGAAGGCCTCCAACCACACTGCCGCCCAGCTGTTCGCCCGCAGCGCCGGCGTGAAGTACAAGGCTGTTCCCTACGGCGGCACGGCCGACCAGCTGCTCGCCCTGCGCCAGGGTGAAGTGGACTTCTCCTGCGCCAAGGTTGCTGACGTTGCCAAGCTCGTCAAGGGCGACAAGCCCGAGCTGCGCATTCTCGGCGTGTTCGACACCAAGCGCGTTGCCGAATTCCCGAACGTTCCGACTCTTGGCGAGCTCGGCTACTATCCTGAGTGGTACGGCTCCGCCCGCGCCCTGGTGGCTCCGGCCGGCGTCTCCAAGGAGATCCTTGACTTCTACGTGAAGGCCTTTGCCGACACGATGAAGGATCCGGAAGTGATCGAAGCCCACAAGAAGGCTGGTCTGAATCTGGAATACAAGGACAACAAGCAGCTCGGCGAGCTGCTCAAGGCTCAGCAGAAGTTCTGCAGCGAAGTGATCAGCAAGCTCTACTAATCACGCGCATTGCGATCCCCGAATTTCCGGGAAGGGAAGGCGGGGATCCAAAAAGGAAACCGTTCCCGGGCATTCTCCTGGAACGGTTTTTTTCTGTATCACACAGTTGACTGTATTGGAAAATTTTCCTGAAGGAAATTATTAATTTTACACAAAAATGAGTGCGTGAATACACCGATGGTGTTAATCATTTGGATGAATAAAGAAAAGGCAAATTGGCGAGAAAGGTATGTTGAATTGCGTAACCGAAGCAATGGTTAGGTAGTATGATGTAGAAGTATTCAGGGAGTGCGGATTATTCCCTGAAACTGTAATGGCGGACCGGAAAGATGGGCGGTCCCAACACACTGAGGAGGGCTCGGAACTTCTCCGCGTCGTCCGATGAACTTAAGGAGTGTACATAAATGTCCCGTATTGAAAACGATTTCCTGGGTGATCGTGAAGTTCCTGATGATTGCTACTATGGCGTTCAGACGCTTCGCGGCAAGGACAATTTCCACATTACTGAAATGCCCATGAGCCAGGAGCCGTATTTCGTCATCGCCTTCGGCTATGTCAAGAAGGCCGCCGCCATGGCCAACAAGGAGCTTGGCACGATTCCGGCTGATGTTGCCGATGCCCTGATCTGGGCCTGCGACCAGCTGATCGCCGGCAAGTACCGCGACCAGTTCGTGACCGACTGGCTGCAGGGCGGTGCCGGCACCTCCACGAACATGAACTGCAACGAGGTGATCTGCAACCTCGCCGCCGAGCATCTTGGCTCCGTCAAGGGCGACTACAAGCGCGTCTCCCCGAACGACCATGCCAACTTCGGCCAGTCCACGAACGACACCTATCCGACAGCCCTGCACCTGGCGCTGCTGCTGCGCAGCAACGTGCTGCTGAAGTCCGTTGAAGACCTCGTCGCCTCCTACTACAAGAAGGCCGAGGAGTTCAAGGGCGTTCTCAAGATGGGCCGCACCCACCTGCAGGACGCTGTTCCGATGACGCTCGGCCAGGAATTCCATGGCTGGGGCTTCACCATCGCCGATGAGCTCAAGACCATCCGCGAGGCTCAGGAACACCTCAAGGTCGTCAACCTCGGCGCCACCGCCATCGGCACCAGCGTGACCGCTCACCCGGACTATCCGGCTCTGGCTGTCAAGTACCTCGCCCAGCTGACCGGCATCGACTTCAAGAACAGCGAAGACCTGATCGCCGCCACGAGCGACTGCGGTGCATACGTTGGCCTCAGCTCCGCTGTGAAGAGCCTGGCTGTCAAGCTCACCAAGGTCTGCAACGACATGCGTCTGCTCGCCTCCGGTCCGCGCTGCGGCCTGGCTGAAATCAATCTGCCCCAGCTGCAGCCTGGTTCCTCCATCATGCCGGGCAAGGTCAACCCCGTGATTCCGGAAGTGACCAATCAGGCTTCGTTCCTCGCCATCGGCCTGGATACGACCGTGATGCTCGCCGCCTCCGCCGGCCAGCTCGAGCTCAATGTGATGGAGCCCGTGATCACGTTTGCTCTGTTCACCGCCATGCGCGTCATGAGCAACGCCTGCAACGGCCTGCGCACCAAGTGCGTTGACGGCGTGACCGCCAATGCCGAGCGCACCGCCCAGATGGTCATGAACAGCTGCGGCATCGTGACGCTCCTGAAGCCGCACCTCGGCTACAAGACCTGCTCGACGATGGCTCACGAGTGCTATCACACCGGCAAGTCCCTGCACCAGGTCGTGGTCGAAGAGCGCAAGCTGCTCACTCAGGAAGAGTGGGACAAGACCTTCAACCTGCAGAACCTCATTGCTCCGAAGTTCGTGCAGTAATACCGATTTAGTCCCCTAGGAGCTTGAGCGGAAGCTGGTCCAAAAGCCGCTTCCGCCCAAGCGTTGTTTTGGGGACGAATACAAGAACTGCAAACAGCAGTCGTTACCACTAGGGAAATCAAATCATGGATATCATGACAATTCTTCAGATCGTCGTCCTGCTCGGCGCGATCTTCCTCGGTGTCCGCCTTGGCGGCATCGGCATCGGCTACGCTGGCGGCGCCGGCGTGCTCATTCTGGGCCTGTGCCTGGGCATGAAGCCCGGCAACATCCCCTGGGACGTGATCCTGATCATCGCTTCGGTGATCTCCGCGATCTCTGCCATGCAGCTCGCTGGCGGCCTGGACTATCTCGTTCAGATCGCTGAACGCGTTCTGCGCAGCAATCCCAAGCACATCAACTACCTCGCCCCGATCGTCACCTATGTTCTGACGATCTTCGCCGGTACCGGCCACACCGCCTTCTCCATGATCCCCGTGATCGTTGAAGTCGCCAAGGGCCAGAACATCAAGCCCGTGTGCCCGCTCTCGATCGCTGTGGTCTCCTCCCAGATCGCCATTACGGCTTCCCCCGTGTCCGCTGCCGTGATCTACATGTCCGGCGTGCTCGAGGGCTTCGGCTGGTCTTATCCGGCTCTGCTCGGCATCTGGCTGCTCACCACGTTCGTCGGCTGCATGCTCACGAGCTTCGTGATGACCATGATCTCCAACATGAAGCTTGACACCGATCCGGTTTACCTGGACCGCCTGGCCAAGGGCCTCGTCAAGAAGGCTTCCGAAAGCAACGCCAACAAGCAGCTCAAGCCCTATGCCAAGCGCTCCGTGGCTATCTTCCTGCTCGGCGTTCTCGCTGTCGTGTGCTACGCATCCGCCATCAGCCCGGCTGTTGGCCTCATCAAGCCCGTGATCGTCGGCCGTGACGCCGCCATCATCAGCCTGATGCTGCTCGTCGGCACCCTGATCACGATCTTCTGCAAGATCGAAATCGGTGACATCGCTTCCGCCTCCGTCTTCAAGTCCGGCATGGTCGCCTGCATCTGCGTGCTCGGCGTTGCCTGGCTCGGCGATACGTTCGTTGCCGGCCACAGCGGCGAAATCAAGGCCTTTGCTGCTGATACGGTTGCTGCTTATCCGGCTCTGCTCGCCGTGGTGTTCTTCTGCGCCGCCATGCTGCTGTACAGCCAGGCTGCCACCGCCAAGGCCATTACGCCGGCTATCGTTGCCGCCCTCGGCATCACCGCTGCCAACCCTGGTGACAGCTACATGCTCGTTGCCTCCTTCGCAGCCGTGTCCGCCCTGTTCGTTCTGCCGACCTACCCGACGCTGCTCGGCGCCGTGCAGATGGACGACACCGGTACGACCCGCATCGGCAAGCTTGTGTTCAACCACGCATTCTTCCTGCCTGGCGTCCTTGCGATCGCCTTCTCTGTGGGCCTCGGCTTCCTGCTCGTTGGCTTCGTGCACTAACCTGCAAGTTCATTCCGGCTGAACCTTCAGCCGGATGACAAGACAATGCCCGTGTTCTCTTTGTGGGGACGCGGGCGTTTTTATTGGGTGAGATGAGGTTCGAGGAGCTTCAAGGGCCCGAGAAACTGTGCAAACAAAGATGGCATCGCTCGGCGAACACGAATAGGATCGTGCGGCGGGACGTGTTTTCGGCGTTTCTTCTGCTGTATGCCGGAAAAAGGGCACAATCCGGAACTGCATCAACAGAAGCGGGCGGCAGAGGAACTGCTGTTGATGTGAGCCGCAATACTGAACCGCATGCCGTCCAAGACCGGGGAGATTTTGTATATGCTGTCTCCTGCAAAACAAAACCGCTGCTCGCATCAACTGTTTGAAACGTGAACCATGGAAGATATTTTGATCAACTGCTCGCCCCGGGAAACCCGTGTCGGCGTTCTGACTGACGGCGTGCTTGAGGACCTGCACATCGAGCGCCGCGCCTCGCGCGGACTCGTCGGAAACGTCTATCTGGGACGCGTGATGCGCGTGCTGCCCGGCATGCAGTCGGCCTTCGTCGACGTCGGTTTGGAGCGCACGGCCTTTTTGCACGTTCTCGACATCGAGCAGGCGTATCAGCCTGGCGGCGAAACACGTCCGATTGAAAAGCTCCTCACTGAGGGGCAGAACCTGCTCGTGCAGGTCTCCAAGGATCCCATCGGCAGCAAGGGAGCGCGCCTGACGACAACGATCAGCCTTGCGGGCCGCAAGCTCGTCTTCCTGCCTGGCGACGATCACATCGGCGTTTCGACCCGGATCGAGGACGATGCGCTCCGGGAGAGCCTTCGCGAGCGCGTGGATGCCTTGAGGCCTGAGGCCGGCAAGGGCGGATACATCGTGCGCACGAGCGCCGAGGAGGGGGCAAGCGACGAAGAGTTCCTTGAGGACATGGCCTACCTTGCCCGTCTCTGGGGGGAGATCCAGCAAAAGAAGGTGGGGCTTGAGGCGCCGGCGCTTCTCTATGAAGACCTCTCGCTTGACAAGCGCGTTCTGCGCGACATGGTGCAGGCCGGAACCCGGCAGATTCTGGTTGACAGCCCGAAGGTGTTCGAGGAGCTCACTGCGTTTGCCAGAACCTTCGTGCCGAGCGTCCAGCAGCGGCTCGTGCTCTACAGCTCCGAGCGTCCTCTTTTTGAGGCCTACGGCATCGAGGAGGAGGTTGCAAAGGCGCTTTCCCGGCGCGTGAACCTCAAGTCGGGCGGCTATCTCGTTGTCGACCAAACCGAGGCGATGACGACAATTGACGTCAATACGGGTGGTTTTGTCGGCAAAAGAGACTTTTCTGAGACTGTCTTCAAGACAAACCTCGAGGCAGCACAGATGATCGCAAGACAGCTGAGGCTGAGAAACCTCGGCGGCATCATCATCATCGACTTCATCGACATGGCAAGCGCAGAGCACCGGGATGCGGTGCTCGCCGAGCTGCACCGCGCGGTTGAAGCTGACAGGACCCGGATGACGATTTCCGAGTTCACCGAGCTTGGCCTGGTCGAGATGACCCGCAAGAGGACTCGCGAGAGCCTCTCGCACGTCATGTGCGAGACCTGCCCGGTGTGCCAGGGCAGGGGCCAGGTGAAGACCGCCCGCACGGTGTGCTACGAGATCATGCGCGAGATCCTGAGGGAGTCTCGCCAGTACCGTGATGCGAAGAGCTTCAAGATCGTCGCTTCGCAGAGGGTGATCGACATGCTGCTCGAGGAGGAGTCCCCAGCGCTTGACCTGCTGCAGGCATCGGTCGGCAAGCCCGTGGCTCTTGAGGTCGTGAGCGAGTACACCCAGGAAGAGTACGACGTGCTCATCCTTTAGACGAACCGGGAGAACGACATGCGCAATCACATTCTGCTCGTGAGCGACCAGGCCGGGTACGGCAAGGTTGCCCTCTCGGCACAGTTCCCGGTGCTCTCGCACATGGGCTTTCAGCTATACAACCTGCCGACGGCGCTTGTCTCGAACACCTTCAACTACGGCAAGTTCGACGTGCTCGACACGACCGTCTACATGAGGAATACGCTCTCATGCTGGAAGGAGCTGGGCTTTCGGTTCGATGCGATCTCCACGGGTTTCATCGCCTCTGCCGAGCAGGCCGAGCTCGTCGCCGGACTCTGCCGCGAGCAGGCCGCCCAGGGAGCGCTCATCTTTTCCGACCCGATCATGGCCGATGACGGCGAGCTCTACTGCGGCCTCTCGGACTCAACGGTGGATTTTCTGCGCACGATCGTTGCCGAGGCCGACGTCATCACGCCCAACTACACCGAGGCCGCGCTTCTTGCCGGCAGGCCCTACAGGGCTGAGGGCGAGACCCATGAGTCGATTCGCAGTCTCATCGACGGGCTGCGGGGAATCGGCGCCAAGTCAGTTGTCATTACGAGCGCCGTGGTTGACGGCAGGGATCTGGTCTGCGGATACGATCACGCGCATGGAGCCTATTTCTCCTTTGAATATGAGCGAGTGCCGGTGTTCTTCCCCGGGACTGGGGACATCTTCTCCGCGGTGACGCTCGGAAGGCTGCTGGAGGGCGGCACGCTGGAAGAGTCCGCCAAGGCCGCGGCCCGCGTCGTCTACCGGATGGTGCTTGCCAATCAGGAGATCGCCGACAAGTTCCGGGGGCTGCCGATCGAGCGGTGCCTCTCGATGATCGATTGCCCGGCAGGCTGACGTCTCTGAATCTTAGGATCCGGCGGGATGCTCAATCTGCTGACGGAATTGAGCGAGGAAGCGTCCTGCGGCGCTCCCGGGAGGCGGCGCTTCCTTCCATGCGAGCACCGAGCTCATTGAGAGCTCTGGGACAAGCGGCCGGAAGACCATCTCGTCACCCGGCAGCATGGCACACGCGCCCTCGACGCCGAGTGCGCAGGCCGCGCCGTCCCGAACGAGGAAGATCGAGTTGTTGTTGAGGTTGTGCGTGGCAAGGATGTCCAGTTCGTCGGCGGCAAAGCCCAGCCACGCGTCAAGCCCCTTCAAGACGGCACTGCGGCTTGAGGTGACGAGCGGGACGCTCCGGAGGTCTTCTCTGGTGATCCCGGTCCTGCCGGCAAACCTGTGGCCCGCGGGCATCAGGAGCCCCCAGCGCTCCTTGCCCGGCAGGCGCAGAAACTCGAAGCGGGAGACGTCTACGGGCTCGAGCAGAATCCCGAAGTCGAGCGAGCCCTGCGCAAGCAGTTCGCTGACGTACTGGGCGCTGTTCGCATAAAGCTCAAACCGCACCTTCGGGTATTGGAGGCGGAATGCGCAGATGACGCGCGAGAGCAGTGCCGAGGCCGCCAGTCCCCCGCAGCCGATTGAGATGATGCCCGAGGGCTCGCTCTGGCTGGCGAATTCCTCTTCCGTTTTCGCCACGAGCGCCTCGATCTCCCGCGCGCGCCGCTGCAGCATGAGTCCGGCCTCGGTGAGCCGCAGGGGGCGGCCGCGAACGAAGAGCTCCGCGCCGAGGTCCTTTTCGAGCTGCGCGATCTGCCGGCTCATCGCCGGCTGCGTGATGCCAAGACTCTGGGCCGCCCGGGAGATGCTCTGCTCCCGCGCGGCGGCAAGAAAGTACTGCAATGGCCGCAGCTCGATCATGACGGACTCCTTTTGCGCACCTCGCGCATCCTGCGCTGCCTGCGCCTGAGCGCGGTGATCGCCAGGAAGCTCACGATGCAGGCGGCTGCGGCGATCAGAATGTGTTCGCAATAGTATTCGGCGAGCGAAAACCGCTCGTTGCCCTTGCCGATGAGCAGCATGTCTTTCCAGAGATTGCTTTCGATGAAGGCGGCCAGCCCTGCGGCAAGGATCGCCCAGAAGAGGGCGGCGCGGCACAGCCCTGGGATCGCCGGCAGCGGCCGCTTCATCGCCGCTGTGAGCCATGGCTCGGTGTGCAGCCCCAGGTGAAGCAGCATGAGGATGAGCCCCCAGGCCGAGCCCAGCACGTGGATGTTGCGCACCGGCTGCGTCGTGTAAAAGGGCACGGACTCGAAGATGTCGCCGGCCATGAAAAGCGAACTCGCGGCAATGAGGATCACGTCCGCGGTGAGCAGGACGTTGAGCGCCGTCGTAAAGCGGCGCATCGGGGTGTAGCGGCCGCTCCGAAGCTGCCTGTGCCAGTACGCGTTCAGCAGGTTGTGCAGCACGAAAAGAGCGATGAGCGCGATCCCGGCCTGCCCGTGCAGCATCAGTCCGCGCCCCGCCCGGTAGCTCATCAGATAGACGAAGGCCGCGAACATCGCGATGTCCACGGCGATCCTGAGGGCGGACTTCATTGGCCGGAATCCTTGAGAGAAGCGTTCACCCAGGCGGCGAGTTCATCGGCAAGGTGCCAGCCGCCCGAGTAGTTGAATTCATAGCCCGGGCCGATGTGCGCTTCGGGCGCCATTTTCGCCAGATCCGAGAGGCTGTCGCCCCAGATCGTGCCGCCGTGGCTGCTGAATGGGAGGATGGTCTTCCCGGCAAAGTTCGCGCTCTCAAGGAACGTGCAGACGGGCGGCGGCACCGTGGCCCACCAGGTCGGGTAGCCAAGCAGGATCACGTCGTAGGCGGACATGTCCGGCATCTTGATTGCAAGCTCGGGCCGGGCGTTGGCGAACATGTGCTTTTGCGAGGCCTCGTAGATGTTGCCGCGGTAGGGGCGCGACATGCGGATTTCGACCATGTCAAAGCCGAACCTCTTCTTGAGCGCCTTGGCGGCGCTCTCGGTGTTGCCCGAGTACGAGAAGTAGGCGATCAGCACGCGGGGGCTTGCCGGCACCGCAGCCTTCTTGAGGTAGTGCGTCGTGAAGGCGCCGCTCTCGGGCAGGCCTCCCCGCACCAGGCGCATGCCGTGGCCGCGGTCGCGCCGCCAGGGGGCGCAGGCCGAGCGGTAGGCGCTCCTCAGATGCTTGCCGAAGTCAATGAAGCTGCCGCCGCGGTTGATGCGCAGTGCGCCCGATGCGGGGCCGGCGGGATTGGCCGCGCCGTCTTCCAGCACGGGCGACCAGTAGTCAAAGCACCACTCGGAGACGTTGCCCGCCATCTGGTAGAGCCCGAAGGCGTTGGGCTTGAAGTGCTTCACGGGCACGGTCATGCCGCGGTTCACGCCCGCCACGACATCCGGATCGCGCTGGATGACGTAGTTCTCCTCGATGAGGTACGGGTAGTCGCCCTCGAAATTTGCGTTGTCGCTTGAAACCCGGGCGCCGACAGGGAAGATTGCCCGGGAGCCGGCGCGGGCGGCGTATTCCCACTCGGCCTCGGTCGGAAGCCGGTAGCCGTTGGCCGAGCGGTCCCAGGTGACGGTTGTGCCGTCGATCCGGTAGGCCGGGGCAAGCCCCCGCCTGCGGCTCAGCCGATTGCAGTATTCGGCGGCCTCGTACCAGGTGATGCTGTCCACGGGCAGGTCATCGCCCCGAAAGTAGCTGGGGTTCGCGCCCATCAGGGCCTGGTAGTCCCTTTGCGTGACTTCCAGGGGATCGATGGCAAAGGGGGCGAGGGTGACGCGATGCTCCTTTTCGTCTTCCCCGCGCTGGCGCTCGCTCTCGGGGCTGCCGATCAGCACGGTGCCGCCGGGAAGTTCTGCGAATCCGTCAAGCGCGGAGCGGGTCTCGGCCAGAGCCTGGCGCATCAGCGCAGGCGTGAGCATGAAGGCTCCAAGGGGAAGGGCAAGCTTGCAAAGGGCGCGTCGTCTCATGGTGTTCTCTGGGAAAAAGCGGAAAAGAGACGGGCCTTCAGAAGGGGGGAAGGCCCTGATGCGCAGCAGTATGGATTGATCTGTTATCTATGTCAAATGCTTTATGTTTATCTGAAAATATGTTTTTAAGTAATAATCCGCAAACAAGCGCCCCGATTGAGCGCCAATGCGATCGGCATCGCGCTTGTTGACTGCCTTTTTGCGGCGCTCCTCACCAGGTGCGGAGCATCACCGAGTACGCCGGCGGACCGGGAGAGATCGGCCGCACAAAGACATCGGCCGCGCTTTGCTGGACAAGGCGCGGCCGATTTCAGAAGCAAGCTGCAGGAGCCGAAGCCTAGAACATGCCCTTGTAGATGAACTGGATGCCGAGAAGCACCATCACGCAGGAGAGCAGGATCACGATGATGCGCGGCTTGCTCTTCTTGGCGATCTTCGCGCCGATCTGCGCGCCCACGATGGCGCCAAAGCCCACGGCAAGGGCGGGGATCCAGACGATGTGATCAAGCCACGCGTGGCTCACGACGCCGATCGCCGAGCTCACCATCAGAACGCTCGTGCTCGTGGCGACGGCGACGTGCGCGGGGAATCCGAGGATGAAGACCATCATCGGCACGTGGATGACGCCGCCTCCGATGCCCAGGATCGAGGAGAGGAATCCGACGCCGAACGAGAGGATGATGCCGAGCGTCATGTTGAACTGGGCCGTTGCCACGTCAAAGCTCTCGGCGCTGGCGGTCGCCTTCTTGCTGCGGGACTTCAGGTACATGAAGATGCCGAGCGCGACCAGCGTGATGCCGAAGGTGATCGAGAAGGACGAACCGGTGAAGTACTCGGTGATGTAGCTGCCCATCCATGCGCCGGGAATCGTGGCGAGCGCAAAGGGAACGGCCGCACGGAACATCACGCGCTTCTGGCGGATGTAGGCCCAGGTGCCGGACATGGCGTTGAGCAGCACGCCAAAGAGGCTGGTGCCGATCACCTGCTGCACGTTCTGGAACGTGGAGCCGTTCGGTGCGAGCATCGTGAGCATGAACAGCGGCACCATGATGAGGCCGCCGCCGATGCCGACCAGCGCGCCGAAGACGCCGACGCCGATGCCGACGGCAAAGAGACTGATTATCTGAGTGATCATGTCGATGAAAAGCAAAGGGGAAGCAAAGGGGCTGGCATTGTAGCGCCGCCAAGGCGCGGATTCTAAGAGGATTTTTCTGAAATCGTATGCGGGAAAGGCCTGAGGAGGGCGCGTTGCCGGAAACGCTCCGAAAAAA
>Ga0310786_10006886_pt1 | contig 14972 bp, 19 predicted proteins | sample AusTroGonzalo_MG_FD_203881 | JGI IMG/M metagenome (GOLD analysis project Ga0310786, IMG submission 203881) | Bovine rumen microbial communities from tropical cattle in Woodstock, Queensland, Australia - Gonzalo_03 (v2) (version 2) | ecosystem: Host-associated > Mammals > Digestive system >... | reverse complement strand
ATCAGACCGCATATTACCGGAACGGACGACGAAGGGTTCGAAGAAAATCGGGAATCAAACATTGCCACAATCTGCGGATTGGGCGACGTTCTGAAAATAGGGGGCATGACCCCCGTTACACCCGCCCGAAATGCCTTCCCGCCGTCCATTGGGAAAATATTTCGCACAAATGGGGTATGACCCCTTGTAACGCAACATAAATATCAAGGAAGCGACATGAATAATTACAAAGGAATCGAATATTTACGCGCAAAACTTGCAATGAAACGAAATCGGGTTCTTCTTCGATACGTTTACTATGAAATGAAGAACACAAAACCGGACGCAGGAAATGTAATCCCTGCGGAATTGAAAGTCGCGTACAATTCAACGTTGGGTTGGTGTGCGAAGGCGGTTGATTCGTTGGCCGATCGTTTAGTATTTGACGGATTTAAGGATGATAATTTCAACATGTGGGAAATCTTCAATCTGAATAATCCGGACATTCTTTTTGATTCTGCGATCACGGGCGCGTTGATTTCGTCTTGCGATTTTATATATATTTCGGCAGACGAAGACGGATTCCCCCGTTTACAAGTAATCGACGGCGGAAACGCAACGGGTATCATCGACCCGATAACAAACATGTTGGCGGAAGGGTACGCGGTGTTGGAACGTAACGAATACGATGTTCCGCAGATCGAAGCGTATTTCACGCAAGGCCGCACCGACATAATATATTACAACGGTCGCGGCAAAGTGACGGAATCATTCACGAACAAAGCACCGTTCGCCCTTCTTGTTCCGATCATATATCGTCCGGATTCGGTAAGACCGTTCGGACATTCCCGTATATCAAGGGCATGTATGGATTTAGTCGACAAGGCGCGTTACACCTTGACGCGTGGCGAAATCACGTCCGAATTCTATTCATTTCCGCAAAAATACGTGTTGGGTATGAATCCCGACGCCGAACCGTTGGAACGTTGGAAGGCGACAATTTCTTCGATGTTGCGTATAGATCGCGACGAAGAAGGGAACATGCCTGCGGTCGGACAATTTCAAAGTTCGTCCGTATCCCCGCATATTGAACAATTGCGTATGTATGCGGCGAATTTTGGCGGCGAAACGGGGTTAACCCTTGACGATTTAGGATTTGCAACGGGTAATCCTGCGTCGGCAGAAGCAATCAAGGCCGCGCACGAAAACCTTCGTTTGACGGCACGCAAAGCGCAAAGAACATTCGGAACGGGATTCTTGAACGCCGGATACCTTGCATGTTGCTTGCGTGACAATATGGCATACGCACGAAATCAAATATACATGACAACGGCAAAATGGCTTCCGATCTTCGAACCCGACGCCGCGATGTTGTCTTCAATTGGCGACGGCGCGATAAAGGTCAATCAAGCGATACCGGATTATTTCGACGCCGAATCGATGTATGAATTAACGGGTATTAAAGGGAATATTTAGTTATGGCAGAACGTATCCCGTCAAACCTTGAACGAACCGTTCGAAAAAGTTTTACGGAATTGTTCGAAAAGGACAAAACAATTGAATCGGTATATAAGAAGATAAGACAAGGGCGCGCCACGTATGCGGACGCGTCTTTATTTTCGAAAGAAGTCGGGACAATCCTTGCGAAGACATTCAAACAGATTGATTTTGCAACCGTCGACGTGAACGATCTTGCGGAAAATATCGTATTGAACGCATTGAATCAGAATATCGCGTTGACCGATCTTGTGTGCGAATCCGTTCAATCTTCATTGAATGAAGCGGCGGGAATTGGGATGAACCCCGTCAAACCGTATCACGACCCGTCAAGGGTTAAGGGAATACAAAAACTTGTCGCGGAAGCGGAAGACGCGGAAGAAATCGCGGTCGCATTGAATGAACCCGTGATCACAAACGCAATGACGAATGTTGATAATTGGGTAAAGACGAACGCAGATTTTCAAGCGGAATCCGGATTATCCCCGATTATTGTTCGAACGTGGTCGGGTTCGTATCCGTCACATGATACGAAACACACGGATTGGTGCGAAAGTTTAGCGGGGACGTGGGAATATGGCGACGAACCGCACGACGTATATCGCAGACATGAAGGTTGTCGATGTACGGTCGAATATTTCCCGAACAAGAAGGCACAAGGCAGAATAACCGCACTTGCGAAGGGCGAAAAAGACACCGAAGGCGTTCTTGAACGAACGGGCAAGTTCACGTCGACAAAACGACGGGCGGTTTTGGAACAACGCCGGAAGATATACGGAAAAGACGAAGCACGCCGAATCCTTAATGAAGAATGGAAAGGCGGGCGAAACGGAAACGCCGAAAGGCATTTCACATAATACCTTGAAGGGACAATCAAATAATGGCAGACGACGAAACGCGTTACGGCGAACAAGAACCAACATACCGTATCGGTATGGATTATTCGAAGACGGCAGGCCTTGCGGCGATTCACACGTACGAAATGACGGGCAGATCGGCGCAACCGTGGCAGGAATTATTGACATACGACATTTTGGCGCAGAACAAGGAAGGATTATGGGTTCACACAAAATGCGGTTATTCAGTACCCCGACGGAACGGTAAAGGCGAAGTATTAACAATCCGCGAATTGTACGGGTTGGCGAACGGCGAACGCATTCTGCATACGGCGCACCGGACGACAACGTCAAGTTCGGCCGCGTTACGCCTTGCAAACTTGATGAAGGATTCCGGATACACGGAATTATCACGCAAGAAGAAGGGCGAAGACGTCGAAGGTTGTTATTTGTATTCAAAACAATTCGGTCTTGAACGAATAACGTTCCTTGAAACGGGCGGAACGGTCGATTTTCGAACGCGTACGTCTGCGGGTGGATTGGGCGAAGGTTTCGACCTTTTAATCGTCGATGAAGCGCAGGAATACACGGAAGACCAACAATCGACGTTACAATATGTCGTTTCGGATTCGGCAAACCCGCAAATAATAATGTGTGGAACGCCCCCGACGGCGGTTTCGAAAGGAACGGTTTTCCCGCAATTCCGCGAATTATGTATATCCGGCGACACGGAAGATACATTATGGGCGGAATGGTCGGTTGACCAACAAAGCGACGTCAACGACGTTGAATTGTGGTATAAATGCAACCCCGCAATGGGTTATCAGTTGAACGAACGCAAGATAAAGGCGGAAGACAAGACGGACGTCGTCGATTTCAACATTCAACGTTTGGGATTGTGGGTTCGTTACAATCAAAAATCCGCGATTTCCGAAGTCGAATGGAAAAATCTTGCGATTGAAACCGTACCGAAGCGGCAATCAAAGAAGTGTATCGGTATCAAATACGGGAACGACGGCGACAACGTGGCATTGTCGATCGCGTATCGTACCGTTGACGGACAAGTATTCGTCGAAACGGTCGCATGTAATCCGATTCGGGCGGGTAATCAATGGATAATTGATTTTTTGACCCGCGCGGTCGATGTTGCGTCGGTCGTTGTTGACGGGGCAAACGGACAACGTCTTCTTGCGGACGCGATGAAGCGTGCGAAGTTAAAACCGCCGATATTGCCGACGGTCAAAGACATTATAAAGGCGAACGCGTCGTTCGAACAAGGTATTTACAACGACGGAATCGTTCATCGTGCGCAACCGTCCCTTGTTCAAGTCGTTACGAATTGCGACAAACGACCGATTGGGTCAAACGGCGGATTCGGGTATCGTTCGATCATGCCGGACGCGGAAATCGCTTTAATGGATTCCGTAATATTGGCACATTGGGCGGTTAACGAATTGAAGGAACGCAAGAAACAAACGATTAGTTATTAAGACGCACCGGAAACGGCGTGTTTTGATATAGATTACGTTACAACACGGTCAAAGTTGGGAAAGGCAGGCAGAAAATGGCAGATTTTACACCTATTGAAACGCAGGAACAGTTCGACGCGGCGATCAAAGACCGTTTAGGACGCGAAAAGGCAAAGCACGCGGAAGAAATCGCAGGATACAACGAAACAAAGGCGAAATTATCCGACGCGGAAAAGCAGATCGCGGATTTGACGGAAGCAATGACGGCCGCAAACGAAAAGATTTCCGGTTTCGAATCGCAGATTAAGGAACGCGACGACAAGATCGCAGATTACGCCACGCGGGCGGCAAAAACGCAGATCGCACACGAATTCGGTTTACCGTTTGACGCAATCGAATTCCTTAAAGGCGATAACGAAGACGAAATCCGGAAGTCTGCGGAATCCATGAAAAGTTTAGTCGGTGCGACAAAGGTTGCACCCCTTGCAACGAACGACGGGGCAAACCTTGACCCGAAAGAATCCGCATTACGCGGAATGTTGCAGGATTTGACAACAAAATGATCACAAGAAAGGAAGAAAGAGTATGTCAACATTAAGCATGGGAACACTTTTCCCGAAAGAGTTAGTAACAGAAATGTTTTCAAAGGTTAAGGGACATTCAACCCTTGCAAAAATGGCAGGGCAGGAAGCAATCCCCTTCGCCGGAAAGGATTATTTCACATTTTCACTTGATAGTGATGTTTCGATCGTGGGCGAAAACGCACAGAAACCCGCAGGCGACGCGAGCGTTACACCCGTTACCGTAAAGCCTATCAAGATCGTTTATCAGTCCCGTGTATCAAATGAATTCATGTATGCGGCAGACGAAGCAAAATTGCAGGTTCTGCGTGATTTCGCAGACGCATTCGCAAAGCGCGTCGGTGCGGCACTTGATAAAATGGCCATTCATGGCGTTAACCCTGCGACGGGTTCATATTCAAGCATAATCGGCGAAAACTATTTCGATTATAAGTGTGCGTCAACCGCGATCACATACAACGCAAGCACACCCGACGCAAACCTTGAAAGCGCAATCGCCGTCCTTGAAGCAAACGAATACGCACCGAACGGAATCGGTCTTGCACCCACAATGCGCGCCGCACTTGGTAGCATGAAGACAACCGCAGGCGCAATGCTTTATCCTGCATTTCAGTTCGGCGGCGTTGGCGATCTTGGCGGAATACCCGTTGACGCAAACGTGACAATTTCTGCGAACAATTCAAATGACCGCGCGATCGTGGGCGATTTCAACGCGTTCAAGTGGGGATTTGCAAAGGAAATACCCCTTGAAATCATTGAATTCGGTAATCCCGACGGCGGTTCATACGATCTTAAGCAGGCGAATCAGATTCTTCTTCGTTCCGAAGCATGGATTGGTTGGGGAATCCTTGACGCCGACGCATTCTGCCTTGTATGCAAGGACGGAACACCGATCATTACAACGTAATTTCGGTTGAAGGAAGGCGGAAAGAATATGAATGTATATCGCAACAAGAAAACGGGCGCGATAATTGAAATTCCTTCCGAATTCGGAAGTAACGACGTTTGGGCGAAGATCGATTCTTCGTCCGAACCCGTTGTTACGGAAGAAAAGGCGGAAAAGGAAGTCAAAGCACCCGCGAAGAAGACAAGAAAGGTGTCGACAAAATGAGTGATTTTATCACGGTTCAAGACGTAATCGATTTGTGGCGTCCGTTAACGGCGGATGAAATAACCCGCGTCAATAAGTTAATACCGGAATTATGCAACGCCCTTCGTTATGAAGCAACAAAGGTCGGGGCAGACCTTGACGAAATGGTCGCGGCGTCCACGGAATACACGTCGGTCGTGAAACTTGTTTCGGTTGACATTGTGGGACGCGTTCTGCGTCAATCCACGGACGGCGACCCTATGACGCAGGAATCACAATCCGCGTTGGGTTATACATGGTCGGGAACATACGCAATCGCAGGCGGCGGAATCGCACAAGCGATAATGCGTAACGATCTTAAACGATTAGGGTTGAAACGTCAAAAATACGGGGTCATTGATTTTTATGGGCAAGATTAAAGGTATTACCGTAAAATTACATGTCAAGACGTACGACGGGGACGATAATTTCGGGAATCCGATATACACCGAAGAAACGGTCGACGTTGCCGATGTTCTTGTTACACCGACGTCGGCGGAAGATTCCGCGAACGCGTTTGCAATGTATGGAAAAAAGACGGTTTACACGTTGGCAATTCCAAAAGGCGACGCGCACGTATGGGAAGACACGGAAGTCGAATTTTTCGGTCACACGTTCCGAACGGTCGGCGAAGCGACGGAAGGTATCGAAGAAAATATCCCGTTACGTTGGAATAAACAAATAAAGGTCGAATTCTATGGGTAATCAAGTCAAGGTCAAGTTGAACGACGCAGGCGTAAAAGAATTATTGAAATGCGCAGAAATACAAGAAACGTGTCGATCATTGGCCGAACAAGTCGCAATACGCGCGGGCGAAGGTTACGTCGTAGAACCGCGTAATTATCCGGAACGTTCCGGTTATGCGGTAAGACCGGACACGCGGGAAGCCTATAAAGACAATTACGACAACAATACATTGATTAGGGCAATAAGCGGATGATTGAAGAAACCGTAAGAAATTATCTTGTGTCAAAACTGAATAATATTCCGGTGTATTTGGAAATACCCGCGAATCCGCCCAAAAAGTACGTTTTCATTCAGAAAACGGGGTCGACAAAGGCGAATCATATCGAAGGTTCTGTATTCACATTTTCATCGTATGACACGTCGTTATACAAGGCGTGTGTTTTGAACGAAACCGTCAAAGCGGCCGTCGAAGATATGGTCACATTGGATGAAATCGGAAGTGTGAAAAGGAATTCAGATTATCCATTTCCCGACGCCGATCGCAAAGAATACCGTTATCAAGCGGTTTTCGAAATAATTCACTATTAAGAAAGGAATCGAAGATATGGCAAACACAGTATCAAACGTAAGTGTCGGCAAGCCGAAAGTCGGCGGCGCGATTTTTGTTGCACCGTTAGGGACAACCCTTCCGACAAACGCAACGGCAGACCTTGACATGACCGTTTTCAAGTCATTAGGTTACGTTTCGGAAGACGGTTTAACGAATTCTAATTCGCCCGCGTCCGATAAAAAGAAGGCATGGGGCGGCGATACCGTTTTGAATCTTCAGACCGAAAAACCCGATGATTTCAAGTTCACATTGATTGAATCGTTGAACGTTGACGTTCTGAAATTCGTTTACGGCGACGACAATGTATCCGGCGATCTTGCAAACGGTATTACCGTAAAGGCAAACGCAGACGACGCGGCAGAACATGTCCTTGTCGTTGATATGATCATGCGCGGCGGCGTGTTGAAGCGTGTTGTTTTACCGCAGGCGAAAGTTACGGCGGTTGAAGACATAAAATACGCAGACAATGACGCGGTCGGTTATGGCACAACCGTTTCGGCAATGCCGGACGGCGACGGGTTCACACATTATGAATACATTCAGACAAAACCCGTTGTTACCACGTAAGAAAGGACAATCATAAAATGGCAGAAATCAAGACAGAAAGCGGATTCAAGGCGAAAATCCTTGATGAAGCAACGGACAATTGGGAATTGTTAGAAGCATTTCGCGCGATAGATCGCGGGGAAACGGGGGCGATTGTAGACGTCGCCCCCTTGCTTTTAGGGGAAAAACAAGTCGCCGCGTTAAAGGAACATTTGCGCAACAAGAACGGTATCGTTCGGGCGACGGATATGGTTAAAGAAATTACCGAAATCATGCAGGGGGCAGACACAACAAAAAAATCTTGACCCTTGCACGTATGGTAAACACGGACAAGGGGTTGTTAGAATGCGACCTTGCGGAAACGTACGGGATTTTTGATTTGCAGGCGTTGCCGTTGTCAAAGATCGCGACGTATTCGGACGGTTTACGGGACAATTCCCGAATTAAAATGAAGATCGCAGGCACACGGGTTTCGACGGAAACGTTGTTGTTGGCGTCTGCGGTTGATCAATTGAATTTTATCGCATGGTCGAAGACGGAAGACGCGCAACACGGACACGGTCGGCCGAAATCGGTTGTTGCCGTCTTGACGAATCCGCCCGAACGGGAAAACGAATCGTTCACGACGGCGGATGAATTCGAAAGAATGCGCAACGAAATATTGGGTAAATAAAGTATGGATTTAGCAACCGCATACGTACAAATAGTACCGACAACAAAGGGCATATCGGGCGAATTGTCGTCCGTATTAGGCAACGACGCGGAATCGGCGGGAAAATCTGCGGGAAGTCGTTTTTCGGGTGCATTAGGCGGAACGTTAAAGGCAGGAATCGCCGCGACGGCCGCATTCGGAACGGCAATCGTGGGCGCGGGAACGGCGTTGACGTCGGCGGCAAACGGTGTCGCACAATACGGCGATAATATCGACAAAATGTCGCAAAAAATGGGATTATCTGCGACCGCATATCAAGAATGGGACGCCGTAATGCAACATTCGGGTACGTCAATGGAAACGATGAAAGCGTCCATGAAGACCCTTGCAAACGCGGCGACCACGAATTCGGCGGCATTCAAGGAATTAGGCATATCCGAAAAAGAATTGAAGAACATGTCGCAGGAACAATTATTCGAAGCGACAATCGCCGGATTGCAGAACGTCGAAGATACGACGCAACGTACATATCTTGCGGGTAAGTTATTAGGCAAGGGCGCGACCGAATTGGGCGCACTTTTGAACACGTCTGCGGAAGAAACGCAGGCAATGCGCGATCGTGTGCATGAATTGGGCGGCGTTATGTCCGACGAAGCGGTTAAAAATTCGGCCGCTTTTCAAGATTCGTTACAAGACCTTCAAACGTCATTCGCAGGCGTCAAAAATTCGGTTATGTCCGAAATGTTGCCGTCGTTTACGTCCGTCATGGACGGGTTGACGATGTTGGTTACGGGCGAAGAAGGCGCACAAGAAAAGATTTCCGAAGGTATACAAGGCATTGTCGACAATATAACAACGGGAATGCCGAAGTTAATCGAAGGTTTTTCGACGATTGCGAACGCATTTCTTGAAGTCGCACCGGAATTGATAAAGACATTGGGCGACGGTCTTATAAAGGCGATTCCGTCGTTATTACCGACGATCATCGAAGTTGTGGGCGAAATTGCGAAGAATTTTATCGATTTATTGCCGCAATTGGTCGAAGTCGGTGTTTCGGTCATTCTTGAATTGGCAAACGGTATCGCGCAGGCATTGCCCGATTTAATCCCTGCGTTAGTCGATGTTGTATTAAATATCGTCGACACGTTGATTGATAACGTCGACATGCTTATTGACGCGGCAATCGCCTTGATTTTAGGCCTTGCAGACGGGTTAATTGAAGCGTTGCCCCGTTTGATTGAACGGTTGCCCGAAATCGTCGTGAAGATCGTATCGGCGTTGATAGAAAATGCCCCGAAACTTTTGAAAGCGGGTATCGAATTGGTCGTCGCATTGGCGAAGGGTCTTGTCGAAGCAATCCCGAAGTTGATCGCGGCCGTTCCGCAGATTATAAAGGGCATTTGGGACACAATCAAAAACACGGATTGGTTGCAATTAGGAAAAGACATATTGAACGGTATTGTTCAAGGTCTGAAATCCGTCGCGTCGTCTTTATGGAACGCGTTAAAAGATATATGTAAACAAGCGTTGAAGTCGGTCAAAAACTTTTTCGGCATTTCGTCGCCTTCAAAGGTTATGCGCGATCAAGTCGGAAAATGGTTGCCCGAAGGTATGGCGATCGGTATTGAAGACAATTCCGGCGTTGTTGATAAGGCAATGAACGACCTTGCGGACGAAGCAACGGCAAGTATTAACGGCGACGTTCGAAGCGTTGTCGCGGTGCAAAGTTCGAATTCGGCGTCCTTGAACAAAGCGTCCGTCAATGGAACGGTTGCAACCGACACAACGGGCGTGAATGCGATTGTTGAAGCGTTGTCGAAGGTTTCCGTCGTTATGGACGGTCGCACCGTCGGAACACTTGTCGCAAGTCCGGTAAATATGGCAATGGGTAAATTAAGCGTTCGAAGGGTATAAAGCACATGTTCGGTTTAACAATCGGCGGAAAACACACATACAATGATTACGGGTTGATATGTACGAAATATTACATACCCGAACCCGATGTGAAATTACAACGGGTCGACCTTCCGTTCGCGTCCGGTTCAATCGATTTGACCGACGCGACGGGCGAAACCCCGTACAATGACCGTGAAAACATATCGTTCGAATTCGTCGTTCAAGACCACGCATACATGGGTTGGGATACGGCGATTCAAACGATCGCAATGGATATTCACGGACAGAAATTGCAAATGATTTCCGATAACGACCTTGCGTATTATTACAACGTTCGTTTGAAGGTTGATTATGACAAGTCGTATAAGGAATTCGGAATCATTACGTTGTCGGGAACGGCAGAACCATTCAAATATAGCGTTACGGCGTCACATGAACCGTGGTTATGGAATCCGTTTAATTTCAAAAACGGCGTGATCATATCGACGGCAGATATTGACGTCAACGGAACAACGACCGTGACGATTCCTGCGGGCGGCGTTAAGACGTCCCCGTCGTTCATCGTGACACAAACGATCGGATTGGGGATTGTGTATGATACGAACCCGCCGCGAACATTACCGATGTCGACAACGGGAACATATCGATTCCCGCAAATAAAATGTGGCGGAAGTACGGCAACGACATTAACCTTGACGGGCGTCGGTCGTGTATCGATCGCGTATCGTAGTCGTTACCTATAAAGGAAAAAGAAAACATGGTATATGAAGTCTATTGCGACGACGAATTATTGTATTATCCGAACGATGAAACGTATTCGATCATAAATGCGGTCGTTGAAACCGCCTTGAATGAATGCGGGACGTTCGAATGTGATATTCCGGTGTCGAATCCTTGTTACGAAAAATTGTCCCTGCGTAAAAGCATGATTCAAGTTACGAAGGACGGCGTCGAAATATTTTACGGCGAAATACGGGAAATCAAACAAAACTTTAATTTCACGAAGCATGTATACGCGGTCGGGGAATTGGGGTTCTTGTTCGATTCGATACAACCGCAAGCGCGTTATCAGACCACGCCGACGAATATGTTGTCCGCGATCTTGACGAATCATAACAATCAAGTCGAAGCGCGGAAACAATTTCAGTTAGGAAACGTTCTTGTTACCGACGCGAACAATTACGTCTATCATTACACGAACCGCGAAGATACGTTAACGGCAATTCGCGAAAAACTATGTAATACACTTGACGGATATTTGAAGGTTCGAAAGGTCGGCAATGACAGATTCCTTGACCTTGTCCCGTTAAGTTCATACGGGCAATATTGCACGCAGGAAATCGCGTTCGGCGAAAATCTTCTTGATTATTCGGCGAATTACACGGCGGAAGACGTCGCAACGTGCGTAATTCCATTAGGTGCAAGATTCGACGACGAAAATCGGACGGCAGACGCAATCGACGGATTGGATGAATACTTGACGATCAAAGGTACGACAACGGATTCGTACCACGCAAACACGAACGACGATTTCGTGTATATACAATCTGCGGTAAATACGTTTGGTTGGGTTCGTGTCGTGAAGGAATTCGACGACATAACCGTCGCAGAAAACTTGAAGACGGCGGCGGAAAATTGGTTAACGTCCGCGCAATATTCAAAATTGGAATTGGAATTGAACGCGGTCGATCTCAATTTACTTGACCACAATATCGATTCGTTCGAAGTTGGCGACACAATCCATGCGTGGGCAGAACCATATAATATGGATACAACCTTCCCCGTACGGAAGAAAACAACGTATTTGAATGATTTATCGAAGAATTATATCGTTTTAAGCAATACCGAAACGTCGAAATCATACACGAAGCAGGCGTCGGACGCGGTTTCAAAAGTCAAAAATGACATTCCGCAGACGTTTTCCGTTATGCAGGAAGCGAAAATCAAGGCACTTGCGATGTTGTTGGATGAATCGACGGGCGGACATGTCGTGTTTGAATATCATATCGACAACGACGGCAACCCCGACTATATCGACGCAATTTCGGTATGTAACGCCGAAACGATCGACGCGTCAACGAAACGGTGGCGTTGGTCGCAAGGCGCGTTCGGTTTCCTTGAACGTGCGAATATAAATGTTCCGTGGGATTATTCAGACGTCAAGGTCGCAATGACCGCAGACGGCGAAATCAACGCAGATCGTATCAAAACGGGAACGTTGGACGCAGATTCGATCACGGTACACGGCAGGATTGAAGCAACGTCCGGATTCATCGGCGAAAATTCAACGAACGGTTGGGATATTGGCACAAACAACATTCACAAGGGCGTTACGTCGTTTTCCGACGGTAATCACGACGGCGTATACATAGGAACGGACGGAATACGATTCAACGACAAACCGACGTCGGCGTCGCCGTTAGCATGGGTCAAGATCGAAAAAGGTGGTATTGACGCGGCAACGACGATAAAAACAACGGGTGCGTTGTATGGGAATGCGGTTTCGGTTCGTGATTGTAACGCGAATAACTATTACACGGACGGATACAATTATTCGGGTAAAACAACGGGCGCATTTTCCGTTCAAGTTTACCACGGCGGCACGCAAAAATGGGTTGGCCTTAATTTTATGAACGGCCTTCTTGTCGGAATATCCGGATTTTAATAATTAGAAAGGGGAAAAAGACACAATGGCAACACATGCGCAAAATATCGCGAATCTGCGTAATGCAACGTATGGCGAACAAGTGCGCGGGTCGATGATCGAATTGTTCGAAGAAGATTACAACCTTGTCAAAGACGGGGTCGGCGTCGGAACGGTTATTTCATCGGCAAGCGACCCGACGACGGGTTTTTCGGACGGCGCGGTTTATATCAATTCGAATACGTGGCAATTGTTCAAACTTGAAGGGACGGCATGGTCGTTAAAAGGTACGATACAAGGTACGCAGGGCGAATCCGTCACGGGTTCGGTTGATAACGGCGACGGCACGTTCTATTTGACATTGTCGGACGGAAGCAGAACGGGCGACATTGCAACGATTCAAGGTTTACAAGGCCCACAAGGCCCACAAGGCCCGACGGGTTCGGCAGGCCCGCAGGGGCGTTCCGTAACGTCAATACAAATGACCGGAACGGGCAAACAACACCCGATTATTGCGACATATTCAGATTCAACGACGGAAACGGTCGGAATCGTGCAGGACGGCGCAGACGGAAGCGGAACGGGCGATATGTCGAAATCAACGTACGACGTAAACGATCACGGATACGTTGACAAGGCGGCAGGCGTTACCGACGGAACAAACGTGTTGACGTATGCGAACATAAACGGCAAAGCGAACGCGGCGACAACACTTGCGGGATACGGTATCACGGACGCATACACGAAGACCGAAACGGACGGAAAGTTCATGCAATTACCCGCGTCGACGGTTGTTGCAGGAAAAGTCGCAACGGCGAACGGTTCAAGCGGGTTTACATGGGAAACGTTGCCGACGGGCGTTACAACATACGCGGCGTTGTCGGACGTCAACCCCGCAGGAATTGCGGACGGAACGTACATGAAATACGATAATTCGTCTTCGAAGTGGGTTGCCGATACCGGATTAAAAAACAAGGTACAAAACCTTGATAGCAACGGCAAAATCGCATATTCGAACGTTACCGGAACGCCGACAATTGGCGACGGCGTCCTTAATATCATGCAAAACGGCCTTAATGCCTTTTATGCGGGTAATTCATTTACCGCGAATTGCGTCACGGGCGGAACGGCAAACATTGAAACCGACGATTGGGTTTATACGTCAAGTCCGGTTACGGTCAATTCAAGCGGCGAATTCACATTTTCGGGCATAGACGACACGCAGGGATACGGGTATCATCCATACGTTAATATTACGGATTCTTCGACCGAAAAGAACCCGTACGCGAAAATCAAGACGTTATCCGGCGCGGGTACGTCGTCAATGTCGATCACATACGAAACAAACGCGGATAGTGGCGCAACGGTAAAATTGCGCAGGATTAAATAAACGAAAGGGGAACAAAACAAATGGATAATTTTTTCGACGTAAAATTCAAGGTTCACAACAAGGAAGCGGATTCATGGGCGGCGCAGATCGCGTACACAACAAAGGACGAAAGGGACGCAAGGGCGCATTTTCATTCGGAATGTTCACGTCTTTTCGGTTCATCGGATTTTGATTTCGTTTGTGTGACAATGTCCGACACGTACGGCAATTCGAAAAGCGATTTCATCGATGAAAGAGTAGCACCCGAACCGCCCGAACCGAACACGGAAGCATAAAGGCGCAAAGTCTTTTTGTTCATTTTACATTTCCTTCATTCAAGCGGCGCAGGAAAACCCCTGCGTCGTGACGGAAGGAAGTTTCGGTTTATAAACGGATAACGCAGAAGTTAAGGAGATAAATTATGTTACAGAGAGCAGATAGCGCAGTCAGTGGCAGCGGTGGGAATAATTGCGAAATAGGCACTATCACTGTTACAACAGGTGAGCAAACCTTTAATTGGCAGAGCCTAAAACAGAAACCGACAAAACTATTTGTCTATAAAATGAGTAATCCCATAGCAAATGGAAATATGACGCACATTTATGATACCGATTTATCAAGTTCGGTTCAGTATCGCGTTTATGAATCCAGCAACTATCCGACATCAGAGATTGGCTCTTTTCCGAACACAACGGCTGATTGGATTCAAGACATAACGGCAAGTGGTTTTACGCTTAAAACGTCAAGTGCTTTATGGATAGGCACTTATACATACGTTGCGGTTGTATAACTCTTGCACTAACTGAAACGTAAGCGAAATAGTTTAGTTCAACATTTCAACGATTTTTGGACTAACACATTATTTAGTTCAACGCATTTTAACACGTTGGAAGTGCGTTGAAACGTAAGCGAAAGAGATATGACGTATAATATCGTAACAAAAGAAGAAAACTATGTTGATAAAATCAATATAGAATGTTCGCCTATCGAGTGGTTGCTTATCAAAACGGCATTAGAATTATTGTCCGAGAATACGGAAATAAGTCAAAAGGACATACGAAAAGTTAAGTCAATGCT
>Ga0310786_10006885_pt1 | contig 14972 bp, 14 predicted proteins | sample AusTroGonzalo_MG_FD_203881 | JGI IMG/M metagenome (GOLD analysis project Ga0310786, IMG submission 203881) | Bovine rumen microbial communities from tropical cattle in Woodstock, Queensland, Australia - Gonzalo_03 (v2) (version 2) | ecosystem: Host-associated > Mammals > Digestive system >... | reverse complement strand
ATGCTGGTCAGGAGGAGGCCGATCCTGCGACCGACTCCCGCGCTGTACCCATCTACATGACCACATCATACGTATTCAAGGACTCGGCGACCGCAGCCGGACGCTTCGCTCTCACCGAACCCGGTAACATCTATACTAGACTGATGAATCCCACCTCTTCCGTATTGGAGGAAAGGATAGCGGCATTAGAGGGGGGAGTGGCGGCACTCGCTACATCGTCAGGATCCTCAGCTATAACATATGCTATTCAGAACATAGCGCTCGCAGGCGAACACGTCGTAGCATCCACCAACATCTACGGCGGTACCTATAACCTGCTTGCCAACACCCTGAGGGAACAGGGGATAGAGACCACCTTCGTGGACCCTTCCGATCCCGAGAACTTCAGGAAGGCGATCAAAGGGAACACCAAGCTGCTGTACACAGAGGTTCTGGGCAACCCTAACTCAGACGTCGCCGACATAGATTCGATATCGAAGATAGCCCACGAGAACGGTATACCCCTGATCGTGGACAGCACATTCAGCCCGCCATCTGTCTTCAGACCTATAGAGCACGGAGCGGACATCGTAGTCCACTCTGCGACCAAGTTCATCGGAGGGCACGGAGTGGCGATGGGAGGGGTCATCGTCGACAGCGGGAACTTCGACTGGGCACAGAACGACAAGTTCCCCACGCTCTCCAAGCCGAACCCGTCCTATCACGGGGTGGTATTCACCGACGCGGTCGGCAAGGCGGCCTTCGTCGTGAAGATACGCACCACGCTCATGAGGGACCAGGGAGCCGCGATCTCCCCCTTCAACTCGTTCCTGCTCCTGCTGGGGCTGGAGACGCTGTCCCTTCGTACTGAGCGCCACACGGAGAACGCCCTGAAAGTGGTGGAGTTCCTGAAGAACCACCCACAGGTAGAGAAGGTCAACCACCCCTCCCTTTCCACTGGGAAGCAGAAGGAGCTGTACGACAGGTACTTCCCGAAGGGGGCCGGATCGATCTTCACATTCGAGATCAAGGGCGGAGCGGAGACCGCGAAGAAGTTCACGGAGTCCCTGAAACTGTTCTCTTTACTGGCGAACGTGGCGGACGTCAAATCCCTGGTGATCCACCCCGCATCCACCACTCACTCGCAGCTGAGCGAGGAGGAGCTGCTGGCAAGCGGGATCAAACCCAACACGGTACGTCTCTCGATCGGTACCGAGCACATAGACGACATAATCAACGACCTGAAGCAAGGATTCGAGGCTGTGAAGGAGTGAAACACATGCTGTACTCATCGATAGACCAGACCATCGGAGGCACACCCCTGGTGGAACTCAAGAGGATAAAACAAGAGCTAGGACTGAAGGCGAACATCTTCGGAAAGGTGGAGTTCTTCAATCCTGCTGGCTCTGTGAAGGACAGGATCGCGAAAGCGATGATAGACGAGCTCGAGAAACAGGGTAGGATCGACAAGGACACCGTCCTTATCGAGCCCACATCCGGGAACACCGGTATCGCACTCGCATCCATTGCGACCGCACGCGGATACAAGATCAAGCTCGTCATGCCCGAGACCATGTCCATCGAGCGCCGCAAGCTCATCAAGGCCTACGGAGCGGAGCTCGTCCTAACCGAGGGCACCAAGGGAATGAAGGGTGCGGTGGCCAAGGCTGAGGAGCTCAACAAGGAGATCCCCAACTCGGTCATACCCGGGCAGTTCGTCAATCCCGCCAACCCGGAGATCCATTTCAGGACCACCGGGCCCGAGATCTACGAGGACCTGAACGGAAAGGTGGACATCCTCGTCGCCGGTGTGGGTACTGGGGGTACCATAACCGGAACCGGGAAGTATCTGAAGTCTAAGAATCCCGACGTGAAGGTGGTCGCCGTGGAGCCCAAGGGCTCACCGCTCCTCTCCGAAGGGAAGACCGGACCTCACAAGATCCAAGGCATAGGCGCAGGATTCGTCCCGGACACATTGGACACGTCGATCTACGACAAGATCATAGCCGTCGAGGATAACGATGCCTTCATAAACGGAAGACTCATTGGAAAGACCGAGGGTATCCTCGTGGGAATCTCCGCTGGAGCCGCTCTGTCAGCAGCCATCCAGCTCGCCAAGGATCCTGCCAATGAGGGAAAGAACATCGTCGCGATATTCGCCGACACGGGGGAGAGGTACCTGTCCACAGCACTGTTCGAGGAATGAGATATGAGCCTGTTGGTATCCACGAAGGGAAGGTATGCGTTACGCATAATGATCGACATGGCCGAGCAGGGCGATGGCGCCATAGTCCCTCTGAAGGATATAGCGAACAGACAGGAACTGTCACTCAAGTACCTTGAGGCCATAATGCCGAACCTCAAGGAATCCGGTCTGGTGACCGGGGTTGCAGGCAAGGGCGGCGGTTACAAGCTGTCCAAGCCTGCCGACCAATACACGGTGGGCGAGATACTCAAAGTCTCCGAGGACCAGCTCGCCCCCGTGGCATGCCTCAACGCAGGCTTCGTCTGCGCCAAGGCGGATACCTGCAAGACCCTTCCCATGTGGAAGAAACTGGACGGCATCATATCAGATTATCTCGATACCGTCAAGCTCACCGATCTTCTCTGATCAAGGTCCGAGCATATTGATCGGAACGACATAGATCCCATCCTCTCTGCGATAGACCATACCTCCGGTCCCTGTTATTATGCACATGAATCTGGGCGGTTCCGCATCCTCATCATTCTCCATGAAAGAACGGATCCTGTTCAGGCTCTTGGCCGCGTCTTCCTCGGCACTCTGTCCGACCTTGATCTCAAACGCCCCCCATCCTGAACCTTTCAATTCCACTACGGCATCTATCTCCCGATCGCTATGATCGCGATAATGATAGAACTCTGCGCCGATGTATTCGGAATATATCCTCAGATCCCTCTCGCATAAGGATTCGAAGAGGAACCCCATTGTATTGGGATCATTGACCAGAGCTTCGGAATCCAATCCCATTGCGGCAGCTGCAAGTGAAGGGTCTGCCAGATGTCTCTTTGGATTCTTTCCCACCCTGACATGCGACCTGTATCTGGGAGAATACGCGGTCTGATCATTAACAAGATGCAATCTATCGAAGATGGACATATAATCAGCTACGGTCTCCTCATCAATCTTTTCGTCCTCGAACTCAGCTATGTCCTTAGCTATCTTACTCTTGGTGGCAAGGGTACTCTCATTCCTCGCTAGAGACCTGAACGCCCTCTTTAGATTCTGAACATTCCTTTTCTTCCCGTCGACCTTCTGAGCATCTACCTCGCACACCTTATTGATGTAATCCTTCAGTACTATCGAAACGGACTTTTCATCGCTTTCCAACAATCCTGGCCATCCTCCACGAACAACCAGCCATGCGATGTCTCTCAGGGAGCAGCTCCTACCCTTTGATGTACTGAATTCTCCATTGAATAGCCCCTTCAACGATACCTTCCCATCAGAATCGTTTGATTCATAGAGAGACATCGTATGCATTCTCACATCAATTATTCTGGCAGCACCTGAATGACTTATTACGGACTTGTCCGTACTGGAGGAACCGCAGAGTATGTAACGGCCTTTGGTCCCTTCTGTATCGACTTTGTAGCGGACCGCATCCCATATCTTGGGTACGTCCTGCCATTCGTCTATCAGATGCGGTTCGTCTCCTTCAAGGGCTACCGAGGGATCCTCTCTAGCGATGCGCAGATTAAGGAAATTATCCTTCGGATCTACAAGAGAGAACTCGCTATTGGCTGCATTCCTGGCACACCACGTCTTCCCACATGACTTAGGGCCTTCTATGTTGACTGCACCCGCCGACCTGAGAGAATCCGATACAGTGGAATCAATAAGGCGAGGTCTGTATCCCGAAGGAGTGAGGGTCATGATGATACCAGTCTTTCCCAGTATTTATCCATACCGACGATTTCATCGGTTTTAGACCGACGATTTCATCGGTTTCAGACCGACGATTTCCTGAAATGTCAATCCGAACTCATAAAAACCTAGTGCCCATATCCTCTTTCAGAGGATCACAATGAGCGGTTGGACCTACGAGAAATCGGGCGTTAGCATCGATCAGAAATCAAACGCCATCAAAGCACTGGTGGACAAGCTGGAGTACAAGAGAGACGGCATCGGACAGAACGTCCGCCTTCCAGGGCTCTTCGCAAGCCTGATCGACTTCGGCGACAGGTACATCACCCTAGCCACCGACGGAGTAGGTACGAAGCTCATGATCGCAGAGGCCCTGAACAAATGGGACACGGTGGGGATCGACTGCATCGCCATGAACGTCAACGACACCATCTGCGTGAATGCCGAGCCCACATCCTTCGTAGATTACATCGCTATCGACAAGCCCAACGAGGAGATCACCAAGGAGATCGGAATCGGACTCCAGAAGGGAGCGGAGCTCTCCAACATGGAGATCGTCGGAGGAGAGATCGCGGTGCTGCCGGAGATCGTGAACGGCGTGGACCTCTCGGGAACCTGTCTCGGATACGTAGCGAAGGACAGGATCATCACCGGAGAGACCTGCGAGGAAGGGGACCTCATCATCGCTCTGAAGTCCTCGGGAATCCACTCCAACGGACTGACCCTCGCCAGGAAGATCGTCGAGGCCAACAACATCGGATGGAACGACAAGGTCGCCGGTCTCAGCAAGAGCATGGGAGAGGAGCTCCTCACACCCACCGAGATCTATGTGAAGCAGGTCCTCGAGATCACATCGAATTTTAACGTCCACGGACTGGTGGACATCACCGGAGGAGGTCTCAGGAACATCCTCCGTATGAAGAAGGGACTTCAGTACGTCATCAGCGACCCCGTGAAACCCGCACCCATCTTCCAAAAACTTCAGGAGCTCGGAGAGGTGGAGGACAAGGAGATCTATCAGACCCTCAACATGAGCATGGGATTCACCATAATCGCTCCCGCGGACGATGCGGAGCAGATCGCCAAGAAGTACTCCAACGCAGAGATCGTAGGACGTGTCCAGAAAGGAAACGGCGTTCTGCTGGAACCCGGAAACATCCTGTACGACCACTACTGATATCAGCTAAGCCTGGTAAGGTTCAGCTGCGTAAGGTCGATGAGCGACTGCCTGTAAGGGCTGTCAGGGAGAATATCGAGGCATTCCACGGCCTCGTCGACGTAATCCTTGATGATGAGCTTGCAGTCGTTGATGGCCTCGGTCTGGATGATCAGCTCGCGGACCTCCTCGAGCGGAGCCCCCTTCTTGATCTTTCCGCGGATCTTGTTGCCGAGCTTCACATCCCTCATGGCGAGGATCGTGGGCAGTGTGATTATTCCCTCGCTGAGGTCCCTCATGGCGGTCTTGCCGGAGACCTTCTCGGTACCCAAGAGGTCGATAAGGTCGTCAGCGATCTGGAATGCCATACCGTAGAGCTGTCCGAAACGGGCAACCTCCTCGATGATCTCATCCGATGCCTTCGCAGCGATCCCGCCGGTCCTAGCACATTCGGAAAGGAAGGCCGCCGTCTTACCGGAGATGACCTGATAGTACTCCTGCTCGATGATATCGAGATCGAACTTGTGATTGTACTGAAGGAACTCGCTGTCCGCAAGGGATGAACCCATATCGATGATGCTCTGAAGAAGCTTGGGGTTGGAATCGAACAGGGACATCGCCTTGACCAGCATCATATCGCCGGTCGTGAGGGCCTTCTTGACCCCGAACTGCTTGTACGTAGCGGGCTTACCGCGGCGGCTGTCGCTCTCATCGTTGATGTCATCGTGGAGAAGCGTGGCCATGTGGGTGAGTTCCGCTGCAGCGGCATATTTCAAGGTGTTCTCATCCGCCTTCGTCCCGCATGCATAGCAAACGAGGATGATCATGGACGGGCGGATCATCTTGCCGGGGGAATCCAGAGCATAATCGAGAACATCCTGGACCTCCTTGTTGCTGTCGCGGGTGACCTCATGCATTATCCTGGAGACCTCCTTGAGGTCATCGGATATGATGTCCTGCCAACCGCTAGCATCCGCTGCCATGGTTGCCGTCGATACCTTATTAGTATATAGAAAATAGCGAAGTACAGACAGTCTGCGCACTCATACTCTGCGGGCCTTCTCATTCCTGACGGACATCAGCAGCGAGGTGGCTGCTGTCTTCCCGGCCCTCACCGACCATTCCAGAAGCGTTATCAGGTCCTTCTCGGGCATTATATCCGTGTCTATCACCGCACGCAGCGAGGCTATGTCGTTCTCCACTATCGCGTGCTCCGCCATGGGGATGATACGGGACCTCATGTACTGGATGTACATCTCGCGGTTATCGGAGGTGAGGTGGACAGGGTTGGACAGCCTGGCCATCGCCACCTCCTCGGACATCCTCTGACGGGTCAATAGGATCTCGTTGTCGAAATCCGGGAAGCACATCGGATATCCCGTGATGAAATTGAAGGAGAAACCGTCCGCGCATGCCACCTGACAGTCGGTGCTTATGCTCCACCTGAAACGGTTGAAGGTCTCGAAGTCCCCCTGATAGTTGATCATCCTCAGACCCGACAGGGATACGAGGGCCTCATCTGATGCCCTGACGACGCTCGCCGGGATTACGAGGGTACGGCTGCTCGACCCGTGACATTCGCTCAGGAACTGCGGTCCCAAGGACACAACAGGCATGCCATCTATCATGTCGGGCACAATGATGTTCGCATCGTTGGTGGCCAATTTCGTGATCTCCAATCCGCCGTCCGTTCTGACGGTCTCGATCCTTGCGGTCATTGCAATCCCTCCATCATGGATTGTAGCTTCCTGTTCCTTCCGGCGCTGAGCAGATCGTCGTTGTACTCGTACAGCTTCCCTCCGGGCTGCGAGAACATGACCACGTTGTAGCATGATATCAATCCAGTCAGCAGCGAGATGGTCTCCGGACCTGTGCCGAAGGCCTTCTTGGCGAACTCCATCACGTTCCCGACATGTTCCTCGAACCTCTTCCTGACATCGAGCAACTCGTTAGTAAGGTCCTCCATGGTCCTCTGCTCCATCATGCACCTCATGGTGAACTGAAGACCCGCCCTCTCCTCCGTGGTGAGGTTGGTCTTGAGCTTCTTCCTGACATCGTTGATGGTCATCTCGCGGTTCTTCTCCAGATGGTCCAAGGCGTATTCGATGGAAAGGGCATCCCCTGCCTCGGCATTCAGCCTGCCGACCAAGATGGAGATCACCGCAAGTCTTCCCTCTGCGCTCATGGTGTCCGGACCTGCCTCATAGACACCCGCCAGGATAGCATCCGAGTTGTAGTCCTCGCTGTACTTCCTGTAGAACTCCCTGTACTTGTCGAACTCCATGGCGATCTCGGGGTCCCTGATGTACTGCGTGATGACGCTGACGGAAGCCCATACCCCCTTGCCCTCGAACTCGTTCAGTACGACGGAGAGATCCTCCCACGCACGGGGCGTGACGAAATGGATACCGTCCACCGTGCGCTCGATCTTCAGAAGGTTCTGGGGCTTCACCTTTAGATAATATGTAATAGCGTCGTTGATGCCTGCGCTCATGGCGTATCTCAACCATACGTCGGTATCGGGCTGGACCTCTATGATCCTGACCCTGTCCAATGTGGCGACGTCGAACTCCCTCGCGGAATCGTTGAACTCCGGCGGGTTCCCTGCAGCGACCAGCACCCATCCGTCGGGTATGAGGTGGGGTCCGAACTTCTTGTTCTGGAGCAGGTCCAACATAGCCGGCGCCAAAGTCTCCGACACACAATTGACCTCATCGATGAACAGGATGCCTTCCTTCTTCCCCTCGTTGTAGATAGCATCATAGACGGAGGTGATGATCTCACTCATGGTGTACTTCGTCACCGTACACTCGTAACCGTCGTAGACCACCTTCTCGATCATCGGCAGACCTATCGCCGACTGACGGGTGTGGTGGGTGATGGTGTAGGATACGTAGCCTATGTCTAGCTCTGCCGCTATCTGCGACATTATGGCCGTCTTTCCGAGACCGGGCGCACCCATGACCATTATGGGCCTCTGCCTGGCGCGGGGGATGAGGTAGTTACCTGCCTCGTCCTTCGACATGTAAGCCTCTATGGCATCCTTGATATGGTCCTTGGCATCCTGAATGTTCATCATAGGCAATACTAATAATCACATCAAGATAATATAAAAGAGGAGAGAAAGAGTGTCACCTCTCGACCAACTCACGGGTCCCTATCTGGACCTTCATGGCCCACATCGGGACATCTATGTCCAAGAACCTGTCGTCGCAGAACAGGAAGGCGACGGGGTAATCGGGCTTCTTAGTGGGATACGTTCCCATACCGTCCGTGAAGTAGATCAGTCCCCTCAGATTGTTGAACGCGCCCTCCTCCCTGAGGGAATCTACATAGTAGAACACAGGTCTGAAATCGGTGCTGTTCCCGCCTTTCAGCTCGAAGTTGTCGATAAGCTTCTTCATATCGCCGCGGCTCTTGACCACATCATCTGAACGGACGTTGTCGTCGCACTGTATGATGTGGAGGTTCGTCCTCTTCGATATCTCGCACTGCTCCATTATGGTATAGACATCCTCGATGAAGCTCACCACCGGACCCCTCATGGTGGACCCGGATGTGTCGACAGCTATGACGAAATCCTCTATCATGGGCGAGTTGGATTGCTCCACGGCATCGATCAGGGGTATGTTGCCGTACAGCTGTATGCCGTAGCTGTAGTAGGCGGGGTCGAACTCGTCGACATTCAACTTGATCCTCTCCCTGGTGGTGAGGAACTTCCTCAGGAACGCACGGTAGTCGGTCTGCTTCCTGTTCCTTAAACGTAGCACGCGCATCAGCGCACCGGCCCTGTCGGAGAGGTTCTTCGAGAATCCCTCGATTTCCACCATCATCTGGGCGGACATCTCCTTCCATTCAGGATTCTCCACACCGTCCCTGGACGTATGACTGTCGATGCAGAACAGGGGTGGATATGTGCTGATCTGCCATTCGGAGACCTGGGCCAGTTCCTCGGCGAACTGATCCGGTGTAGGCGCACCGGCCTTCTTCAGCAACCTCTCGAACACGAACATGCGGTCGTCGGCATGCGGGAGCGATATGTGCGGCGTGTTCAGCATATCCAAGGAATACTCGACGATCATGTCCTCCGCCAGATCATGGAACATGTCGTCGTTCACCTCGTTATGGCCGAGGACCAGATGCATCACCATATGGGCTATGACCCTCGAGATGATGTTGGGATCCTTCGAGAAATCGCTTATCACCCTGTCGACATGGAAATACAGATGCCCGCTATCATAATGGTACGGCCCGTCGCCGTCCAGAAGAACGGTTTCCAAAGCCAGGACTGGACGGGTCATGAACCTCAGGTCCATGCAAAGGTCTGTGCGGCAGTTCTCCACCATCTCCTTGGCCAATTCCTTTGGATCGGACATATCGATAATGAAATGTTGTTCGAAGGATAAAAAGTAAGGATGAGTTGGATGGAAAAAAGGGTTTGATGCCTCGGACATTTCGGTTCGAGGCTGGACAGTGTCCGGATCAGCTCAGATCTTGGATGAACACCGCGTGCAGACCTGTATAGGTCGAAAGGGCGCCAGAGACCCTCACCATGCTGATATCCTTGACGAAGGAGCACATGTATACTCCGTAGAATGTTTCGGATCCATGCCCGGCGATTGATTGGATCAGCATGGAGTAGCCTACGTCATCCTTGTACACCGCTCCACCCCAGTAGGCGACATCGCCTAACTCGGTCTCGGTCTTCATGATCAGAAGGTTGCCCACCTGATACAAGACCTCCATCTCGACAGCGACGGTCTTGCTATCGATGATGGCCTCATCATCGTAGATGAATGAGGTCTCATATCCCTCGTAGGCCAATCCTGCGAAATGATAGGGCTTATCCTCCTTCGACTCATCCCCGTATGCGACGCACCAGAGGGCGGGTTCGTTGCCGTTGATGCCGTCATAGGACGTCGTGTACACGATTCCGTTCTCGTAGTGGACCATGTCCTCCACATATTCGTCTTCATTGACCTGCGCTGTGGCCAGTATATCGGTCTTGGTTACCTTCATTCCGACATAGTTCCAAGAGAACTGCGAACAGGTCACGTTGTAGAACACGAATGGCGCCTGCTCCAGCAGGACCGTCAGCTTGTAACCGCGGTCTAAATGGTCGATGACATCGGTCCCCGTGCACTCCACTGCCCTGAACGCGTCCAGGACGGTGACATCGCCCGATGCCTGAGGCTCCTGGATCGGGGGGATGTAATCGGGCTCCGTGCCCACGCGCTGGAAGGTCATCGTCTTTGCAGCCAAGGGGTATATGAACGAGATCGTCATGGAATCTCCGCGGGTCGCGATGAATGCTGTCTCGGATGTGTCCAGATCGCTTGTGATCAGCGTATCGTAGCTTGAAGCGCAGACCACTGTAAAGCCGTTCAAGTCTACCGAGTAGAAGCCCTCTTCCAGCTTGTCGACCTTGATGGGATCCATGACTATGTTCAGCGTCCCGATGTAAGGTTCGCCGTCGATGTCGTAGTATGCGACCTGAGTATCGATCAGATACCACTCCCCGATGCACTCATCCGTGCCGGGCTGTTCGGGATTGAGCCAATACTTGGCCACGGCTATCCCCGCGATGACGGATATCACCATCGTCACCGTGATCAATACGGCCATCTTCTTATCCATAATAGTCCTCCAATTGGGCCAGAGGCCCTGATATGAGAGCGGAATGGATGGGTATGGTAAATAATACCTGACCGCTGACCTGGGAGAAATATCAGTAGTTAAGCTTCGCGTAGAAGCCTTGAACTGTACCCTTCACCCATGATTCGACATGATGAAATACTTGTAACACATTTGTGACACAGATAATATGGCCTACTGTACCATCCGCGTTACCGACACAGAAAAGGCAGCTCTAGAAGACTATGCTAAATTCGTCAATAAGAGTGTTAGCGAGGTGTTACGGGAATCATTCTTCAGCAGATTAGAGGATGAATACGACATCAGGCTTGCAGATGAGGCATACTCTAAGTATTTAGAGAACCCCCAGAAGAAGCACATCGACGAAGTGATGAGAGAATATGGCCTATGAACTCTATCTGAGCGAAAATGCCCAAGAAAACATCCGCAAACTGGACAATACTGCCCGCATAATGATTCTCAAATGGCTGAAAAAGAATGTTGACGGGTGCATAGATCCTCGCATTCACGGGAAAACGCTAGAGGGCAAACTATCCGGTTATTGGAGATACCGTATCGGAGACTACCGCGTAATATGCGCTATCTTCGATAACGAACTGGTAGTTTTAGCCATCGTCATCAAAAAAAGGGACGAAGTATACGATATCGATTTACCTCCGAGAGAATCACTGACAGCAGATGATATCAAATCGCAGGGATAAACCGAGAGTCAATAGTTGAGCTTCGCGTAGAGCGCTCCACAAACGGAACCGAGAGCGGCGCATGTCTCCAAGGAGAAACCGCCGGTGGTGATGTCCAGGTTGTACCTGGGGATCTTCATGACATCCTTCGGGACCCCATGGGGGCCGATGCCGAACACCAGGAGGATGCTCTGGCCGTTCTCTATCATATCGGTCAGCTGCCCGACGGTCACCTTCTTGGACTCCTCCGCCCTGCACGTCGTCAGGACGGGCTCGCCCAGCTGCGGGGGGAATCCCTTCGAGGGATACGGGAACTTCTGGAATCTGCCCTTCTCGGCGAGGTCCACGAAGTAGTCCCCGTGATGCCCGATGCTGGTAGTCCCGGCGATCCAATTGGCCACCTCGACGGGGGTCTTGGTCTCCTCCGGGATCGGGAAACCGAACAGTGCCAGATTCATATCGAACGCCATCGCGAGGTCCCCCGCGCGGGCGATTATGCGCCTGTGCGGCTCCCTGAAGTTCTGGTCGTAGGAATTGTACAGTCCGATCGTTATCCTTCCCCTTCCCATCGTTCCTTCCTCCTTCTTCCCACGATCGCGTAGCTGTCGCCGTCCATGAAGATCTCGTACTCCGGATACTCCTTCTGGAGCTCGCTGACCTTGGCCATGACCTGCATCATGGTCAGCTTCTCCTTGTGGAAATCGATGAAGATACGGTCGGGTTCTTCCATGGAATGGCCCTCATGAATCGATGATAGAAGAGATGGTGCCGTGAGCCGGGCTCGAACCAGCGACTTCGTGATCTTCAGTCACGCACTCTCCCAACTGAGTTACCACGGCGCAATTTCCCCCTATGGACATCCTGTTTATAAGCCTTTTTAGTGGGTAAACGGGGGTTCAGCACCCCCTGGATACTCACTGCTCCTGGTTCTCCCCAGCCTCTGCTGGCTCCGCTGCCGCGTCCTCGGGCTCGGCATCCTCCGCCATCACGGGCTCCACCGCGATGATCTTGTCGCCGTCGCGCATGTCCATGATCCTGACGCCCTTGGCGTTGCGTCCGGTCTCGCGGATGCTGTCGGCCTGCATGCGGATGATCTTGCCGCTCTTGGACTGGAGCATCAGCTCGTCGCCGGTCTTGACCTTGCTGACGCTGACGACCTTTCCGTTGCGCTCGTCGGTCTTGATGGTTATGACACCCTTCCCTCCGCGCTTGGTCTTGCGGTAGTCGTCCACATCGGAGATCTTCCCGAATCCGTTCTCGGAGACGGTCAGTAGCCTGTCGCCAGGCTTGACGACTGCCATGGACACGACCTTGTCGCCGTCGCCGAGGGTCATTCCCTTGACTCCCATGGTGTCCCTTCCCAGCGGGCGGGCGTCGGTCTCGTCGAACCTGACTGCCTGTCCGTCGGCGGATGCGATGATGATCTGGTCGCTTCCGTCGGTGATTCCCATGGCAATGAGCTCATCGCCCTCGTCCAGCTTGATGGCCTTGATTCCCTTGGACCTCACGTTGCCGTAGGCGGACATGACGGTCTTCTTGAACAGACCGTTCCTGGTGCAGAACACCAGGTACCTGTCGTCGGGGAAGTCGTGGGTGGTGATGGAGTTGATTATCTTCTCACCCTCCTCCAGGTCGGGGATCAGGTTGACCAGCGGCTTTCCTTTGGCCTGCCTGCTGCCCTCGGGGATCCTGTATCCCTTCAGCCACTGCATGCGGCCCTTGTTGGTGATGAAGAGGATGTAGTCGTGCGACATCATGACGAACATGGCCGCCACATGGTCCTCCTCCTTGGTCTGCATGGCCGTCAGTCCGACGCCTCCGCGGGACTGCTGCCTGTAGGTGTTCAGGGGGATCCTCTTGATGTAGTTGTCATTGGAGACCGTCACAACGACCTTCTCGTTGGGGATGAGGTCCTCCTCGTCAGCATCGATCTCGTTGGGATCGATCTCCGTGCGGCGCTCGTCGCCGTAGGTGTCGGCCATCTGCTTCAGCTCGTCCTTGATGATGTTCAGGACCCTCTGCTCGTGGGCGAGGATGTCCTTCAGGTCGTTCATGAGGACGATGAGCTCGTCGTACTCCTTCTTGATGGAATCCAACTCGAGTCCGGTCAGCTTCTGGAGCCTCATGTCCAGGATGGCCTTCGCCTGCTCCTGATCAATGCCGAGGAGGTTCTGCAGTCCGAGGTTGGCCGCCTCTCCGTCCGCGGATTCGCGGATCAGGGCGATGGTCTCGTCCAGCATGTTGATGGCCTTCATCAGACCCTCCAGGATGTGGAACCTCTTCGCCGCCTGGTCCAGTTCGAACTGGGTCCTGCGGGTGACGACGCTCTTCCTGTGCTTTATGTACTGTACGATGAGCTCCTTCAGACCGAGCAGGGAGGGCTTGTTGTCCACCAGGGCGATGTTGATGACACCGTAGGTGATCTCCATGTTGGTCTTCCTCCACAGGTTCTCCAGCACGACGTTGGGGATGGCATCCTTGTGGAGCTCGATGACGACACGCATTCCGTGCCTGTCCGATTCGTCCCTCAGGTCGGTGATTCCCTCGATCTCCTTGTCCTTGACACGGTCGGCGATCTGCATGATCAGCATGGCCTTGTTGACCTGGTAGGGGATCTCGTCCACGATGATCCTGGTCTTTCCGTTGTCCATGTCCTCGAAGTGGACCTTGGACCTGACCCTGAGCTTTCCCTTCCCGGTCTCGTATGCGGACCTGATGCCGGAGAGGCCGTAGATGGTTCCTCCGGTGGGGAAGTCGGGGCCCCTGACGTACTGCATCAGCTCGTCAACCGTGGCCTCGGGGTTGTCGATGGTGTATGAGATGGCGTTGCAGACCTCGGTGAGGTTGTGCGGGGGCATCTTGGTCGCCATACCGACGGCGATACCGTCCGAACCGTTCACCAGGAGGTTGGGGAACTTGGAGGGCAGGACCGAGGGCTCCTTCAGGGAACCGTCGTAGTTGTCCACCATGTCCACGGTGTCCTTGTCCAGGTCCAGCAGCAGATCGCTGGCCATCTTGGACATCCTGGCCTCGGTGTAACGCATGGCGGCCGCGGAGTCTCCGTCCACCGAACCGAAGTTACCCTGTCCGTCCACCAGGGGGTACCTGAGGGAGAAGGGCTGGGCGAGCCTTACCATCGCCTCGTACGCCGCGGAGTCCCCGTGTGGATGGTACTTTCCCAGGACCTCTCCGACCACCGTAGCGGACTTCTTGTGGGGCCTGTTGTATGTGAGGCTGAGCTGGTCCATCGCGTACAGGATCTTCCTGTGGACCGGCTTCAGTCCGTCGCGGACGTCCGGCAGGGCACGTCCGACTATGACACTCATGGAGTAGTCGATGTAGGAGCGCTGCATCTCCTGCTCGACGGTCTGGTTGATTATCCTCTTGGTAGGCTGTTCCTCATCCATGGTATCACACATCCAGGTTGATCACTTCGTGAGCGTGCTCGATGATGAACTCCCTCCTGGGCTCCACATCGTCGCCCATGAGCACCGAGAACAGCTGATCCGCAAGGATGGCGTCCTCGATGTAGACCTTCTTCATCATCCTGTTCTCCGGGTCCATGGTGGTCTCCCACAGCTGCTGCGGGTTCATCTCTCCCAGACCCTTGTACCTC
>Ga0310786_10006884_pt1 | contig 14973 bp, 14 predicted proteins | sample AusTroGonzalo_MG_FD_203881 | JGI IMG/M metagenome (GOLD analysis project Ga0310786, IMG submission 203881) | Bovine rumen microbial communities from tropical cattle in Woodstock, Queensland, Australia - Gonzalo_03 (v2) (version 2) | ecosystem: Host-associated > Mammals > Digestive system >... | reverse complement strand
AATCATACGAGGGAAGTTTCTAAATAAATGAATCAAATATTGTGCATCGCTTTAGCACTTTTGGTTGGTCTACTTTCTTCAAGATTAATGAAGTTGCTTAGACTACCAAACGTCACTGGATATTTAATATCCGGAATTATTTTTGGTCCATTTGTTTTAGGTAAATACATTGGAGGTTGGTCAACCGATCCTTTGTCAGGTACATCAATCCAAGCAATTAGCTGGATTAGCGATATCGCTTTAGGTTTCATCGCTTTTACAATTGGTTGTTCATTTAAAGCCTCATCACTAAAGGCAGTTGGTAAAAGAGTTGTCATCATCACCATCTTTGAAGCTCTTGGTGGGGCTTTAATCACAATCGGTGGTTTATTTATCGCCTATATCTTTTTAAAAGATAGTTTACCAATAGCAGTTATATTGACTCTAGGCGCGATTGCTTGTGCGACCGCACCTGCTGCGACTCTTATGGTCATCAAACAATACAAAGCTAGAGGTCCAGTCGTTGATACCTTAATCCCAGTCGTTGCTTTCGATGATGCTGTTGCCTTAATTGCCTTCTCAGTATTATTTTCAATTTCGAAAAGCTTGGTGAGCGCAACTCAATTATCATTTGTAGGAGTAATCGTTGTTCCTTTAATTGAAATCATTGCTTCATTAGCCTTGGGAGCCTTACTCGGATTCCTAGTTTCTTTAGGTTGTAGATTTTTTAAATCTAGAGCTAATCGTATGATCATGGTTATCGCCTCAGTTTTAATAGTGGTTGGTTTATCAATTTTAGCCACCCAGTTAGGATGGAAACTATTTGGAGAGGATTTCTCATTTTCATCTCTTCTTGCCTGCATGATGATTGGTGCAATATTTATCAATATGAGAAAAGACGCTCAAAGGACAATCGAAAGAATCGACCAATTTACTCCACCTTTATATATGCTTTTCTTTGTTATTTCTGGAGCAAATCTTAATATCACTATCTTTGCATCTAAAGATGCTTTGCTAGTTGTTATAATCGCTTTGATTTATATCGTGATGCGAAGTCTTGGAAAATATTCGGGAGCATTCATCTCTTCAAAAATCACTAAATCTGAACCAGCAGTTCAAAAGTATTTAGGTTTCACTTTATTCCCACAAGCAGGTGTCGCAATTGGTTTAGCGACCACCGCAAGTCAAACCTTAGCAGGTGCTGGTTATGAAAAAGAAAGTTCCATCATTTTAGCGGTCATCCTCACTGCGACAATCGTCTATGAACTCGTTGGACCCCTCATCACTAAAATTGCTTTATACAAAGCTGGTGAAATACAAAAAGATGCTGCCTAATCTAGCAGCAACTTTCTTAAATCTTTTACAGAGTCCACATTGTATGTGGATTTTTTTACGAAATCTTGATCGTAGAAGCCATAACCATATTTGACAATGCAACAATCAATCTTTGCATTGAATGCAGTTTGATAATCGTATTCTGAATCACCAATATATAGGCATTCACTTGGAAGAAGCTTGAATCTTTCTTCGATTTCTCTAATAACGTATGGATCTGGTTTATAAGGAATTCCTTTTCTTTGACCTAATCTTACATCAAATTCAAATCCGGGAAATTTGTCATCGATAACATGTTCTAAAAGTATTTGTGGTTTATTGGATGCTAAGCAAATTAAATATCCGGCTTTCTTTAAATCATCTAGTAACTCTCTAATACCTGGGAACAAGGTTGTATTTGTGCCTTGAAGTTTATCGTAATATTTTAGAAATGTTTCACCAATTAAAGCGCCTTGTTCTTCGTTAATGTCCATGCCTTTGCAAGCGCGTTTAACGAAATTTATAGCGCCTGCGCCGATGAAGTTTTTGGCAGTAACATAGTCATGTTGAACATTATAACCAAGTTCCTTAAAAGTTGCGTTAACCGCATCAGTAATACCTCTCAAGGTATCAAGTAACGTTCCATCTAAGTCAAATATTAGGGCTTTATATTTCATAAATAATTAAATAAATGGCGCCCCAAGAAGGAATCGAACCCTCAACCTCTAGATTCGAAGTCTAGTACTCTATCCAGTTGCGCTATTGGGGCGACTTTATACAAGTATATCAATATCTAAAATCTAAATAAATTATTAAGTGGTTCTCGATTGAAAAAAGGCTTATTGAAAAAGAATTTAGTCGCTAAAAATTAAGCAAAATATATTTCACAAAATCTTTTATAAATGATTAATTAGATTCTTTTCTTTTTCTGAGGAAAAGGTAACTACCAATAACTGTTACAGGAACAACTAGGAGAACGACCACTAACGCAATTGGAGTGGGACTATCGCTTGAAAGCGCACCCATAAGTGAATAAGAAGAGCGCGGAGTGAATCTTCCAGCTGCTACTCTACCAATGTAGTCATTATAAGTATCAGTGCCATAAAGATAAATGACATAGTCATATCTTTGAATTGCTTGAGCGAAATAGTTTTCATATACGTATTCTGGATCAGGTTGATGTTCAACATTTAATAAGAACGTTTTTGCGCTATGAGGCAAATTGTTATATTCGCCTGCATAGGTCGACCAATTGTCTTTTGTAGAGGTGCAGCCTCCATTTAGGAAAGACAAGGCCCATGCATCGGCAAAAGCGACTTCTGGTTTGCTGATAAATACATCATAATGAACATCTCCCACATTATATGCTTTGAAATAGAATGAATAGGTACCAGAAACCTCAACTTTAATCTTATGTGTTTCGTCATCATCATTAAAGTTATTATCAAATATTTCAAGACAATCCCAGTTATTACGAGGAGCTGAAAGATAGTTGATAACAAATTCATCGTTTTGCTGCAAATCGACATAATCGTTATAATGCTCAGATTTATGATCGGCATTACGTTTGTAGTTATCTAAAACAACTTCAATTTCTTCAAGTCCTCTAGTAATTGTCACTGTAGCAAGACCATCTGACCATCCGTAATCCCAACCAGTGATGCCAATAACACCATATCGATAGAATGCTAAGTCTTGAGTTTGGTTCCATCTATTGTCCGTACTCGGAGTCGAACAATTGGGATCAAATCTAAAACAAATCATGTTTGTTGGATTAAAAGCTAATTCATAAGAAACAATATGTAAACCATCTGCTGATGACACGCAAACGGAAAAATCAGAGAATTCATGGTTACCATTGCCATCGAAGAAATAGACAGCAAATTTGGCATTATTACCTTCCCATCCTCTAAATTCGTATAAATCTATATAGATTTCACCATATGGGTGGTTACCCTTAATAACGCTTTCTCTACCAACATAGTAGTCAGCGTTTTCCCACCATCCATTTGTTCCTTCGCCAGGGTTTACACCAGATGGTGCCCAAGAACTATCATGCCAATGACGAATACCGGCAACAATATACCAATCGGTTGATTCAGCAAGATAATCGGCTAAAGTGTGACCCGCTGAACCTGTTGATTGAGATTCGGTCCAATTTTCCTTTTGGTCACCAAAATTTGCACCCCATGTAACAGAAATGTTGCCTTCTTTAGTTGTATTTGAAGCAAAGAAATAATGAGCACATTCTGTTGTTGAATATGGATGCAATGTATTTGAATCGTCAGTTTTATGGGTAACTGGATTAAATGATGGTTTATCTGTAAATAAACAAAGCAACCAACCTCTTGAATCTAAAACGTTATCATTAACGCTGAAAGTTGCGGTAACTGAGCCATCATTATTAAAAGTTAGTTTTCTATTTGATGGAGTGTAATCAGCAGCATTAACAGCTGAATTATCGCTACTGCTTGGAGTATTTAAAGCTACAATTCCAACCGATAAAGCTATCGCTGGAAGAGCTAATAACATAAGTCTTTTAATTCTCATAACTTCTATTCCTTTTTACCTTTTAAGGTTAAAAAACTTCTAAAATAATAGACTTTTGTGAAGTGATTGTCAATTATTTACAAATTAATTTGTATTGAGTTATTTGATTGGGTCTAATTAATATGTGATGATTCTGCTATTTGTTATGCTAAAATTGAATTTATGAAAGTTATATTTGTTGGAGCGGGTGCTTCGGGAATTGTTGGAGCGATATCATACAAAAGAAATCATCCAACCGATGATGTTTTAATCATTGAACATTTAGACGCTCCACTTAAAAAACTTTTAGCAACTGGAAACGGGAAATGTAATCTTGCTAATACAAAGCTTGATTTAAATAAATATTCTCATCCAGATTTTGTTAAAGATATTCTTAGAGAATATGATTATGAATCTTTCTTTGATTCTATCTTAGTCAAAACCAAAGCGACGGGTGAATTGGTTTACCCCGTTAGTGAAACTGCTGTTTCAGTAAGAAATGCTTTGATTAGGGAAACAGAAAGATTAGGAATCAAAATCAATTGCTCTGAAAAATTCTTAGATTATAGAAAAGTTAATAACTGCTATGAGGTTATAACCGATAAAGATAAATATGTTGTTGAAAAACTTTATTTAGCGGGTTCACTTTGCTCCACTAATAATTTAGGAAGCGATGGATCTATCTTAAATGTAATTAGGCAACATGGATACAAAATAAAAGAACCACTTCCTGGACTATGCCCAATTGTTACAAAAGAAAACACAAAAATACTTGATGGAATAAGAAATAAAAGTGAAGTTTCTCTATACCAAAATAGTAAGTTAATCCATAAAGAAAAAGGCGAAGTTTTATTTAAGAAAAACGGCGTTTCTGGAATCGTAATTTTCAATATTTCTGAGCTTATCGCAAGAAGCGAAAACAAAGCAGATAAAATTGTTATAGATTTGCTTCCAGAATACGAAGAATCTGAACTTAAAAATTATTGGCAAAACCACTCATTTAATGGATTTTTGCAGGCTTTTTTGCATCCAACCATAATTAAATATTTAAACAATAGATTCTCCACAAACGAAGAGATTTTTGATGCGATAAAACGCCTCGAATTTACCTTTAAAGAAGCATATGGTTTTGACTTCGCTCAGGTAAGTGTTGGAGGCGTAGATTTATCGATGGTAGATGCTCATCTAGAATCAGCAAAAGAAAAGAACGTTTATCTTCTTGGTGAACTTCTTGATATAGATGGACCATGTGGAGGATATAACTTAACCTGGGCATTTGCTTCGGCGATACATGCAACAAAATAATTGTTGCAAACTAAGTAAGGCTATTTATAATAATTGCGTATGTCTCACAAAGCGAAATTTAGATTATCAGTATTTGTATACAGTTTAATCTGTGACATTCCAGTCTCGTTCTTTTTGTGTTTGGCATCCGCTATTATTGCTCAAACAGATTTAGAAGCTGGTGTTATGACAATTTCATTCGCCACAATTGACTGGATGAATTTTTTAACTAACTTCGTTATTGCCTTAACTTTATCTTTGATAATTTCGAACTTTATTCCATTAACCGCTATTGGAAGATGGTTTACAGCTTTGTTTCATGTTCCTAATCAAACCTATACGCACAATATGAAATATCGTTTGTTATCAACTCTTGCTATTTCGTTTATTTTCTTCATCATCATTTCACCAACTCTAACAGTTATTAACTGTTTTATTCTTCCATTAGTTGAAGGAACAGATCCGCTTAGCTGGAAACAAGCTCTGTTAATCTTCTTTATTAACGCTCCAATTATGCTACTCGTTGGATTTGTTTCATCGCTTATTAACGATATCATTGCATTCAAAGCGGCACACGCTATTGATGATTCATTCTAATGACTAGAGAAAAGAAAATTATTCAAACGAGTTTTATCGGTATCATCGGTAATCTTTTACTAGTGACTGCTAAAGCAATCATTGGTTTTATCGCGAATTCTATTTCTATTATTACTGACGCTATTAATAACTTAACCGATGCCTTATCAAGTTTAGTGACAATCATTGGAACTAAGTTATCTACTAAGAAGCCTGACCGTAAGCACCCATATGGACATGGACGTATTGAATATATCGCCAGCTTAATAATGGGCATCATCATTTTTGCGGTGGGTGCTTTTGCGATTTATGAATCAATTGTTACCTTGGTCGAAAAACGGGTTGCGGATTATAACTATGTTTCAATCATCGTTATCTCTTTAGCAATCGCAACTAAGGTTGGATTGGGATTATATTTCCAATTACTTGGAAAGAAAACAAATTCTGAGCTATTAAAAGCTTCTGGAAAAGATGCTTTGTTTGATGCCTTACTTTCGGTAGCAACTATTATTGGTATCATCACCACCATTGTTTGGAATATCAACATCGAAGGTTGGATTGGTATTTTAATCGGTTGCTTCATTATCAAAACCGGTATTGAAGTATTTGTTCATGGCATTTCTCTTATCGTTGGTGAAAGAGCGGATAATGAATTCGTCGCTAAAATTAAAAAGATCGTATGTTCATTTAAAGGTGTTTATGGAGCATATGATTTAATCGTTAATAATTATGGAGTGAGCAAAAGTATCGCTTCAGTCCATATTGAAGTTGATGATAATTTGTCCGCGAGAGACATCCACCACTTGACTAGAAAAATAACAGAAAAAGTTTATCAAGAAACAGGCACAATTATTACGGTTGGAATATATGCCAAAAACGAGGCTAATGAAGAGATAAAAGCGATTAAAACTTATATCTTAGAAAAGATTAAAACCAACAAAGATATCCGACAATTGCACGGATTTTATGTTGATGATGAAATTAATTTAATTACATTCGACTTGGTTATTGATTTTGAATGTAAAAACCCAGAAGAGTTAATAAATAACCTTCGTTTTGAACTATTAGAAAAGTATCCGAAATATAACTTCTATATTATCCAAGATACTGATTTTGCAGATTAAAATCCGTTAATCATACAGACAATATAACTTACTAAGACAGAAACTAATAAAACGTTTTTCCAAGATCGTCTATTTTTTATTAACACTAGCATTCCTAGACCAGAGTTAACAAGCAAGCCGCCCACCAATGCGCCAAAGGATAGGCTTGAAGATAAGAATAATTCACTAAGTAATATCGAACTAGCGCAGTTTGGAATTAGTCCAATGATACAGGCAAATAATGGAGTTAAATATTTATTTGAAGCTAAAAAGTTAGCGAATGTGTCCTCGCCAATATATCCAATTAATAAACCTAAAGCGATATTGATAACTAGAACATATAAAAAGATTTCAGCAGAATGAAGCAAAGGATGAATCAAATGCTGATGCAAATCAGTATTTTCTTTGTCGTGAACATGACAGGTATGATGTTCTAATTCGTGTTCAACTTTTTCAACTTGTTGCTTTCGATAGAATAAATCAATGAGGTAGCCTACCACGAAGCCAACAACAAACTTAATTCCAATTAAAGGAATAATCATAAATGTTTTTGAGCTTCCACTAGTGAGAATAACGATGAATGCTTCATCACTACAAGATAGGAAAATAGAAGTCAAAACACCTAAGGATATATATCTTCTGATATATAAGTCGGCACCAATAACACTTGTGCCACATTGTGGAACTAATCCGAAAAGCGATCCAAAGATTGGACCGGTTTTTCTTTTAGAAACAAGAAAATTGGATAAATCGCTTTCATAAAAAGAAAGAATTAAATGCACTAGAAAAACAAACGCAAAGATTAATAACGAATCTTTTAATGCGTCAAAAACAATATCTAGTGCAAGTTCACTATTCATATAGATTAACTATTTCTAATTTTGACTCTCTTATAAAGAGTGATATAAAACATGTCAACTTGTGGTTCAGAATCATAAATATTAAATCTATCTGACCTTTCATCATACATAAACCAACCATTAACAGTTGAGGTTGATTCAATGAAACAAGCATCGTAAGTATCGTAATCAATAATCCAAGAAATATTTCCGGTCTTATTGACATAATCTAAGTTTTTAGTGTTATGGGCCGCTAAATATTTACCATCACTGTTTTCAAAAGTCCACATGCCGTAATCACCATTATCATTAAGCATAAATTGTTCAGCATTTCCCAAGGAAGTAACTTTGTTACCACTAATAGTGATACTGGTAGAATGTAAATAACTACCTGTTAAATCTTTGGTTGCAGCTTTGCTTTTTTCTTCGCAGCCAAAAATAACTAAATCACCAGCACTTAACTGATCTTGATGTGTAACCTTTTGCCATTCAATCGTATAAGATGATTCGCTTTCTACAACATAAATTGCGCAGCTTGCGGAACAAGAACCCACTACTGTTGTGCAAGTAACAACTGTCTGACCAACCTTGACGCCAGTAACTTTTCCAACCGCCGAAATAGTTGCTATGTTTTCATCTGAGGAAGACCAAATAACAGAGTGATCGACTTCTTCTGGATCGACACCAGGAGCGTATGTGAAATCTACTGTAATTGAAAATTTAGAAGTTGTTCCTTTGACTACGTCAAGTTCGCGGTCGCTTAAAGAAATCCCAGTAATTGGACTATCTTCTGGGGGGGTTTGGGAAGTTGAAGAAGTTCCGCTTGTAGATCCACTTGAGCCAGAAGACGGATTTGATCCACTACCACTTGTCTGAGTAGTTGGTCTACTTGATGAGGTTAAAGAAGTGGTCTCTCCGCTTTCTTGGCTAGTTTTCTTTCCTTTCTTCGAAGAATTTGAAGAAACGCAAGAAGACAAAGTTAAGGGGATGAGCAAAAATAATAAACGAGTAAGATTTTTCATAACTATTTAGGCCACACAAAGGTGTTATTTAAATTAAGTTCTCCATTATCTATAAGTATATCTTGTCCAGTCATTGATTTATTTGTAACCGTTAAGAAATAAACCCATTCACAGACTTCGTCTAAAGACATCCATTTTTTCATTGGAGTAGCATCCATAATCTTTTTCCAAGATTGTTTGTCATCCATAACAGGTTTGTTTGATTCAGTAATAACTCCACCTAAAGAGATAGCGTTAACTGGAGCATGATATTTTTTAGCGAGTTCACTAGCAACATTTTTCATATAGCCAACAACACCCGCTTTAGACGCAACATATTCAGGAAATTCAAAACCGCTCCTTGCAGAGGCGGATGCGTTAAACAAAACAGATTTGATTTGTTTTTGGAAAGCATATTTCTTAGTGACTCTAATCGTACCTATTAAATTGACATCAATATCGTTGGAGTCTTGAACGCCAGCATTATTGATAAGAATATTGATATCTTTGATATCAGGTAGCTTATCTTTAGAAATATCACAAATATAGTGATGGTATTTATCGTTTTTGATCGACGCTTTTAAAACATCTAAACCATATACTTCATGACCTTGTTTAAGAAAGTATTTAGCGATAGCTTTTCCAATGCCTTTTGAGGTTCCACTAATTAGCACTTTCATTTCTAGTTGCCTCCACATAATCAAAATATTGTTGTCCAACGTTATCTTTCTTCCAACATTTGGTAACAATATAACCAAATGGTGAGAAGATAACTTCAAGTAACAATTCTAAGCCTGCGCCAATAAGTGAACAGGTAACGCATTGAATAAGTGTCCAATGGAAACCATCCCAGAAAATTGGAGCAAATATCGTAAAGCAAAGAATTGCAAATATTAAATTATCAAAAAATTGACCGATGAATGTTGAAACATAGCAACGCACCACAAAGGCCAATTTACCATCAGGATTTTTCTTAAATAACTTGCCAGTCAAATAATTCAAAACATTGTTAAGAATTGCAGAACAAATAAAGGCGATTGTCGAAGACAATAAAATGAACCATGTTCCACCAATAATGGTGTTAAACGCGGAATAATCTTCTACCGTAGGAATAAGCGACGCGATCCAGAATATAAAGCAAGTAAGCATATTAACGAGCACTGCAAAGATCGACATTCTTGTCGAGGCTCTTGGACCAAAGTGTTTAGTTACAATATCCATGGATAAAAACGATAACCACGAAATTAAAATGCCTCCATCAATCGCTAAATAGGTTGATTGATAGATAGTTTTATTCGCTAAAATATTCATCGCGATAACGCTGATGACAAAAAGCGCCACTACTGGAGCGGGTATAGCTCTAAGTAAAATTACGCTTTCTTTAAAGGACTTTTTCACCCTTAAAAAGATTCTCTTCATTAAAAAATTTCTCCTTGGTTTTATTTTCTTAAGCGAAGGATTTAGAGGCCGAACTCCGCTAAACAAAGTATAACACCATTTAAAATTAATTTTAAAGTTATATTCGAAAAATGGTATTATTTACTCGGAGGCTATTTTATGAAAAAGATGCGTTTACATATCTACATCGCTCTCGGTGTATTTATCATCGGCTTCATCGTTGGCTCTTTTGTTGATTTGAGTCTTTCGAAGGCTATTTTCTATAGAGGAAACGGCTTTGGAATATTCATGTCTACAATTGGTACACTACCTGGTTATATGATGCTTGCTGTTATTGGTGGCGGATTCGTCGCTTTGGCATTTAATAAATATAAAATTATTTATCGAATTATTCTGTATGTCGTTGCAGCCGCTTGTTTTGTCTGTGCGATTTATTTCTCTGGAAGAGAATTCTTTGGCGAAAACGGCTTTTACAACGAAAAACTTGTATGGGTTGGTTATTTAATCGCCCTTCCATTTGCCGTAGGCTGTGGCTTCTTAGGAATTATTTTAGTGAAGAAAAGTCAAACTCCATATCTTTGGCTCATTTTAGCGATCATCGCTTTCTTCATCTTTATGTCTTTAGTTCCGGGAGTCACCTTACTTAAAGGAATCTTCCATCGTCCAAGATATAGAACCTTAACTTTATATGAAGGTATCGAATATCATTCCTGGTGGCAAAGATGCTCAAATTATAAAGATTTGATGAGTGTTTATGGCGTCACAAAAGAAGAATTCAAATCCTTCCCAAGTGGACACGCTGGTGCAAGCGCAGTCTTTATGCTTACAGCAGCCTTTCTTCCACTACTTGATAAGAAATATGAAAAGCTTTCATTAATCCTCTTTTATTCGGGATTTGCATGGGTTTTATTAGTTTCATTCACTCGTATTTTAGTGGGCGCCCACTTCTTAAGCGACGTCTCAATGGGTGGTATTTTAACCTTAACATTTACTCTGGTTACAAACGAAATTCTTATCGCTTTAAATAAAAAACTTGCCCTTCAAAAGGAAGAACAAGTTCAACAATAATTTAAGACTTAATCAATGTCTTGAACATCGACGACTTTCGAGTCGTCTTTTTCTTCTTTCTTTTCTGGTTTTTCTTCGAATGGTTTTTCAACTGTTCCTTTAGCAGCGCTTCCTAAAGATTTACCAGCAGTTCCAAAGCCTTTTCCGGTTTTTGACCAGCTTTGCTTAAGTTTGGAATTGCCGTTTTCATCAATGTTTTCTTCTTTGCCAACTGCCACTTTTGCGGTAGTCGCCATTGCTTGACCAAAGTTTTTAAAAGCTTGACCAGTGTTTTTACCAAATGATTTCCATTTATCTTTAAGTGACATACAAGAACTCCTATAAAGTTTTAAGTTTATTCAATTCATCTAAATGTTTCTTAGGTTCTTTAAGGAACACGACTTTCGCATCTGGATATTCTTTATTAACTCTTTTTAGAGCTTTCTTACCAGTTCCGCTTCCAGCATAGAATAGGAATGTTAACTTTTTACCAGAAAAATCAAGTTTAGATAAAACTGTATTTATTGGTGAGCAAATTCTCGCATTCCAAATTGGTGAGCCAATAACAATTTCATCAAATTCTCTGATGTCATAATTAAAGCCAATTAATTTGTCTTTGTGTTTAATACCCGCTAAAAAGCCGCCAGCCATAATCCCAAAGAAGAACGATTGAGGAAGATTTCTTTTGCGAATAAGTCTTCTTAATTCATAACCTTGTTCTTCTAGATGCGTAGCGACTAAATCACCATTTCCGGTATAAGAATAATAGATGAATAATTTTTTCATATTTTTATTTTACTCCAAGTAAAAGAAAACCGCACATTTTCTTTTGTGCGGTTAATCTTTTTAACAAAGTTAATTAATGAACGATTAAGCTCCAAACAGAGAATTCACCAAGTACTGGTGCCATAATAAGAGCAATAACCGACATCATCTTGATAAGAATATCCATGGTTGGACCAGCTGTATCTTTTAAAGGATCACCAACTGTATCACCAGTAACTGCAGCGTGATGCGCTTCGGTTCCTTTCTTACCAATTTGTTCGATATATTTCTTGGCGTTGTCCCATGCACCGCCAGCGTTAGCCATGAAGATTGCTAACATAACCGATGAAGCTAAAGCGGCAATCAATAAAGCTGCTAAACCTTCTCTTCCAAGAAGGACACCAACAACAATTGGGGTGAGAACAGCAATGACGCCTGGAACAATCATCTCTTTAAGAGATGCTTTTGTAGCAATATCAATACACTTATTGTAATCAGGTTTGACTTTGCCTTCTAAGATTCCTGGTTCTTCTTTAAATTGTCTTCTAATTTCAAGAACCATCTTATTAGCAGCTTTACCAACAGAGTTGATAACTAAAGCTGAGAAGAGGAATGGCACCATCGCGCCGATTAAAATGCCAATGACGAATGGGGTGATATCAACACTCATCTTAACACCACCATCAGCAATTAAACCACTAACTTTTCCATAGGAAAGGATAAGTGCTAAGGCTGTAAATGTAGCAGATCCAGTACAGAATCCTTTACCAACCGCAGCAGTTGTATTTCCGACTGCATCAAGATGGTCGGTAATTTCTCTAACTTCTGGACGTAAGCCACTCATTTGGGCTAGACCACCAGCGTTGTCGCTGATTGGACCATAACCATCAACAGAAATGGTAATACCAGCTGTTGAAAGCATTCCAACAGCGGCTAAACCGATACCATAAATTCCAAAACAGAAATAAGCAATAATGATACCAAGCGCTAAAGCAATAACTGTAGCAGCAGTTGATTTCATTCCACTAGCAAAACCAGAGATGATATTTGTCGCATGACCGGTTTCACTTTCTTTAGCGATATTTTTAACAGTTCTATAATCTGAAGAGGTATAGATTTCTGCAATTTTGCCTACGGCAATACCACATAACAATCCAGCAGCAATCGCACCGATTGCCCATGGAGCAGCATGGCCTTCAACTTTTAAGAAATCTGTACCATCTTTTAGATAGAAGATTGATAAGAATACAGCGGCGACAATAACTAAACCGACCGCAATATAAGTTGCAATATCAAGAGTTTTTTGAGGATCTTTCCATTCTCTCATACGAATGATGAGGACGGAAATAATAGAGGCAAGAATTCCAACACCTGCTAGAGCAAGTGGGAAAACAACCAAACGAATATCAACAGCCATTCTATATTGTTGTAAGAAGACTGTTGCTAATGTAATAGCAGAAACGATTGAACCAACATATGATTCGCAAAGATCGCTTGACATACCAGCGATATCGCCAACGTTATCACCAACGTTATCTGCGATAGTAGCAGGGTTTCTCGCATCATCTTCATCGATGTCAGCTTCAATCTTACCAACGATATCAGCACCGACGTCAGCACATTTGGTGTAAATACCACCGCCAACACGGCCAAATAAGGCGACCATTGAACATCCTAAGCCATAGCCAGTGATAATGTGGCTAGCTTCTAAGACAGCGTCGATAGAATTGTTACCGTTTGTTAAATAAATAAGTTCATAGGCACCGAAGAATAATCCGGTTAATCCTAATAAACCAAAACCAACAACACATAAACCTAAAACGGCGCCGCCAGAGAAGGCAACGTGCAAAGCACGACCAAGTCCAGAATTATTAGCAGCGTCAGCAGTACGTGAGTTTGCGTTTGTCGCGCTTAACATGCCGACTAAACCAGCACCAGCACTAAAAGCTGCACCAACGATAAAGCAAATCGCAGATTGCCAGCCTACACCTTCAGCTTTTTCAAAACCAGGAATAAAGCCTAAGGCAACGAAGACACAAGCTACAATAAGAACAAACGGAATGATGATTTTGAATTCACGTTTCAAAAACGTGATAGCACCACTACGAATGAATTTCGCGTTGTCTTCAACATTTTTATTAACGATTTTTAAACGTTGAATTTTGTGATAAATCAAAAAGACATAGCCAATAGTGATAAGAGCAATGGCTAAGACACAAATCAACATTATGATGTTAATTTTTTCCATCTTTTTTCTCCCTTCGGGGTATGTATATTTTACAGATTTGTTTCATATTTTTCAAATAAATATGACAATCGTTAAAACATTTTTAAAATTAAAAGGAACCAGTGAGGTTCCTCTTATTAGTAATTATCTTTGATAATTAATTGTTTGAAGATGAAGATGAAGATGAAGAATTCTGCGCTCCCGCAAAAATCATCAACACTCTCAAAATAATTTCTAAGAATTCTAAGATGAGATCATTAACGTATTGAATGTTATATAGTCTAAATAACGATTTCATCATTTCTCTTTCATCAGCGGTTGCTAATCCTTCTTTGTCTAAAATGTCTAATGCTCTAACTTGAGCTTTCTTTTCGGTTTTAAGAACCATCAAAGATAAGACGAAAGACAAGACGAAGAATGATAAACCAATCGCGGCAGCGACAATGGTAACAACACCAGTGAAATTAAAGAAGATGATATCAAGTAAGATACCAATCAAAAGTATTGGTACAAAAGCAAATGGACCAAAGAAGGTAATTGGAGTGAGGATCACTCTTGTTCTCATATCTTTATCGCCTTCTTTATCTAAAATAGCTAAGGCTGATTTTTGAGCGCCCATCGCAAGCGATGAAATAGAATTTTTCTTAACAGTTAAACGACGTAGTCTGATCTTTTTGAAATAATGTGAATAGCTGTTACCAAATAGCATTGAGCCAACAACTGAAATCTTAATGTGTTGCAAGCCGTTGTTATCAAGAATCTTTCTTGCAGCGTCTTTACCGTTAATACCGGCTTTGTTCATTGTGCGATTGTAGATAATGTATTTGAACCAAAGCCAAATGCTGATAACAATTGAAAAAGCCGCCACAACAAGAATCAACGCGCCAACAATAAAGATGGCCCATTGTAAG
>Ga0310786_10006883_pt1 | contig 14973 bp, 10 predicted proteins | sample AusTroGonzalo_MG_FD_203881 | JGI IMG/M metagenome (GOLD analysis project Ga0310786, IMG submission 203881) | Bovine rumen microbial communities from tropical cattle in Woodstock, Queensland, Australia - Gonzalo_03 (v2) (version 2) | ecosystem: Host-associated > Mammals > Digestive system >... | reverse complement strand
GCTGGTAATCCGGGTTCCGTCCTGATAGAACAGCATCGGCGAATTGCTCCCGCCCGCCGAGCCGTAAACGATGGACATGTTTTTATCGGTCGTGCCCGTGTATGGCCGCCCGGTGAGAAAATTGTAGGCGACATTGTTCTCATGCCAGGGATAAAAATCAAAATAACTATTATTTGCCTTGTACCAGACCAAGTGTCTCAAGCTATAGCCGGAAGCGAAGGGAATGCTATAGCGACGCTTGGTGGTGCGATGCTTGATCTCGATCGTAACATACATGCCGGTCTTCGCCTTGGCGGCGCCTGCATAGCCGGTCGTCTCGAGGAAGCCGCCATTCCACTGGGCGCGATCCGTGAGGTAGAAGTCGAGATCTCCCTTGAGGTCTTTCCATATCTTGGCTGCCGGGTCGAACAAGCCAGTTCCGGCATTGTCAACCGCGTCCCATTGGTTCATCAGCCCGTGCTGGACATAAGATTTTGAAGTGAAAGCCGGCGGGGCGGGCAGGGAATAGATTGTGAACTCGTTGGTGACGACGGAGGTATACGCGCCCATGCCGGTCACGATAGCCATGCCCTTCCCAACTGCGGCGTTATTCTCGTAGGCGACGGTGTAGTCAACGTCCTTCACGAGAAGCGCGGTGCCGGCGAGGTTGGAAACGACCACTGACGGCGTAAGCGCGGCACCGGTGCAGAACTGGTTGGGAATCTTGGCGACGGCAATGTCGGTCTCGTCGGGCCCGGCCAAGAATGTGCCCGTGCCGGCGTTCTTGAAGAAGCTGGAAGTGACAAGATCGTAAAGGCAAGCGTCGCTTCCGCCGCGGACGGGCACGAAGTCGCGAACCAGCTCGCCATCCTGCCAGATCTTGAACGAGTAGAGGGTGAATTTCGACTTCGAGTTGCCGACGTTGGTCGCAAAGACATTGAGGCTGTTAGCTCCCGTGTATGTCAGCGAAACTGTTTTCGTGGCGGCATTGCCGCTAATGTCCACAAAACAATTGTCGGCGGCATTGGTGCTGATGGAAACGTATGCGTCGAGTTCCGACTCGGGGAGCATGCCCATTGCAGTTTCTGAGGCACCGCGGAAATAATAGTATGAGCCCTGGTAAAAGCAGTAGGAATTGTTGTCACTGTACGCCCCAGCGCCGAACAGCGCGGTGTTGTTAGCGCAATTGGTTGTATTGAAGTACATCTCGACGGCTGTCGTGTCGCCTGGGACGATGCCGGTGTCGATATACTGGGTGCCGGTGGAGGTGATGGACTTCACGCGCCGATAGACGTTGAAAAGAGCCGTGGTGGACTCGCCCGCGTAGGCACTGCCGTCCTTGCCGGTCACGGTCACGCCGCCGAAGCCGCCCTTGTCGTTGTCCGTGTATGAGACCGTGTAATGGACGTCCTTGACGAGCGTGTCGCCCGTCTCGCGATCCGTCACGACCGGCTCGGGCGTGACAGGATCCATGAACAGGAACTGGTCAGGGATCGGGTCGATTTTGAAGGGGCTGAGGACGAAGTAGGTTATCTCGGAGCCGCCGCCCGAGGTGCCGCCAAGGCCGTCATACCATGTCTTGCGGGTGGTGGTCGGGACGAAATCCGCGACGGAATCGACTTCCTTCCAATCAGAGCCGTTGTCGCTCGTCTCGACTTTCCAGCTGACGGGATCGCGGTTGCTGACATCGTCGGCGGTGCAGAAGTTGTAGCCGCCAATCTCCGTCCCGTCGGCAAGGCGCATCGTGATGACGATGGGTGTTGCGGCGGTGGGATTGTAGTTGCGGTAGTATTTCGTCGCCAGGTCGCCGTCGAACATCTTTGGCGAAAGCCCGCTCGCGTTCGTCGCCTCGTGGCTGACAAGGAACTCCCCTACGGCGAGATCGGCCGCAGTCGCACCGCTTGTCGCCGACTTGGTGAGGTTGAGGTTCACGCGGTTGCCCAGCTTGTTATAAACGGCAAGTTCGGACATCTGGAGCCCGACGCCGGCAGTGTTCCGCACTGCGGAGATTGAGAACCGGATGAACGTTCCAGCCTCCGCGCTCGCCGCGCCCAGCGCGACCGCGGCCGCCAAAACAATGCCATACGCGAGTTTCTTCATGTCATTACTCCTTTTCATTTCATTGCCCCTCTTGTCCATTCAAAGCCATGCCAAAGTCCAATGTCCAAAATCCAAGCTCGACAGCAGGACCTTGGACATTGGACGTTGGACGGAAGGTGAACTTTGGTGTAGTATTCGGCCGGGCGGGAAAACTATAAATTCCGCCCCCCCCCTCAAAATACTTACACTTTTAAACTTCACTCCATGAATATTACCATATCGCGCCGAATATGTCAAGCGCCTTTACCGCGCAAAGGAACTCAGCGCGCTTCCTGCGCGGGGCGACCGCTGTGGATGCAGCCGGGGCAGCCGCCGCGGCAGGAGACGTCCTCGCCAGTCCAGCAGTAGGTGCAGAGCTTCTCGCGCGGTAGCCCGATCGCGGCGACGAGGTCGTCAACCGTCTGGAACTTGAGCGAGGTGAGGTTGAGCTCCTTGCGGATGTACTCCACCATCCCCTTGTACGGCTCGCCTTCGGGGTCTACGTACTTCGTCACGTCCGCACCCTCGCCTTCCTGTTCGCGGATGTAGCGGCGGGTGATGAGGTCGTACTCGCTCTTGGAGCGCGAGAAGTTGATGAAGCGGCAGGGATAGAGCAGCGGCGGACAGGCAATACGCACGTTCACCTCGCTGCATCCCTCGGCGTAGAGGCGGTCCGCCTGCTTGCCGAGCTGGGTGCCGCGCACGATCGAGTCGTCGCAGAAGACGAGCCGGCGGTTGCGGATGAGCCCCGGGATCGGGATGAGCTTCATCGAGGCGACATGCTCGCGCTCGCGCTGCTCCGACGGCATGAACGACCGCGCCCAGGTCGGCGTGTACTTCACGAACGGGCGCGAGTACTTGACCCCCTTCTCATGCGCGTAGCCGAGCGCGTGCGAAGTGCCGGAGTCCGGGATGCCGCAGGCGACGTCGGGCGTGAACTCGTCGCGCTTCGCGAGCGCCGAGCCGCAGCGGTAGCGGGCCATCTCCACGTTGCGCCCTTCGTAGGACGAGGCCGGAAAGCCGTAGTAGACCCAGAGGAATGAGCAGATCGCCATCTCCTCGCCGGGAGCGACCAGCGTCGCGGCGCCGTCCGGGGTGAGCTCCGCCATCTCGCCTGGGCCGAGGTCGCGCACATGCTCGTAGCCGAGGTTGAGGAGCGCACACGACTCCTGCACGGCGATCATCGCCCCGTCCTTGCGCCCGATCACGACGGGAGTGCGTCCATAGCGGTCGCGCACGGCGAAGAAGCGCCCGTCGCCGGTGACGATCAGCATCGTGCAGCTGCCGCGCACGCGGCTCTGCACGTACTTGACGCCCTCGACCAGGCTCCCCTTGGTGGCGATCAGCGCCGAGACTACCTCGGTCGGGCCCACCATCCGGCTCGTCGTCGAGTACTGGAGCTGCACGCAGCTGGTGGCGAAGAGCTCCGCCTTGAGCTCCTCGAGGTTGTCGATCAGCCCCACGGTGACGATGGCGAACGACCCGGTGCGGGTGAACATGACGAGCGGCTGCGGGTCGGTGTCGGAGATGACGCCGATGCCGACGCGGCCGGCGAACCTCCCCACGTCGTGCTCGAACTTCGAGCGGAACGGCGCGTTCTGGATGTTGTGGATCGACCGCTTGAACCCGTCAGGACCCAGCACCGCCATTCCGCCGCGGTGGGTTCCAAGATGTGAATGATAGTCAGTGGCGTAGAAGAGATCGCCCACGCAGTCGCCCTTCGACACCACTCCGCATAATCCGCCCATCAGATCCTCCTTTTCATAGGAGGTGTATTATACCATATTCTGGCGTTCAGACATGCTGGCAAGGAGCTTGGCGGCGGCGGCGGCCTCCGCCTCCTTGTGGGTGCGGGCCGACGCCTCGGCCTCGCCCATGCCCTCGACCCGCACGCGCGAAGTGAAGACCGGCTCGTGCGACTTCCCCGCCACCGAGACAAGCGTGTACTCTGGATGGCGCGGCGGCTTCATCGCCTGCGCGCGCACCTGCAGCTCTCCCTTGGGATTGCCGTTCCACTCGGCCGCCGCGGGCTCCTCGCCGAGGCCGAGCGACGCGAACACCTCGCGCGCCGCGGCAATTCCGCCGTCGAGGTACGCCGCGCCGATGACCGCCTCGACCGCGTCCGCCAGCGTCTTGGATCCCTCCGCGACCGGCGGCGCGCCGCGGCCGACCTTGAGGTGCGCGGCGATTCCAGCGCGCCCGGCGGCTGCTGCGAGCGCGGCGGTGGAGACCATCCGCGTGCGGCGCACGGTGAGCGAGCCTTCGTCCTCGGCGGGCATCGCGGCGTAGAGCCGCTCCGCCGCGACCATGCCGAGGACCGCGTCGCCGAGGAACTCGAGGCGCTGGTTGTCGCGCACGGCGGCGTCCGCCATCCTGCACGACGGCGTGGTAAGCGCCTCGGCGAGCAGCGCCGCGTCGGCAAAATCGTGTCCGCAGAACTCCATGGCTCAGCCGCGCAGGCGCGCCACGATCGTCGCGGCCTCGGCGGCGAGCTTGCCGATCGCGGCCCAGTCGCCCGCCGCCAGCGCGTCATTCGGCACCAGCCAGGTGCCGCCGCAGCAGACGATCTCCGGCACGGCGAGGTAGTCGGCGACGTTGTCCGGCTTCACTCCGCCGGTGGGCATGAACTTCACCCCGGTGAAACGGAACGCCCCGAGCAGGTTCTTGATCATCTTCACTCCGCCCGCGGCCTCGGCCGGGAAGAACTTCACCATCCGGCAGCCCGCGGTGAGCGCCTGGCTGAGCTCGCTCGCGGTGGCGATGCCCGGGCAGAACGGCAGGTCCACGTCCTTCGCCGCCGCGACGACCGCGGGGTCGAAGCCAGGCGCCACGCCGAAGACCGCGCCCGCCGCCTTCGCGCGCCGCACCATGCTTTCGTCGAGCAGCGTGCCGGCGCCGACGACGGCCTCGGGCACCTCGCGGCGGATCGCCTCGATTGCCGCCGGCGCCGCCGCGGTGCGGAAGGTCACCTCCAGAACCGGCAGCCCGCCGCCGACAAGCGCCTTGGCGAGCGGAACCGCCTGCTCCGCCTTTTCTATCACGATGACGGGCACGATGCCCGCCTTGCCCAAAGTGTCAATCATGTCCATGTGGCGTATTATAGCACAATTATGTGGTATAATACCACCACCCAAGCGATGGAAACGGCGCTGGAGACATTTACGAAACGCTTTGCACCCCCCGGCTGGAAAACCGGGGGCGGGGTTTCCATTCCATCGCTCACCGGCGCGGCGGACGCCTTCCTCGCGCTCGCGCTCGCCACAAAGCCGCGCGCAGTCCTCGCCGTCGTCCCCGGCATCCCCGACTCCGACCGGCTGCTCGCCGACCTGAACCTGCTCGCCCAGTCCGTGCCGCGCAAGCGCGGACGCGGCCAGCTGCGCGTCCTTGAGTTCCCCTTGCCGTCGGATGGCGACCGCGCCGCCTTCTCGCTGCGGCTGAAGACGGCGGCCGCGCTCGGCGCGTGGGAGCTTGCGCCATATCCCTGCGTGGTCGTCGCCCCCGCCGCGGCGGTCGCCGCGCCGCTTCCGGCGCACGCGCCGGAGCCGCTTAGGGTAGCAGCCGGCGGCGGACGCGGGAGCGCGGTTTCGTTCAACGACTTCGCCGCGCGCCTTGCCGCGCTCGGCTACTCGCGCGTCCCCCAGGTCGCGCAGGAAGGCGACTACTCCGTGCGCGGCGGCATCATCGACGCCTGGTCGCCGGGCGAGGAGCTGCCGGTGCGGGCCGAGTTCTTCGGCGACGAGCTGGAGGGGCTGCGCTCGTTCTCCTCCGCCACCCAGGTCTCGGTCGGCGGCGTCGACCAGGCGGAGTTCATGCCGGTCGGGAACGGAGCCCCGGACGCGGACGGCGGCGGCACCGTGCTCGAGCGCCTGCCGGAAGGCGCCGTCGTGCTCGCGCTCGAACACAACGAATACCGGCTGCCGGAATCAAGTCGCGACCGTCTCTCCTTCGTCTTCACCGGCGACCCCGCGCCCCGCGGCGTGCCGACCTACGACTTCCAGACCGTGCCGCTCCCCGGCTTCGCCGAACTCGGGGCCGACGCCGCGCGCCACCCGGAGCTCTTCGAGCAGTCCCGCGCCCGACTCGAGCGCCACCTCGACGCTTCTGAAAGGCTCGGTGCACGGGTGGTGCGGATCGACGACCTCTCCGGCGGCTTCGAGCTGCCGGGCAGGAAAGGCGGCAAGGCGGTCCTCGCCGTCTCCAAGGCCGACCGCGTCTTCGCCCGCCGCCGCGCCGCGCCGCCGCGCCGCGGCCTCGCCGCCAGCACGGGGGCGAGGCTCTCCGACTTCGACGAGCTCGAGCCCGGCGAATACGTGGTGCACGTCGACTACGGCGTCGGCCGCTACGTCGGGTCGTCGGAGATCACCGTCAACGGACGCCGCAGCGAGGTGTTCACCGTCGAATACGCCGACGGCGGCAAGCTCCACGTGCCGGCGGCGCACGCCCACCTCCTCTCGCGCTACATCGGCGTGCGCGGCGAGGAGGTGCGCCTCCACCGGCTGGACGGGCGACGCTGGGAGAAGGACCGGCTCAACGCGCAGAAGGCGGTGACCGACCTCGCCGCCGCCCTGCTGGAGACCCAGGCCCGACGCGCCACCACGCCCGGGTTCGCCTACGACGTCGCGTGCGACGGACTCGACGCGTTCGAGGCGGCGTTCCCATACGAGGAGACGCCAGACCAGGCCGAGGCGATCGAGGCGGTCAAGCACGACCTCGCCTCGACCAAGCCGATGGATCGGCTCGTCTGCGGCGACGCCGGCTACGGCAAGACCGAGGTGGCGATGCGCGCGGCCTACATCGCAGCGATGAACGGCAAGCAGGTCGCCGTGCTCGCGCCCACCACCGTGCTCGCCGAGCAGCACTTCGAGACCTTTTCCTCGCGCTTCGACGGCACGCCCGTGCGCATCGAGTCGGTCTCGCGCTTCCAGGGCGAAGAGACCCGCCGCGGCACCTTCAACCGCCTCGCCGCCGGCACCTGCGACATCGTGATCGGCACCCACGCGCTGCTGACCGGGCGGACCGTCTTCCGCGACCTCGGGCTCATCGTGATCGACGAGGAGCAGCGCTTCGGCGTCAGGCACAAGGAGTTCCTCAAGCGCCTGCGCGCGACGGCGGACGTGCTCACCCTCTCGGCGACGCCGATCCCGCGCACGCTCTACCTCTCGATGACCGGCGCGCGCGACCTCTCGCTCCTCCGCACGCCGCCGCGCGAGCGGGTTGCGGTGGAGACGAAGGTAACGCGCGACTCCGACGCCGCGGTCGCCGCCGCCATCTCCGCCGAGCTCGCGCGCGGCGGACAGGTCTACTACCTCCACAACCGCATCTCCACCATCCACCTCGCCGAGCGGCGCATCCACGCCGTCGCGCCGAAGGCGCGCGTCGTCGTCGCGCACGGGCGCATGGACGCGCGCAGCCTCGCAGCGAAGATGCGCGACTTCGAGCGCGGCCTCTACGACGTGCTGCTCTCGACGACGATCGTCGAGTCCGGCCTCGACATCCCGCGCGCGAACACCATCGTCGTCGACCGCGCCGACACCTTCGGCCTCGCCGACCTCTACCAGCTGCGCGGACGCGTCGGGCGCTCGTCCCGCCAGGGCTACGCCTACCTGATGATCCCCGCCTCGGGCGACATCGACTCAGACGCCAGGGAACGACTCGCCGCGCTCCGCCGCCACGGCGGGCTCGGGGCCGGGTTCAACCTGGCGGTGCGCGACCTGGAGCTGCGCGGCGCCGGCAACCTCCTCGGCTCGCAGCAGTCGGGGCACATCGCCGCGGTCGGCTTCGGGCTCTACTGCCAGCTCCTCAAGCGCACCATCGCGCTCATGAAGGGCGAGCAGGCGAAGGAGACGGTGGACGTCAAGCTCAACCTCGACTTCGTCCAGCCCCGCCTCCCCTACGAGTACATCGAGGACGACTCCCAGCGGCTGGAGCTAATCCGCCGGTTCGCGGAAGCGCAGGACCTCAGGGCCGTCACCGCGCTCGCGCTGGAGATGAAGGATCGCTTCGGCCCGCCGCCGCGCGACGCCGACGAGTTCGTGGCCGTCGCCGCGCTCCGCGTGCGCTGCGCCCGCGCCGGGATCTCCGACCTCGACGTCAAGGACGGCCGTGCGGTCTTCTACCGCGCCGGCTCGCGCGAGATCGCCTTCGTCGAATTCCTCAAGGGCAAGACCTTCAAGGCCAAGCTCGCGGAGCTAAACCGCCGCCTCCAGGCGGAATCTCTCTCCTGAAGCGACGCGCGGCGAATAAGCCGGATTCTGTTCCCCTCCTTAGCCCAGAGGGCGGAGGAGGGTCCGATCATTCATCTCAGCGATCTACCCGGAATCTTAAGCGCGCCTTGCGGCGCACGCCGGACGGGCAGCCCGTCGATTCCCTATTCGATCTTGCTCCGAGGTGGGCTTGCCGTGCGCCCGTCGTTTCAGACGGGCCGGTGAGCTCTTGCCTCGCCCTTTCACCATCACGGGATGCGAACACCCCGCTGTCTCGTTTCTGTGGCGCTTTCCGTCGCGTCGGCTTTCCCGGCGCCCCCCGCCTTTCACAGGCGGGCCCTCCGCCCTGCGGAGTCCGGACTTTCCTCTGCCCTTGCGGGCAGCGACCGGTCGCGCGCGCGTCGCTTCAGGAGAGAGATTTCAAAGAGCCCTACAGCCGGTAGAGGATGCGCCCGCACATCGTGCAGGCAACCACCGACTGGTCCTTGCCCAACTCGCCGTTCTTGGCGTTGGCGTCGGCAAGCTGGCCCACGCTGGGCGGCTGCACGAGGTGGCACCCGTCGCAGACGCCGTCGTGGGTGAGCTGCACCACCACCGGCCAGCGCTTGGTGCGCAGACGCTCGTAGTAGAGCATGAACTTCGGGTCGCTGACCTGCGCGGCCTTCGCCGTGCGCTCGGACTGCGCCTCGGCAAGCTCCTGCTTGACCGCCGCGATGCGCTCGTCGATCTCGGAGCAGATCGCGTCGATGCCGCCCTTGACCGAGTCGTACCGCGCCTGCGCGTCGTCGATGCGCTTCTGAGCGGCGGGCTTGTCGTCCATCGCCGCCAGCTGATTGCTCTCCGCGGCCGAAATGTCGTGCTCGACGAGGTCGATCTGAATCGAGTACTGCTGGTACTCCTTGTTGGTCTTGAGCGAGGCCTGCGCAGTCTTCAGCTTCTGGGCCTTCTCCCTAAGCGCCTTGGCGTCGTCCTCGTAGCCCTTGATGCGGTCCTCGACCTGCTCTAGCCCGGCCTGGGCGGCCTTGAGGTCGGCTGAAACCCCGGAAAGGCGGGCGGTTTCGAGCGCACGCCTGCGCGGCAGGTCCTTCAGCTCGAGCTCCAGCTCGCGAATCCGACCGTCTACATCCTGCAATTCGATCAGCGCTTCAACGATTGTCACGTCCTTTTGCCTTTCCACTTCTGGGGCAGGAGACGGGACTCGAACCCGCAACCCACAGAATCACAATCTGTTGATCTAACCAATTGATCTACTCCCGCCATTTTTTGGAGCCAGGTAAGGGACTCGAACCCCCGACCTGCTCATTACGAATGAGCCGCACTACCAACTGTGCTAACCTGGCCTCTGTTACTGAATGAGGAAGTATATCAAAAATCGCGTCACCGCGTCAAGCCGCGACAGCCGCGTAATATCACCAGAACTCCCAGCGGCCGGCGAAGATTACCAGCAGACCGAGCGCGAAATTGGTGACGGCGTGTGCGGCAATCGCGGACGGAAGGCCGAACCGCCGGGCGACGAGTCCGTAGACGACGCCAGCCACCGCGCCCACCGCCCAGCGATCGCCGTGCTCGACGGCGAAGAGCGCCACCATCCACCAGAACCCGGCGAAATCCACCAGCCACCGGCGAAAGAAAAGCTCCTCCGCGGCGGAAATGACGAACGCGCTCGCCGCCAGCTTCGCAATGGTAAGCGCCCAGCCGCAGACCTCGGGCGAATACGGCGAATCCGCCGCGGCGAGCGGCGCGGCCGCGGGAATCCCCGGAAGCGAGCCGAGCCATATTTCCGGCGCAATCCAGATGACAAGGACAAGGAGACCGGCGAGAACGGAGAAAACGGCTTTCGTGATTCGCGGTTCGTGATTCGCGGCTGGGGTCGAGACAGGATTTACAGGATTGGGGGCTTGGCGGAGGAGCGTAGGGAGGGCTGCGATGAGCAGCGCCGCGGTCACGGCGCCGCGGACGGCATACGCCCAGGCGGTCGCGGGCAGCGTGACCATGAGCTCCATCCAGGCCGCGTAAGGGGCGACGAGGGCCACGCTGCGCTTCGCGCCGTCCGTCATCGCCGCACCCCCTACTTCGCCTTGAGCGACCGCTTGAGGATCGCCAGCAGCCGGCGACGGTCGTCGACCGACATCGCGGCGATCTTCGTCTCCCACTCGGTCTCGAACTCGCTCTTCTCCTCGGCGAAGGAGAGGAAGTGCGCCTTGAGCACCTTGCGGGCGGCGTCGAGGTGGCGGCGCACCTCGGGGTTGAGCTCGTCCATCACCAGCGCGTTCTCGGCGTGGAGCGCCGGAAAGCGCGGCGAGACGAGGTAGGCGGTGAAGCTCGCGCCAACGCCGGTGCGGACGCCGGCGGGCAGCTCGTGGAGCTGGAAGCCGTCGGGTCCGGCGAGGATGAGCTTGCCGGAGCCGGCGAACTTGCGCTTCCACTCGATCACCTCGAGCTTGGCCTCCTGCCCGCCCTCCACCGTCAGTTTGTAGTCGGTCGCGCGCTTCTGCACGATCACCGGGGTGACGGGCAGCCCGTTGAAGTAGATGCGCACGTGCGGGTAGCTCTTGAGGTAGAGCGCGAAACGCGCGGCAAGGCTGCGCACCGCCTCGCCCGCGTCGAGCAGCGAGTCGCAGACGGCGCGGACGCCGGTGATGTACACCTCGGTGCCGGTCGCGGGACCGACCTCCGCGGCGTCGAGGTCGAAGACGCCGGGACGGTCCGCCTCGCCGACGATGCGGTAGGACATCAGTTCCTTGCCGACGCGCATCGTGGTGCGCCACTCCGCGTGAAGCCCGAGCGCGAACGCGCGGAAGCGCCCGCGCCCGTGCCGCCCGTGGAGGCGTCGTCCCGCCGCCGGCGTGTTGCCGCCCTCGCGCTTCCAGCTGCCGCCGAGGTTGCCGAAGGTGGAGTCGGCCTTGAGGACGTCGATGCCGGTGCCGTCGTCGACTACCCTCACCGCCTCCACTCCACCGAGCGGGTTGGTGAGGACATCGACCTTGACCTCGTTAGCGTCCGCGTCGAGCGCGTTCCAGACGAGCTCCTCGACCGCCGAGAGCGGCGTGCCCTTGAAAAGCGACTCGATGTGGTCGGCCTGGGCCTGGACGTATATCTGCTTGCTCATGTTCTGGTTTCGCTCTACGCCTCCATCGGCTCGACCGCGCCGGACTTGGTCACCTTCTCGATCCGCAGGCGGATCGCCTCGAGGCTTTTCTGGCACTGGGCCACGAGCTTCCTGCCGTCCTCGAACGCGGCGATCATCTCGTCCAGCCCCATCTCGCCGGACTCCATCCTGGCGACCAGGGCCTCGAGCTTCTTGAGGCTGTCCTCGAACTTCACTTCCGCCGCCATGTCACTTCGCGTTGCGCATGCACATGGTGACGGTCTGCACGGTGTTCGGCTCGATGACGATGTCGATCGCGCGGGCGTCTGGCTTCATGCCCTCGTACTTCTCCATCGCCACGCCGTCGTAGCCCCACTGCGTGTCCTCCCAGGAGAGCAGGCGCCAGGGCTTGGCGTCGCCCGGCACCTCGCGGCAGTCGAGGAACTGCTCGGGGCAGCTCACGGTGCGGTAGGTGGGCGCCGCGAGCAGCTTGCCGGCGACGGTGACGCGGACGGTTTCCGGCGTCTGCTTGGTGTTGACCATCATGAGGCAGAGCTCGCCAAGGTTGTCGCTCGTCGCCGCCACCCACTCGACCTCGCCGTCGACCTTGGGGGCCTTCTTGCGTCCGTCGACGCCGCCCTCCTTGAGCGCGCGGCGGCGGGCGTAGACCTGGTCCATCACCCGCGAGGAGGTGTAGAACGTGTCCTCGACGTCGGTCGCCTTCGAGGTGCCGTGGTGGAAGAGGAGCGGATGCTCCTTGATGCCCTCGGTGAGAATGCGGTAGACGGCGCCCATGCCGCCGATGTCGAGGCGCGGACGGTTGTACGGCGAGCGCATGTCGCGGTATTCACCGCCGGCGTCGCGCCACTGGATCACCCAGTTCTTGCCGGTGGACTGGTAGATGCCGCCGGAGATCGCCAGGATCTGGTGGTGGTTGTAGCCGTCCACCTCGGGCTGCATGATCATCGAGAGCGCGTAGTGGCCCATCACCAGCGACTCGCGGAACATGCGCTGGCAACGGTTGTCCTCGTCGGAGCGCGGACGGATCTCGGTTAGCCAGTACTGCTTGCCCTTGAGCTCGGGGAACGCCTCGCAGAACGCGCGGAAGCGCTTGATGCCGTGGTAGGAGCAGCTGTAGGGCGTCTCGGCGCCGTAGGCGTGCCAGATGACGTGGGTGATGTGCTTGAGCGCGCCGAGCTCGGACATCTTCGTCACGAACTGGGCCGAATAGCGGTTGAAGTCGCCCGCCGCGAAGTAGGTGTTGCGCTCGATCTTGCCTTCGCTCAGCATGCGGTTGCGGACCTGCGTGATGTCGGGGTTGAGCTCGAAGAGCTCGGCGATGTTGATGCCGAGCTTGACTCCGGGCCAGATCTTGACGAGCTTCTCGACCACCTCGGCCCAGTGCGGGGCGAGGCTCGGGTAGTTGGGGCTGTAGTAGGTCTCGTTGCCGAGCTCGAAGCCGGCGACGACGTCCTTGTAGTCGTTGTCGACGATCCACTGGACGAACTCGTAGATGCCGGGCTTCTGCTTGTCGCCCCAGCACTCGAGGGTGAAGACGACCTTGATGCCGTTCGCCTTCCAGAACTTGAACGCGGCGTCGGGGTTGGAGAGCGGCTTGCCCTCCTTGTCCTTCTTGTTGCGCTCCTCGAACCAGGCGTTGGCGCTCCACATGCGCTGGAACCAGGCGCCGGCGTCCTTCATCGCCTGCGCGGTCTCGAGCCCGTGGTCCTGGAACCAGTAGGTGTCGGGGTCGGCCGGCAGTCCGTAGCCGTAGAAGCGGCAGCCGGCGTAGCCGACGATCGGCCCGCAGGTCGACTTCCTGACGTCCTTGACCGGCTTCCCCGAGAGGTCGAGGTCGATCTTGAAGTCCGCCTTTGCCGCCCCGGCGCAGGCCAGGACCGCAACCGCGGCGATTGTCCTTGTGTTCATTCTTTCTCCTTTTTTGTTTTTGAAAATTGTCGTAGTGAAAAATTGTCGTGGTGAGTAGTATAGCAAATCCCGGTTCTGTGCGCAACGGCGGCGCGTGCGGTTTTCTTTTAGCCACAACCACCTTCGCCAAGGCTACGGTGGTCAAGAAGAACGCAAAGGTCGCAAAGTGACGCGGACAAATCTGCCGCGGGATCCTCTCTAATCCCCTGGCCTCACATAGTAGCCGCCGTTTTTGGGAGCGCCTCGATATTCAATCTCGCCGGATTCTTTCAACGACTTGATATATCGCGAAACCGTGGGGATGCTTTTGCCAATGTGGGTTGCGATTTCATTCGTCCGAACACCAGGGCGCTTGGCTATGGTTTCAAGAACGGCTTTCGCAACCATGCAGTTTACTCTATCATTTACTCTATCATCCCCTTTGTCATTTACTCTATCACCGTCAATGGCTATGGATTGTCCCATGAGGCGGAGAAGCTCCTTCTGCGTCTCGCAAACGCGGTCGCGTATGAACCGCACGAACGGCGCAGGCATCCGACCTGCCTTGTCCAGCGCCGCGATGTACTCGTGCCGACAGATCGGAGGTATGATGGCGAGCGTCCATCCCGCCCTGAGCAGCGCAAGATTCATGAGGAGCCTGGCAACGCGGCCGTTCCCATCCACAAAAGGATGTATGTAGACGAACTTCTGATGGACAAGTGCCGCGAACTCGACGGGGTGCAGCCGTCCCTCGTTCGCGGCCATCCATTTCACGAAATCCGCCATCAGCGCGGGAACTTTCTCCGGCGCGGGCAGGACCCGGCGCGATCCCGAAATGAACACCCGGACTTTCCGCCACGTGCCGGCATTGTCCTTGTCAATCTGGCCGTAGAACAGGCGATGCAGTTTAAGGATGTTCTCCTCCGTGACCGGCTCGTCCTTTGTCAGCTTGTAAAGGAAGTCGTATGCCTTCGCGTGGCCTGTCGCTTCATATACATCCTTGAGCGGCTTGCCGCCGATGGTAAGGCCATCCTCTATTACGACCTTGGTCTCGCTCTCTGTGAGCGAATTGCCTTCAAGCGCATTGCTGGTGTAGGTCAATCCGACGCGATAGTAGTCGCGCAGTGATTTCAGCGTCTCTTTGGGGAACGGCCTCAACGCGGCAATCCGCGCCGCGTAGATGTCGCAATCCTTGAACTCGCTCTTTTTCATCGCCATTTTATTAAAAGCCTCCTATCCCATCAAATACCAGCAGATTGGCCGCATTAATTGCTTCTGCTAATGCGTATTATACCAAATCTGCACACCTGCCGCGCAATGTGCCAGTCGTTCCCACTTATTATAATATGTGGGCAAGGGCGGGGATCGCCAAACTGCCGCGGTGTCTACCCACGCACAAAGACAAGCTTATCTGTCATTCTTGGTTGCTGGCGGCGTCTTGCGCAACCCACTCGCCGTCGACCTTGCGGATGATGCGCAAACCGACATCCGAACTCTTGAGAAGCAGCTCGTCTGCCGACAGTGCCTCGACATGGAAGTGGTGATAGCTGCTCGCATCAGAGCGCACATCGACAATCTTGCCTCCCTCGCGTATCTGCACGTGAACAATGCCACGCATCTTAATCACCTGATCGGTTGCCGCAGGGGAAGTTGAAAAGCGGGAACCAAGGAAGAAATCCTTGCGGGTTGTAATTGAGCAATCCGACCTGAACGCCT
>Ga0310786_10006882_pt1 | contig 14975 bp, 15 predicted proteins | sample AusTroGonzalo_MG_FD_203881 | JGI IMG/M metagenome (GOLD analysis project Ga0310786, IMG submission 203881) | Bovine rumen microbial communities from tropical cattle in Woodstock, Queensland, Australia - Gonzalo_03 (v2) (version 2) | ecosystem: Host-associated > Mammals > Digestive system >... | reverse complement strand
TTTTATCTAATACTTCTTCTTCTGTTAAAGCAGGACGATCTTTATAGCTATAATCATATTTAAGGTATTGAACAGGAGTATGCCCATGAACTAAATATAGATTATCTCCACCACCCCAATCATCATAAAAATGTTCTCTATCCCATAAAGGCTCATATTTATAAAGAGGATTTCCTTTTTCATCTGGAGTAAAACCAGAATGATCAAGAATTACTTTATGACCTTTAGGAGATTTATACATTAAATGCAATGGAAGATTTTTCAATTTTTGAATATAATTCTCAATTTCTTTTGTTCCTAAAGGAAGAAACTTTCTCCAAGTTACTTCTCCTCCATTACTATAAAGCCAAAGATCATCAACATGATATGGGTCTACGGTCATACTAGTAGCACCCCTTACAAAGAAATCTTCATGATTACCTTGAATAAATCTAACTCTTGGATCATTCAAAAGCAAATCAAGAAGTTCTTTTCCATCAGGCCCGCGATCTGCAGCGTCACCCAAAAAGAATAAAACATCATCTGGATTAAGATAATTTAATAATTTTTTTGCCGGTTTTGCACAGCCATGCCAGTCACTACTACAGTAAACTCTACCCATAATCATCAACTCCTTTTTTATATAAATATTATAACATATTTTTTTAAAAATGTCAAATAAAAAATCGGGAGGCAAGCGCCTCCCGCAATATATATTAGGCAGAGATAACTGAATATCTCTTAGATTCAAGCTTATCCATCATAAGATCCCATCCAGTTTTACCTGTGATGATACTCTCAAAGATAGAAGGACTCATGCCACTAACAAAAGATACACCAGGACCATCATCAAGGATTGTATTAGATCTAGCCTCTACATTCCAATAGATTAACTTAGGCATCTTATGTCCATGTGCTGCCCACTTAGCACGAACCTTATCCATTTCAGTAGCTGTAGACTCAGTAGTCCAAGCACCAACCTTATTCCAATAAGATCCACTACCAGACATACTATCAATCTCCATATCAGAGATAACAACAATAGTTTCTGGAATGTCCTCTTCTCTTGTTTCAGGTCTATCAGCAATAGATAAAAGCATATCGAAAGTTTTTACCAAATCAGTGTTTTCACAAAGATTGGTACGATAAATTCGAACAACTTTATCTACAAAGTGAGCGCCTTCAATCTTAATAAGCCGAGGACGAGAACTAAAGCTGATATAATGATCTTTGAATGGACCTCCCGCACGCTCTGCAGCATACATTCCAAGAGAAATAGCTACATTAATAGGAGTGCCTATCATAGAACCAGAGGTATCTACGACACAAAGCATATTAGACTGCTTCCCATCAAAATAATCAGGAAGATTATCCCAATACTTTTCAATCATATTAACATCAGTCTCTTTCCGAGAGCTATGAAGTGCCTTGCTTACTACTTCATAAGGATAAAGAACTCCCGCATTTACTTTGGTGCTCTTGTTCTTAGCAAAATCTTCATACTTCTTAGCAATAAGATCCTTTCTTGCGAAAGCGTTCTTATAAATAAGACCAGCGCGGGAAGGAATCTTATCAAATTCAATTTCATCCCAGCGATTCTGAGACATCAACTTCTCAACGATATTAATGCGAGAACGAAGCTCAGAAAGAGCCTTACGATACTGCTTATGAGTAAAGCCAAAATATTCTCTTACAATATGTCCCATTGCTCTTGTTTCTGCGGAAGACGCATTTTCAGAAGGAAGCCACTTTGCTAAAAGAGAAGGGGTCTTGCAAGTTACATCAAGCATAAACTGATCCTTAATGAAAGCAAGAGCCTTTTCTTCTGCGGGGGTTCCTACACAAGAATAAAGGACGTCGTCCCATCTACGATATTCAGGAATTAAAGTAAGATTCTTAATTGCAACTGAAGGGAAGTTCTTAGCAAGCCAACGATAGCAAACTCTAAAGAATCTGCGCTCACCCTGTCCACCACGGCAGTCTGCCAGATAAAAGAGACACTTTAAAGCATACTCCTTATTAAATTCAAATGCGTTCTTAAAAAGAAGAATACAATCTTCATCAGAACGTGATCTGTATGCTCCACCAAAAGCGAACATATCAAGAAGAGCCTGACGAGTAGACTTAAGCGCAACTCCGCCATTCTCAGTGAGCTTGTAATTTGCCTGTTCCTGCATACCATTTAAAAAAGTATTCATTTCCTTTTTCTCCTTTTACAATGTTTATTGAAGGTCATTTACATAACCCAAAGCCGCCAGAGGGACTTGAACCCCCAACCTACTGCTTACAAGGCAGTCGCACTACCAATTGTGCTATGACGGCAAACCTCCCATTGGGAATTACCCTTATCGTTGTGGGAGTCAACGCTTAAAAAGTACCGCTCAGCCTCGCAAACTGACGGTTATTTAAACTTCTGCGGTCTGCTCTTCTTCAGTAGCAGCCTTATTAGAAGTTTTTTTCTTATCTGCAATAAGTTTTCTTGCTTTCTTTGCTAAATTCTTGCTTTTGATTCTCTTGTCATTGTAAGCTGCAACAAGATTCTCCTCTTGCCAAACCTTAATCTCATAAAGTTCAGCACTTTCTTTTTTAAGATCTTCTGCACTTAAAGTTTTTGTTTTAGCCATGGTTTTCTGAAAAGATCTATTATCACGATACTTTTCAGCATAAGTCTTAGGTTTTACCTCTACATCATTTACTGTTTTTACAACAGACCATCCTTTAGCCATATAATGTTTCCTTTCTCATATCTTATATAAATATTATATCATAATTTTTTTAAAATGTCAAAAATCTTTTAAATTTAAATTAATATCATTCACAGATTCCATTAATGGAGTTGAAATACCAAAATTTTTACATTGATTAATCAATGCAGGAATATCTTTATTAAGACAGTGAGAATCATAATATGGCTTCTCAGGATAAACAAAAGTATGAGAAGAGCTGACTCTTTCATCTGCAATAAAACATTCTCTTAATTCTTCATAGTTTACATTGAAATTTTCTGCAATTTTTGCAAATTCATTACAAAAAGTAACTTTAGTTGCAATAAAACAATTTTCCATATATTTTGCTAATTCAGCAGTTTTCCAATCAGTAAAAATGAAGCGGAAGGTGGCAGGCTTAATTCTGCTATAAAGCTGGGCAACCTGCGTCGTGTAGTCTCGGTTCCCGCCTAATATCAAGAAGTTTGGAGTTTTATTACTGTGAATTGTCGTTCCCCAATATTCTGGAGAACAAACGATATTTTTTTGAGTTGTCATTAAATCTGCATTTTCACATGTTCCTACTGGAATTGCAGATTTAATTATAATAATTTCAGCCTTAATATTTTGAATAGTCCAAATAACTTCACTTATATCACATTCACCTTTATCATTATTATCTGTTGGAACACAAATAAAAGCAAAATCATAATAACGCTGAAGAATACTCATATTATTATATTTTTCGTTATATTTATCAAAAATGCTAATATTGGAAAAATATTCTTTTCCTATTTCTAATTCCTTATATAAATGTCTACCAATATTTCCATATCCGCAGATTAAAATATTTGTCATTTTTATCTCCTTTGCTCTTGATAAATATCTCCGGCAGGATTCGAACCCGCAAAATAGCAGATTAGAAATCTGCTGCCTTGTCCTTTTGGCGACGGAGACTTAATCAATATCCTCCACAGGACTCGAACCCGCATCTTGAGGGCCGTAACCTCATGTTTTTTCCATTAAACTAAGAGGATAAATGGCGGCTTATCGAAAACCGCCTACGCTGAAGTGTCGGCATATCCGCAAAAGGCTGCAGCCTACTCTTTAAAAGACACGCGTTCCCTATCCGGGCGACTTCCTTCAGAAACCTTCCTATGTAGATTTCCGACCTACATAGAAACTGGGGATAGTGGATTCGAACCACTTCTGAGTGAGTCAAAGTCACTTGTACTGCCATTATACGAATCCCCAAGAAGGTTCTGTGCGTCAGAACCTTTATATGATGAGCGAAGTTGAGCGGACATACTTTTTCACCGGCTATTAGCTATCTTCACTCGCCGCTTCAATGAAATTCTCTGACATTCATCATAATCATAGCCAAATTACAATATATTCTTCTTACTACCTTTTTTAGGAATAAAAATGAAGAAGAAGTCTGGGCGGCGGGACTTGAACCCACAACCACTAGATCCCAAATCTAGCATGCTACCAAATTGCACTACGCCCAGAAAAATATTTTATTTATTTCTCATTTACATATATATTATATCAAAATTTTTTTAAAATGTCAAGAAATGCGGCGACCTAGTCAAATGTTTCATTGAGCAAGGGCCGCCGCATCTAATTAAGGTTCAGCTAAAGTAATATCAATATTAGTTAAACTATTAATTTTTACTTTTGCTACTGTTCTTTCCTCAAGTTCGTCCTCTAAACAAGGATAACCAGGTAAAACGAAAGTGATTAAAAGTAAATTTTCTTCACTAAAAAGATTAACTGTAATTGGCTTTGTGCTTTCAATTACACTTAAAAGTCCTGACAATGTAATCATTATTATTTACCTCCATTAAATTTCATGCCATTGTTTATCATTACCAAGCATATAAACAGCAGAGTTACTAATTACTAAACAAGTGCTACCTGGCTCCATATCAGTAGGAAGTTCGGCTATATCAGCAGGAGTATCTGCTACATATTCTTGCACATGTGCGGTAGTAGTATCTCCATTTTTGTAAATCTTATACATACTATTACCTCCTTTTGTAAGATATATAAAATTCTTCTTATAAAATATATTATTCTATTTTTAGGAGGACTATCTTCTTTTGTCCTTGACAAAAATCTAAATTAAAAAATTCTAAACAACTATTTGATTCCCGGGGTGCGCCCGTTCGCCGCCCAAGCAGATAAAAGAAAATTAGGGCACTATTAAAGTGCCCTAATATAGAAAAACCACTCACCGACTACCTGTCAATGAGTGATCCTTCTTTTACTTTTCTAAATTTCTAATCTGTCTCTTGAGTCGTCTAACAACACCTGGGGACTTTACGTTTTTACCATTCTGTTCAAGTCGATTAAGTCTGTTCTTCAAAGTTTTAAGCTGAAAATCTTTATCCATTGGATTATTCTCCTTTTGTTTTTTAATAACGCCGCACGAGGGACTCGAACCCCCAGTGCCTTTCGACATCACCTGATTTCAAGTCAGGCTCCTTACCAATTAGGATAATGCGGCAAATAGCGGAGAGAGAAGGATTTGAACCTCCGGATCAGTTTCCCGATCAACACCTTAGCAGGGTGCCGCATTAAACCAAGCTCTGCCACCTCTCCAAGTAGAGTCGAAGGGATTCGAACCCTTAAAATCTGGTTCCTTGGACCAGCGCGTCTGCCAGTTGCGCCACGACTCCATAAAATGCGGTTTCCCGGGTATCCTTTGAGTATCAGTACACCGCAAACAGCTTTACTCACTTTCTTATCCCTCGGGGACTACTAGGAATTGAACCCAGATGAACGGATTGTGGAAAATTAAAATATTAAATATTTCTCCATTCTTCATCTGAATAAGATGAAATTTCTTTTTTTGTACTTGGTAAATCCATTGATTTACACCATTTTCGGATTGCATTATCACTTACATCATATTTTTTCCCAATATCAACAAAACTTTTATTTTTTATCATATCTTTTAACTCCTCTCTTGTAGGTCTTTTTACTTTTTGCTGCAGTAAATGAGCACATTTAATACATAATTCACTTTGCTCATTTATAGGAGTTTGACAATTTTTACAATATTTTATTTTTTTAGTAGATTCAATAATATTTGATTCAACAATTTGTGGATTATAATTTAATTGTTGTAAAATATAATAAAATTCATAATCTTTTGCCCAACGAACATTACTTAAATTATTATTTTTAGGAGGTAATAAACGAAATGTTTTTTCTTTTCCTTCCTCATATGGTAATAAATAAGAAATTCCATTGCAATAAGTATAATAAAAATCAACTTCTTCTTTAGTATATTTTGTAGGATTATTATAGCCATTAGCTATACAAGTTATTTTAAATAAATCTTTATCTTGACTAATAGAAGCTGATTTACATTGAATTTTATATAATTTATTATTTATATCTACTATAAAATCTGCTTTTGTATCCTGAGAAATAGGAATATAAACATTAATTCCTGCTTTTGTAAATTCTAATTGTCCTTGTAATTCTGTTTGCAATCCTCGTTGATTAGTATAATACATTTTTTATTATTATTATTATTTAATAATCTTTTTTCCACAATCCGCCGTTCTACCATTGAACTATAGTTCCCATTTTTATGCGGGTGAGGATTTGCACCTCACATGCCGTAGCATAAACAATGTATTCCGCTAATACCTAAAAATGTAGTCAAAAACCGCCAGCGCGACCCAGCCTATAGTCACATTTTGCTTGTTTATCGTGTCTACCTATTCCGCCACCACATAAAAATAACATATTATTACAAATTTGCCAATTTCACCAGGGAACCATTAGGGGAGTGGTGTCTACCTGTTCCACCACGCCCGCAGAAATTCGATTTTAGAGGATAATCGAGAACCCTTACTCCTTAAACGCCGAGTCCGCGGGTGTTGTTACTTTTTAACGAGTTAGAACAATTTTCCTTTTGCAGTCTCTCGTTCTATAGACATCACCACTCGCATCCCACCGGCTTGTTTCATCCGCCTAAGCCTTGTCCGTGTGTCCATAGCAAATGCATTTGTTTTTAATTTTAGACTCTTGAGGAAGCCACTCCTCTGACAGCTTGAGTCTTAACTACTGGTGTTTTTAATCTTTTCTTTAACACCTGACTAGTGGGTGACAGATTTCGATCATCACATCCGCCTTTTTCCACTTTGGATAAAGGTAACCGCCCTATTACTCGTAGGGAACATAAGTGAGTTTTTGGCTAACCCCTCACTCACGGATTAGTACTTCCGATGGGATTCGAACCCATACTGGATGGATTTTAAGTCCACTGCCTGCTGCCTGTTGGGCTACGGAAGCAAATGGCGGTTTGTTGTCAACAGGTTGCCAACCTAAGCCGTCCTATTTATGGCTAGAACCACGACTCAATTAAACCACGACAGACCTTGGTGTCGCCACAATCATCGAATATTTCTCCTTCGACTGATCGAGGATACATAATTTTTTGACGAAAGGTATTTATGAACCTTTAGAGGCTCAACCCTCATTTGCAGGAAGCATCCCCTGGAGTTCCCCAACTTAACGGATTGGGTGGTGGGCCGCCGCGGACAGCTCCCGTGTTTAGTGACCTTATCGATCAAAATTGAATTAATGGGACTCGAACCCATACCTCTCGACTGTTTCGTCGTTGTGCTACCCATTACACCATAATTCAGACTGACTATTCGCTTTAAAGTCAGTATACTTGCAAGCATTGACTGCAAGGTTGCGATCCTTTCAACAGTCAAGTTTGCGATCTTTTCAACAGTGGGTTGAGGGGGAATTGCACCCGCTCGGGACATTGTCTCCGGTTTTACAGACCGGTGTGTCTACTTTAGCACGCTACCAACCCATATCTAGGCACTTACTTTTACGGATTTGAACCGTTTCAAAAAATTTTGGCAGAATTTTTCTTTAACCTTGTTGTTAAATTGCTGTATGTGCCTTAGTGGCGGAGGAGGGATTTGAACCCTCGACCTCTGGGTTATGAACCCAGCAAGCTACCGAACTGCTCCACTCCGCGATATATGTAAAAGGGTGTTTTTTAACTGGACACCCCAGCCAGAGAAAAAGAGGTAAACAGACTTTTCAAGTGTCTGAGCAGCTCCTGCGGGACTTGAACCCGCGTCTCCGCCTTGAAAGGGCGGTGTCACTGACCATTTAGACGAAGGAGCCATATGACTGCGATAGCCTGCCGATGCGGGATGCCCAATTCCGCTTCTTGACTGGACTTTTATTTTGCCAGACGAGGTTTTAATATCTGATCTTTCACAGAATGGAGGACAACTTTTCTCCAATCGGTTATCTACCCTTTGCAGTCATTAGTCTATTAAATATATACTATCTGAGGATGTAAGCATCCTCATCGTCACCGTTACAGGATTCGAACCTGTGTCTCTGACCTGAGAAGCCAGAAGCCTGAACCACTAGCCGAAACGGCGTTATTAGGGAGGCAGGTATTTCAGACTCTCACCGCTATTGATTCACCTGCTCTTATTTCTATCGGATTTCTGTCATCCCTTCATCTTATATAAATATTATATCATAAATTTTTTAAAATGTCAATTAGCATTAAAAATGCCAGTTTTGATACCCCTAACTGGCAAGGGAGGTTTCGTTGGCTTTTAACGACTTCGAACAGTTGCACTCTACTCTGTGGGTCGGTGAAACGAAAGGGGGGCTTTATCTATAAAAGAAATATTAATTATCTCTTTTATATTAATATTATATCATAAATTTTTAAAAATGTCAAAAATTTTTAATCTCTCCAACCTACTTTATCATACATCGGAGCAAATGTCTTTACTCGATTATGAGTTAAAGTACCTACTAACTTTTCATTATCATTTTCTTCTAAAATATAAATACGAGCAGTATCTGAACTTACAGCAGAACGACCTTTAGGCTTTGTGCATAATTTTGCACATTTTTCAACTCTTGCCATATCTGTTGTATTTAATTCCATACGTCCACCGCCGCCAATGATAATAAAAATAGGTTTGCCATTTTTAAAACGAGGTTTACAATCTAAAATCCTTCCGCACCAATTAATATGATATTCACTGTGAACATCTGTTACAATTAAATGAGATTTAATTAATACTTCTTCCATTATTTAACTCCTTAAAGAAATTTATTACATCATCATTCACTTCTCTTGTAACTACATCTTCACTATGTGGTGCAGATTTACTTTTATGATAAGGATGCTGTTCTTTCCAACAAGATAAAAAATGTTTTTGAATTGCTGATTCAGTATTAAATTCTTTATTACAAGTTGGACAAATATACACAACAATTTTCCTTTCTTTATTTTATAAAAATATTATATCATAAATTTTTATAAAAATCAAATGCGGATTAAAGGATTTGAATCTCCAACGTCTTCTTTGTAGGAGAAGCACTCCCCAATTGAGTTAAATCCGCTTAGTGGACCTCCTGGGAATTGAACCCAGCTGAACATCCTCCTTGCAAGGGAGGCGACCACCCCATGCAGTCCCGAAGCCCATATCAAGATGCAGAATTGTTGGCTTGATAGATTAAAAGTCTATTCCAATATATTTTGCTGTATGCATCTTTAAAGCACCTAGTGGGATTCGAACCCACCCCGTCTGCTCGGAAGGCAGAAATGCTATCCACTAACACCATAAGTGCATATGGAAGTTTTCAGCGGGCGCTCGACCTTGCTTCCTCAAGACCGCCTAAATCCCTCTTTCCGACCGGCGTGGATTTTTCGTTAGCCGCACCTCCCGCCTAGCGTTAAGCCTGTTGACTTTAGCGGATGCCAACCAAACCCGTTCATTTGCAAACTACACTTTGTCACTTTTGTTTAATCCGAAGTATCTTATGTGCTAAATAAGCAATCTCCGTACCTTTTGAGACATCTTTAAGCCTTGTAGTAGCCATGTGAGGATCAAAAGATAAAAAGCAATCTCAACCACTGTTGCCCTTAATCACGCAACCAGATATTGGTATGTTAGATATTTACTTCCTTTAACTCCAACATCAACTAGGAAGTCGGTCTCATAACGTCACAGACCAGAGCGGGGAAGTTGGGACTCGAACCCACATTAACTGATTAACGGTCAGTCGTTCTAACCTATTGGACTACATCCCCAAATACAAGACACCAAGGTTCCTTTTCTAATCTATGAGCTATGAAATTAGAACCCAATTAAAGTTCACTCTCGTAAAATTCACCCAAAGAATTTTAACTGTTTATTTAAGTTTTGCAGTTTTGATGTCTTTAATTTTTATTACATAAATATTATAACATATTTTTTATAAAATGTCAAATATTTTGACAGTACAGAGTGATGGAATCGGACCACCATCACTGGCGTATCAGACCAGGGCACTACCATTGTACTAACTCTGCATATCTCTTTTTTGGTCTACTAAGAAAAAGAGAAAACTCAAGCTACCTCTTGTTTTAGGTCTTCCCGCGGCAGCTGCCCATCGACCAATTTTCCATGAAAAATGTAAACGACATATTTTATGTCTTTTATTTGTTTACATATATATTATATCATAATTTTTATAAAATGTCAAATTTTTTATATTGATTAGTGATTCATTATCGCACCCATTGAGTTATGATCCCAGTCATAAATCCATTTTTTATATTTTTGCTCTTCTTCTTTTTCCCTCTCTGTTTTTGTTTTTTCTTTATTTTTTTCTATTTCTTCTACTTCCTTTGATGATATATACAAAATATTATTTTTAATATACATAAATTCTCTCCCTCTGTATCAAATATTTATTTTTATAAAAATCAAAATATTAAAAACTGTCCAAAAAATTTGAAAAAGTGCGATGTGGGAATCGAACCCACTGAAGCAGGAGTTGCAGTCCTGCCGGTGACCACCACCTACCGCACATAAATGGGCCATATAGGACTCGAACCTATGACCTGAGAGTTATGAGCTCCCTGCTCTAACCTGCTGAGCTAATGGCCCTAAATCTGATAATTAGCTTTACGGGCTTCCGCATTTAACCAATTTTTAAATTTTTTCATATCAGATTGACTATCCCAAGAAAAAAATACAAGGCATTTTTTTGCGCTATAAAAAACATTAGGATGGTAATTTTTAATTACATATTCCACATAATCCGCAGGCTTCCATCCCAAAATTCTTGCGGGAGTATACCAAGCTCCCGCATTACTTGCTAATTTATCTACACAATTACAATACCATTTGTCCACTAGGACTTTGCCATTCTGTCATTTTCCAAATCATAATTATAACCCCAGCATACTTAACATATCTGCTACATTTTTCTTTTCAGTGTTTGTCAACTCAGGTACTGCATCTGTAGGAGCGACTGTACCAGACTCGTTCTGCATCGAGCTGCCGCCTTCTCCAGGATGAGGAATATTCTCTTTAGCACAGGTTAAAGTAACTTTAATCTGCACTTCCGCACCATCTTCAATCCAAGGAATTCTTACCTCTTTTTCATTCACCCATGAATCTTCAAAAGTTTCAAGTAGCTTTTTTACAATTTCCGTTTTTGCGGTTTGTCCTTTAGCCATGCTTTATTCTTCCTTTCTTTTCTTATATAAATATTATATCATAAATTTTTTAAAATGTCAAAAGTATTGCTTATAACAATGAGGGCAGATTACCATTCCTATTGGCATTTTCGTAACTGGATCCTTGGTTTTAATTATCTGGGCATCACTCTGCACGAAGTCGCCCCTCCCGCATATGTAACATTTAGACTGAATAAAATCTAAATCATATTTAAATGGAATATACTTATAAAAAGGCCAGCTAGAACAAGATGCCATTATAACCTCTACTTTGTCTATTGTTTCATCACACCAATCACAATGCAATCTTTCCATTCCAGTGTGTTCATCTTCATAACCAACAGAAAGATTCACCGCAGCTATTTTCCATGCAGGAGCAATAAAAGAAATATCTGAAAAAGAGCCAATATCTTCGGTAAAACCATATTCTTCTATTTTACTAATAAAATCTTTATTATCGCAATCATAGAAAACGCAATCTCTTTTATTTGCTCTATCTAACTGAATTAATGCTCTACATTGATAAAATGGACATTCTTTATAATTACTTATTAATTTCTGAGCGCCAATCCCGCCAATTTCTTCTTCGTCAGTAATAATAATATATGGATGATAACCTCTTTCAACCATGGCTAATATAATATATATACCAGCTCTATCATCAAACCCGCTCCCGCCTGGATTCCATAATACTTGTTTCTCTTGGTCATAATAGAATTCTTCTGGATTGATTTTTCTATTAAAAACCGTATCAACATGGGCAATTAAGCATACTGGAATAAATTTAGGATGAAAAGCTATTATATATTTCTTTTTGGATATAACTTTATATCCATTTTCCTCTAAATAATTTTTAATATAATCTTTTAATTTATTCTTGTGTACGCAGCATAGGCTCTTCATAGCTTCTATGTTCATTCTTTACTTCCTCAATATCTTTTAATAAAATTTGCTTTTTTCTTTCTGGTATTTTATTTACCGCTTTATGAACAAATCCCATATTATTTTCATCAATCTTAGGGGCTATTATTTGAAATCTTTCACATAAATGACAATCCCCAATCATACATTTATGTCCACAATTGACTCTTGTTTCACCAAAAATAGGCGGGATTGCTGTATTAGTAATTTCAAGACTTGGAATATCCATAATCAAAGTATTTAAATTGCCAAGCCATTGCCGCCTATTATAAATTGTATAAAGTGCGGAAAGACTATTATCAATTCTAAAAAATTCTAATACATCAATATACTTTTCATATATATCAAGGTCTTCCGGTCTAATAAAAAACTTAAAAATATCTGGACCTTTATAGTTAGGATGATATTGAGCAACATCAGGGAAAGTTCTTATTTTAATACCTTTATCTCGAATAGGTTGAAGTTCTTTTAAATTAAAACAAAGACCTTCCGCAATATAAATATCACTTACTTCATCTGCCATAAGGATATAAATATCATCAATTTTATTTGCGTAATTAAGATACATATAATCAATATCAAGATCTTTAAAAACAGGAAGCCAATCCCGCTGATCATAAAATATTTGAACTTTAAAATTAGGATGAACTTGTTTAAATAAACTTAAATATTCAACAATTTCTTCTATATCTTCAATTTCTTCAAGACTAACAATAGCGCATTGATCATCAAGAATCATATTAGGAAGATCTTCAACAAGACTTTCAGTTCCTTTATATTTGAAGATAATTTCATCCACTTCGTCCAAATATCTAAAATTTCTATGATAATGAACTGCAAAATTCACAAAAGAATACCTCCATTCTATTTCTTATATTTATTATAACATAATTTTTCAAAAAAGTCAAGAAAAAGCGGCAGGTTTTACCCTGCCGCTTCAATCTTATTCAGTTGTTAATTACTCTGCGGAAACTACGAAGTAACCTTTTACCTTTCTCTCGCCGACCTTGATGTCTGCCTTATCAACTCTACCAGCCTTAACCAGCTTGGAAAGTCTAAAAACAACCTTTGCGGAAGTCAGGTCTGCATTATCAAGTGCTGCCAGAATATCAGCGATTGCCTTAGGCTCTGCATCGAGAACTGCGAAGATCTCCTCGCCAAGCTCATCATTTGCCTCTGCCTTCTCAGCAGCTTTCTCCTTTGCCTTAGCAGCCTTTGCTGCCAGCTGCTCCAGAGTCTTCTCTGCGTAAGCAACGATGTCGTCTACTGCAACGGTAGCGTCTTCTACCTCAAATACAGTATCAGCCGGAACATCCTGTGCCAGTGCGATGATTGCATTAAGTACGTTTGCTTTTGTAATTTTCTTCTCTGCCATTTTCTTTTTCTCCTTTTATTGTTTGCTTTTTGTTTTGTTTTGTTTTTTATTTTTTCTTTTCTTTTATATATTTATTATATCATAAATTTTAAAGGAAATCAAGTTTTTTTATAACTTTTTATTTGCTTTTAAAAATTTTTTAAAACCTAATTTCCTTTCCTCTTTATATATATATTATATCATATATTTTTTATAAAATCAAGAATTTTTTAAAAATTCTTTTGCTACTTCTGGATCAACTGGATCAAGGTTTCTTAATAAAGCCTTTTGAAATCTCTTGTCAGTAATTAAATAGCAATCCTTATCCTCGCGCCATCCAAATTCTTTAGTAAAATGAATTTTTTCTACATCCATTTGATTATTTTTAATTTTATCATAACACTCAGGACAAACAAAAATTCTTTCTGCTTTTGTTTCATTCTCATCTACTACTGGATTGAAAAGAGCTTTATAACTACTTTCAAAATTACTTAAGTTTTCATCTTCTTTATAAGGACTAATATAAATAATCCTATCAATTCCCTTAAAATTGTCAGTATAATATAATGAAAAACCTATTATATTATCATAATCAAAAATTTGACCACAACAAGGACATACTTTAAAAAACTTTTTTAAACATTCATTGCAGATATATTTTGATCCATATCTATGAACTTTAATAAGTGCACTTGAAGAACTACAGTAATCACAAGGGAGTTCATTTCCACAATCATTACAAACTACTTTTCCCGTATTTTCAAAGCGGTCATTATAATCATCACAACAATCATTTTCAACAACTACTTGTCTATTGCACCCTAAGCAATTACATTTTCCGCTTACAGAAATAATTTTCATCTTAGGAACTTTATTTCTAATGCACCAATATTGATAATCATTATCATTAAGCATATCATTATACATTCCTTTTGTATCAAAAAGAATATTATGCTTAAAAGAACCTCCATTATGCATCCAATCTCTATTTCTATTCATCCTATAATTAGATGAAACATGTATCATATCTAAATAGGGTTCAGGATCATCATATTGATAATTCCAATGAACATTATCTGTGGCAAGGTCTTTTAAAAGATTTAAAATTCTTAAAGTTAAATCTTCATTATAATAAGGATACGCCTTCCCGCTGGATATAATATCTTTAGTTGCATAAAATAACTGCCGCCATTTTTTATTATTCCAAGAATTTTCTTCTACATTTTCATTCTTTTTATTAAAAATATAAGTTTGATTATTACTCTTTAAATAACAACAGAGGACATTGTTAGAATTCATCATCTCTACTGTTCCAGCATGATAGCAGCCATCATCTGTCCAAGACATGCAAGAACTCCAATTAAGAGAATTATCACTCATAGTCATAAAATCCAATGGATGAATAGAAAGGCAAAGTGATCCTTTGATTTCTTTTTCATTAAATACCATTGAATGTTTAACTCTAAATTCTTCAAATTCTTCTTTTAAA
>Ga0310786_10006881_pt1 | contig 14975 bp, 19 predicted proteins | sample AusTroGonzalo_MG_FD_203881 | JGI IMG/M metagenome (GOLD analysis project Ga0310786, IMG submission 203881) | Bovine rumen microbial communities from tropical cattle in Woodstock, Queensland, Australia - Gonzalo_03 (v2) (version 2) | ecosystem: Host-associated > Mammals > Digestive system >... | reverse complement strand
GGCAAAAAAAATATATGGACAAAATTAGTCCAAATTAGACCGACAAAGTCAGACAAAGACAAACGTCAGCGGAGATAGTGATAGCTACACGAAAGCGGTATGAATAATTATGTCCTTGAATACTACCAACAGATAAAAGACGGCACGGTAGCGGTCGGCAAGTGGGTTCGTTTGCTTTATGAACGCATCGTACACGGAATTGAAGACGGCACATATATCTTTGATGCGAAAAAAGCCGACCATGCGGTGACATGGATTGAAAAGCATTGCCACCACACGGAAGGGGAGAAAGCACCTGACCACCTGAAGCTGGAACTTTGGCAGAAGGCTATGGTTTCGTGCCTGTTCGGTGTGTGCGATCCCAAAGACGGACGAAGGATGTTTCGTGAATGTCTGCTTGTTGTCGGCAGAAAGAACGGCAAGTCATTGCTTGGGTCAGCCATTGCAAACTATGTGTTCTTTGAAGACGGTGGATTCGGTGCAAGGGTGTACTGTGTCGCACCGAAACTTGACCAAGCGGATATTATCTACAATGACATATGGACGATGATTCAGCTTGAGCCGGACTTGCTCCAAAACAAGGAATGTCCAAAAGAGAACACGGCACGGCACAGAATGACCGACCTGTACATTGAATCGTCAAACAGTACGGTCAAGAAGATTGCCTTTTCAGCGAAGAAGTCTGACGGCTTCAACCCCAGCCTTTGCATATGTGACGAAATCGCATCATGGCAAGGTGACGCTGGTTTGAAGCAATACGAAGTGATGAAGTCAGGCATGGGTGCAAGACCTGAAGGAATCATGTTGTCATGCACTACTTCAGGTTACCAAAACGATTCAATCTTTGACGAACTTGTGAAGCGGTCAACACGTTTCCTGTTGGGCGAGAGCAAAGAACAAAGGCTTCTGCCTTTCCTGTACATGATTGATGACATTGACAAGTGGAATGACATCAATGAACTGCGGAAGGCGAATCCGAATCTTGGGGCGTCTATTCCTGTGGACTATCTGCTGGAAGAAATTGCGATTGCGGAACAATCACTACCACGGAAAACGGAATTCATCACGAAAATGTGTTGCCGTAAGCAGAACACTTCAACGGCATGGCTTTCCACGCAGACCGTGAGCAAGTGCATCGGTGATGAACTTCGGATTGAAGACTTTGCACATTCGTACTGTGTCGCTGGAATTGACCTTTCAATGGCACGGGATCTCACAAGTGCGTGTGTGGTGATAGAACGCAACGGCATCCTGTATCCGTTCGTTAAGTGTTGGCTGCCCAGCGAGAAAATTGACGAAGCCACAGAGCGTGACGGTGTTCCATATAGGATATACATTGAACGTGGCTGGTTAGAACCGAGTGGCGAAAATTTCATTGACTATAAAGATTGCTACAATTGGTTTGTTGACCTTGTTGAACGGCTGGAAATCCTTCCGCTGGTGTGCGGTTATGACCGTTACTCTTCCCAATTTTTGTGCGGTAAGCAAGGTTTGATGGAAAGCTATGGTTTCCGCATGGATGATGTATATCAAGGTGACAACCTTTGGGGAACGCTTCAAGTCATGGAAGGGTTAATGGAAGACGGCAAGATTCAATTCGGTGACAATGACCTGATGAAAGCACACCTGTTGAATTCAGCCATCAAGATGAGCGTTGAGCGAGGAAGGGGAAGGCTGGTGAAAGTTTCACCAAATGCCCACATTGATGCGGTCGCTTCGCTCGTTGATGCATTGGTGGTGCGTGACAAGTGGTATCACGAAATCGGTGTGCAACTGAAAAACGAAAGGTGAACAGATGGGATTATTTAGTGACATCTTCAGACCAAACAAAGAACAACAGAAAGCGGTGTCGGCTGAAATCTTCAAGACGCTGACACCATACAAGCCTGTGTTCCATACATGGCAAGGATCACTTTACGAAAGTGAACTGATTCGGTCTGCCATCTATGCAAAGGCAAGACACATCAGCAAACTGAAGTTTTCATCTACAGGGGCCGCCAAGCCTTCTTTACAGGCAAAGCTGAAACAAGGCCCAAACCAATGGATGACATATAGTCAATTCCTTGCGAGAATTTCGGTGATACTTGACATCCACAACACCTGTTTCATCGTACCTGTAAAAGACAAGTACCTTGTGACCACAGGGTATTATCCTGTATTGCCGGAACGGTGCGAAGTTGTGGAATACAAAGAAGAACCGTGGCTTCGGTACAAATTCCGTGACGGAAACATCGGTGCGGTTCGTATGGACGAATGCGTGGTGCTTACCCAGCATCAGTACAAGAAGGACTTCTTCGGAGAATCAAACTACGCACTTGAACCGACAATCAAGATGATTGACCTGAATCGGCAAGGCATTGAAGAAGCCATCAAGAACGGTGCTACCTTCCGCTTTTGGGCGAAGATGTCCAACTTCGCAATGGACGAAGACCTGAAGCGTGAAGCACAGCGGTTCGGTTCTCTTGCGTTCAATGGCGAATCGGATGGAATGCTTTTGTTCCCCAATACATATACTGACATCCATCAGTATGACCATAAACCATACACAGTAGACGCTGACGAAATGAAACTGATAGAAACCAATATCAGTAACTATTTCGGAGTGAATCAGGACATTATGCAGAACCGTGCCTATGGTGATGCGTGGTCGGCATTCTACGAAGGGTGTGTTGAGGTGTTTGCTATCGCACTTTCCGAAGGCATGACAAAGGCAATGTTCACGGAGCGTGAAAGAGCCACAGGGAATGAAGTGTTCTTCACTTCCAATCGGCTTCAGTATATGTCAAACGCAGACAAGTTGGCGGTGGCTGCGCAACTGACCGACAGGGGAATCTTCAGCATAAACGAAGCAAGAGAGGTCTTCAATCTCGCACCTGTGGAAGGCGGTGACATCCGCACAATTCGTGGTGAATATAAGAATGTTGATGATTTAGAGGTGACACCAAATGAGTAACAGAGAATACAGAAACATGACTTTTGAAGTCAGGCAAGACGGTGACGAGCCGTCTTTTTTAGTGGAAGGCTATGCATCCACATTTGAACCGTACAAGTTGATTGAGATTGACGGCATTGATTACAACGAGCGGATTGACGAACACGCTTTTGACGAAACCGACATGACAGATGTTGTGTACAGGATCGACCACGAAGGCAAAGTATTCGCACGTTCATCGGCTGGAACAATCACGCTGGACATTGACGAACACGGTTTGCATCAGGTCACAGACTTGTCAAAGACAAAGGCTGGAAGGGAACACTTTGAAGAGATTCGTGCCGGACTTTATCCGCAGATGTCTTTCGCCTTCACGGTGGCAGAAGACCACTATGACGAAGAAACAAGGACAAGGGTTGTGGACAAGGTGGCGAAAATTTACGACATTTCTTCGGTGGCATTCCCAGCAAATGATACAACGGAACTTCATGTTCGTGACTTCTTCAACGGAGTGATTGAAGCGGAAAAGATTGCCGAAGCGGAGCGACTTCAGGCAGAGGAAGAAAGGCGGAGCGACCTTGCGAAGCGTGAAGAACTGAAGAAGAAGATTCAAGAGGAGTTATCAAAATGACGATTGAAGAATTGCGTGAACGGCTTTCAGCAATTGATGAAGAACTGAATGCCATCATGGCAGAACTTGACGCACCTGAAGAAGAACCAGCGGAAGACGAAGAACGAGCATCAACCGAAGAACTTGAAACACGTTCAGCGAAGCTGATGGAAGAGCGTCAGGGCATCATGGCTGAAATTGAAAAAGCCGAAAAGGCTCTTGAAGAAGAGAAGAGAGCCATGACAGAAGTTATTGCTAACAACGAAACAGAAATCATTGAGAAGAAAGAGGAAAACACCATGACAAACGTGGAAATCAGAAATTCCGAAGCGTATATCAATGCGTATGCGGAGTATCTCAAAACAGGCGAAGACGCAGAATGCAGAAGCCTTCTGACCGAGAACGTAAGCGGCACCGTGCCAATTCCTGAAATGGTCTATGATATCACAAAGACCGCATGGGAGCGTGAAGGCATCACCGCAAGAGTAAGAAAAGCCTACATCAAGGGCAACCTGAAGGTCGGTTTTGAACTGTCTGCCGGAGATGCAACCGTTCACACCGAAGGTGACGGTGCGGTAAGCGAGGAATCACTTGTTCTGGGAACGGTAACGCTTGTTCCGAAGAGCATCAAGAAGTGGATTTCCATTTCCGATGAAGCAATGGATCTTCGAGGAGAAGCCTTCATTCAGTATATTTACGATGAACTGACCTACAAGATTGCGAAGAAGGCGGCTGACGAACTGATTGCACAGATTCAGGCTTGCGGAACAGTATCCACCAGCACACAGGTCGGTGTTCCGAAACTGACGGCAACAACCGTTGGTGTCGGCACGGTCGCACAGGCTATGGCACTTCTGTCCGATGAAGCCGCCAATCCTGTTGTAATGATGAACAAAGCCACATGGGGTGCGTTCAAGTCTGCACAGTATGCGAACGGCTTTGACGCTGACCCATTTGAAGGTCTGCCTGTTGTATTCAACAACACCATTCCTTCCGTTACTGTGGCAACAACAGGTGTCACCTATGCAATCGTTGGTGACCTTGACCACGGTGCGCTGATGAACTTCCCTAACGGTGAAGGAATTGACTTCAAGGTTGATGAACTGTCACAGGCAGAATATGACCTTGTCAGAATCATCGGCAGAGAGTTTGTCGGCATCGGTGTTGTTGCACCGAATGCATTCGTTAAAATCGTAAAATAGTCTAACTGATTGGAGCGTGGGGGCAGAATCATGGACGAAAAGAAAATCTTAATTGCCGTGCCTTGTATGGACATGGTAAGTGCGAGATTCGCACAGAGTTTGACAACCATGAAAAAGGTCGGAAAGTGTACCGTATCCTTCTTAATTGGTTCACTCATATATGATTCAAGGAACAGGTTGGCTGGAATGGCTATTGAAATGGATGCAGACTACATTCTTTGGTTTGATTCCGACATGACATTCCAGCCGGACATCCTTGAACGCATGATGACGGTGCTTGACACACATCCGCAAATTGATGTGTTGTCAGGTCTGTACTTCAGAAGGGGGCATCCGTTCACACCTGTTCTTTTCTCAAAGTTGGAAGTGAACGAGGAAGGAAACCTTGACTTTGAAGATGTGAAGGAACTTCCTGACCATCTCTTTGAAGTGGCTGGTTGCGGATTCGGATGTGTACTCATGAAAACTGATATGCTTTTGGATTTGGCCGCCAAGGAAGGCGGTGGCAAGTGGTTCACACCGATAGCAAATTCAGGTGAAGATTGCTCATTCTGCATCAGGGCAAGGGAAGGCGGTTACAGAATCTTCTGCGATCCCAACATCCACCTTGGGCATATGGCATACACACCTGTGACAAAGGCTTTCTATCAAGCAATTAACGGAGAAGAAACCAATGGCTCTAATTGACACCTGTAAAATGGCAATGCGTGTCACTACATCATCGTATGACACCGAAATACAAGAATATATCAATTCGGCAATGCTGGATTTGGGCATCGCTGGTGTTGAAGTGCCGCAAAGCACGGATGCACTTCTGAACAAGGCAATCCTTACTTATGTGCGGATGTCTTTTGGATCACCAGCAAACTATGACAAGTTGAAAGCATCATACGATGAACAGAAGGCACAACTGATGAATGCCACAGGCTACACAGATTGGGGTGGTGGTGCATGACGGATGTTATTACATTGATAAAGCAGACCGTTACCACAAACACCTACGGCATTGAGGAAATGAACGAAACGGAACGTGTTGTATTCGCAAGGGTTGATTCAATTTCACAGACGGAATTCTATCAGGCAGCGAACACGGAATTCAACCCTGAACTTCGTTTCACGGTCTTCTTTGATGACTATCAGGGCGAAAGCCTTCTTGCGTTCAATGAAGGACGCTATTCCATCTACAGGACATACAGAACAGGGGATGACCTTGAACTGTATGCTGAAAGGAAGGTGGGTACATGGTCAGCAGAACAGTAAAGCCGGAGCAAGTGGAGAAAGCAATCCTTGATGCACTTGCGGAATATGGGAACGAAGCATCGTCCAAACTTGAAGGGATGCTGAAGGACGCATCAAGGCAGACAAGCCGAGAACTGAAGCAATCAGCACCGACAGGTGGGAAATATGCAAAAGGATGGTCGCACAAGAATGTCGGTGGCGGTGCGTACAAACTGACAAGGGTTGTATATAACCGCACGGACTATCAGCTTATCCATTTGCTGGAGAATTCACACGCTACAGGACGCTACAAGGGTGGACATTATCCGAAAAAAGTTGACTACACAGGAACGGTCAAACGGATTGAAGAACAACAGACACAGGAATTCTACAATGAGGTGGTGGCGAAATTATGACATTAAATGAAGTGGCGAACATGGTCGCATCAATGGGTTATCCGTGGAGATATAGCCATTTTTCGCAGACACCAGCAACACCGTTTGTTGTGTACTACTTCCCAAATAACAATGATGTCTATGCCGATTCGTCCAACTATGTGGACAAAAGGGCATTGCATATTGAACTGTTCACAAAAGCAAAAGATCCTGACGCAGAAGCAACGGTTGAAGCGGTGCTGAAGGCTCATGGAATTACATGGTACAAACAAACAGATTTTCTAAACGATGAATTGATTTATCAAACTACATACGAAAGTGAGGTCATCATAAATGGCGAATAAAGTACAGTACGGACTGAAGAATGTGCATTACGCATCGGTGACCGTTGGAACGAACACGGTGACATATGGCACACCTGTGCCGTGGCCAGGAGCGGTGAACCTGTCCTTGTCGGCTGAAGGTGACACCAATGACTTCTTTGCAGATAATGTGAAGTATTTCACCGCAATCGCAAACAACGGCTATAGCGGTGACTTTGAGTCTGCAATGATCCCTGATTCATTCCGAAAGGACATCATGGGCGAAACTGTCGGCACAGGAGCGAAGACAGGTGTCTACTACGAAGACGCAACGATTCAGCCGAAGGCATTTGCACTTCTGTTTCAGTTTGAAGGTGACGAGAATGCGACAAGGTATGTCATGTACAACTGTAAGATGGCAAGGCCTGACATTGAATCATCCACAACTGAAGACGGCATTGAAGTGCAGACGGTCACAGGCGAAATTACCGCATCACCGAGAGCGTTTGACAGTATCGTGAAAGCACAATGTGCTAACACAGCATCAACGGCATACACGAATTGGTTCAGTACCGTTCAGGACTAACAAAAGCAAAGCCGTCCATGAGCCACAGAAACGGCTTGTGGGCGGTTTTTTGTAATGTATTGAACATTTTATCAAGGGGGCAATATCATGTTCACAAAGATTAATATTGACGGCAAAGAAGTGGAACTTTCTGCAAACGCAGCAACACCGTTCCGCTTCAAACAGGTCTTTCACAAAGACATTTTTTCTGTGTTCGGCAACGAGCAGAAAGCGGAACAGGAAGGCTTTGAAACCATCGCACAACTGACCTATGTCATGGCGAAACAGGCAGAAAAAGCCGACATGAACAAACTGAATGAAGAAGATTTCATTGCGTGGCTGGAAGGCTTTGAGCCGATGGCATTCGCAAATTCGGCTGAAGAGATCCTGAATGCCTACATGGGCAACACGGTGACTTCAGCCAATCCCTAAAAAAAGACAGAGAGAAACCACACGGAAGATGACCACAGGCTTGTACCTTTTGCGGTGCAAGGAATTGGGGTTGACCGTGTTTGAACTTGAAGAAATAGAATTCGGTCTTGTCATGGATATGCTGACGGAACAGGGCAATGACCAACACAAATATCCATACAAGGCAACGCAAAAAGACTTTGATAGATTTTGAGGTTGAAAATGGCTGGAAACATCAAAGGTATAACAATTGAATTTTCGGCTGATATGTCAAAACTGAATGCCGGACTAAAGAAGGCAAACGGTGCAATCAGCAAGACACAGGCAGAACTGAAATCGGTCAACCGTGCGTTGAAATTCAACCCAGCGAACACCACGCTTCTGAAGCAGAAGTTTGAATTGCTTCAGCGATCCGTTTCCGAAACGGAAGGCAAACTGAAGCAACTTCGTGCCATTCAGGCAAAGATGAATGCGGCCAATGTTGACAAGACTTCTGCGGAGTACAGGAAACTTGAACGTGACATCATCAAGTGCGAAAACCAACTGAAGAATGCAGAAGGTGAACTTCGCAGATTTGGTTCGGTCGGCAAACAACAGGCACTTGCGGTCGGCAACGCATTCAAGACGGCTGGAAACAAAATCAAATCGGCTGGACGCACCATCACAACTTCTGTTTCCGTCTATGGAATGGCGGGAATCTATGCTGGGTCAAAACTGATAGAGATGAGCCAACAACAGGCACAGGCAGAACAGAAACTGACGGAAATCTACAAGACAAGGATGGGTGCAACCAGCGGTGCTGCCCAAGCCACAATGAAACTTGCATCGGCACTTCAGAAGCAAGGTGTTGTTGGTGACGAAGTAGCACTTTCCTTCAGCCAACAGATGGCAACATATTCTTCCGCACCGTCAACGGTCAACAAACTGATGCCAGCTTTTGAGAATCTTCTTGTTCAGCAGAAAGGTCTGAACGGAACACAGGAAGATGCCGTTGGACTTGCCAATATGTTCGGCAAAGCCATGATGGGGCAGACAGGTGCGTTGAAGAAGGCTGGTATCTCATTCACGGACGCACAGGCAGAAGTGCTGAAGTACGGAACTGAAGAAGAGAAAGCCGCCATGTTGGCTGATGTCATCACGCAGAATGTCGGCAACATGAACACGGAATTCGCAAAGACGGACGCTGGAAAGATCCAACAGGCAAAGAACGCACTTGGTGACATGGGCGAGGAAATCGGTGCTATTCTTCTTCCAGCGGTGGCAGATTTGGTGTCATGGTTTCAGGAAAACCTTATGCCGAAACTTCAGCAATTCATTGACTTCATGAAGCAACATCCGCAACTTGCATCCTTCGCACTTGCACTTGCTGGAATCACCGCAGTTATGGGGCCGCTATTGATGATATTCGGCTCTTTCGTTTCAATCATCGGTGGTCTGATGACGATTGTTCCAGCATTGGCTGGTGCGTTCAGTTTTCTTCTTGGGCCAATAGGACTTGTTGTTGCTGGTATAGCCGGAGCAATCGCAATCGGTGTGCTTTTGTACAAGAATTGGGATACCGTCAAGAAATTCGCAATCAAGATTTGGACGGCTATCAAGAACGCAATACAGAAGATTATCATAGCAATGGTGACTTCAATCAAAGTCAAATTCATGGCTATCAAGACGTTCATCACAACGGTGTTCACGGCTATCAAAACGAAGATTTCAACCGTTTGGACAAACATCAAAACGAAGGTCACCAACACGGTGACAGGAATCAAAGACAAGGTCACAAGCGTCTTCACAAGCCTGAAGGAAAAGGTCGGCAACACATTCAAATCCATCAAGGAGAAAATCACAAAGCCGATTAAGGATGCCAAAGACAAGGTATCTGATGTTGTAAACAAAATCAAGGGGTTCTTCCCATTGAGCATCGGCAAAATCTTTTCAGGCATGAAACTTCCGCACTTCAGCGTGAAGGGCAAAGCACCATTCGGAATCGGTGGCAAGGGCGAAAAGCCTGGCATTTCCGTCAAATGGTATAAAAAAGCCATGCAGAATCCGTATATGTTCAGCAATGCGACATTGTTCGGTGCTGGTGAAGCTGGAAGTGAAATCCTGTACGGAAGGGATGCATTGATGCGTGACATTGCGAAAGCCGTCAGCGGTGGCAACGGCATCACGGTCAATGTCTACGGTTCGGACGGCATGAGCGTGACGGAACTTGCAAATGCCGTTGAACGCAAACTGATTCAGACACAGAAGAGGAGAACAGAAGCATGGGCATAAATCCAACACAGAGCAACTTCAAATCCTTCACATTTGACGGCACTAATTCACGGACATACGGTGTTTACATCACAGGCGAAGGTGTGTTCAATGCTCCTGAACGGAATGTTGAAATGTTAGACATTGCCGGACGCAACGGTGCGTTTGTATTGGACAAAGGAAATTTCAACAACATTGAAGTGACATATCCAGCGAGTATCGCAACCGACAATGCAACGGACTTCGCACAGGCGGTGTCGGATCTTCGCAACTTTCTGTGTTCCAAAGTCGGCTATGTTCGGCTTGAAGATGACTACAACCCGAATGAATACAGGATGGCAATCTACAAAAGCGGTCTTGAAGTTTCGCATGATATGCTGATTGCTGGGGAGTTTGACCTTGTGTTTGAATGTAAACCGCAAAGGTATCTGACTTCAGGCGAAACCGCAACGGCGGTTGCAAGTGGGAACAGTATCACCAACCCAACGTTGTTTGACGCAAAACCGCAATTACAAGTGTACGGTTATGGTGACATTAATATTGGGGATAGTACAATAACGGTTTCTGACGGTGAATTTTTGGGTTATGTTCAATTAATGAGGGACGTTTCCCCCTATTATAACATCCCAGAGTCATTTGAAATTCCGCAAACAACACTTTCCTCATTGAACCCAACCGACAGTATAATTATAAGTTCCACACTAAATACATACAGTACTTTTTTTATAATACAGTACAAGGCTGATGAAGGGTATTATTCAGACACTATTGCAACGGCAATAAGTAATTGTAACATACAGAATCAAGGTATTGTTTGGTTGGCAATTGACGAACATAGTTTTTCAAAAGGCACATCAGAAACGTTTAATTTTTCGGCAACGCTTGATGTGAGCATTAGAAACAAACAAACAAACGTTACAACAACAACCACGGTCACGGCAACAGGGGCGGTTGTTTATGATGGTGATGACACACTAACATTTTCATTGTCATTGTCACCGTCAACAGTAGCCAATGCAACACTCAAGGCAAGTTTGAACCTATACGAAGTATATGGGTATTCAACCAAAACGGCACTTGGCAACCCGTTGTACATTGACCTTGACATTGGCGAGGCATGGAACGAGGACACAGGCGTTGTAATTTCGGTAAACGATGCGGTTTCAATGCCAGCCGAACTTCCTGTTTTGCCGTCAGGTGCAACAACGTTCACATACGATAATACAATAACACAATTGAAAGTTGTTCCAAGGTGGTGGAAAGTATGATACCGATTATTTACGATAAAGGCGAAACGGTATTCATCAGCAACGGCTTGGGAAGATTGCGTGACGCTATTTCCGTGATAGTTTCCGAAGAAAGAAATGGTGTCTATGAAATGGATATGGAATATCCTGTGAATGGTGCAAACTATGAGTTGATCCAAATCGGCAGAATCATCGGTGTAACGCATGACGAAACAGGTGACATCCAGCCGTTTGATATCGTGTCCTTCACGAAGCCGATTGACGGCATTGTGACCTTCCATTGTACGCATATCAGTTATCGGCAATCATATTTGACCGTCAAGGGAACAAGCATCAATAGTCTGTCAAGTGCGTTCACGCTATTCGGCAATGCCACACCGAGCAATCCGTTCACTTATTGGACGGACAAATCATCAACAGGCTACCTTGGTTGCATGGACGGCACACCGAGAACTGTCCGGCAGACGCTTGGTGGCATTGAAGGGTCGGTGCTGGATGCGTATGGCGGTGAATTTGAGTGGGATAAATGGACGGTAAAACTTTGGGCAGCAAGAGGTCAGTACCGTGATTTCACCATTCGCTACGGTGTCAATATGTTGGACTACAACGAAGAATATGACAGTAGCGGTTGCTATTCGTCCGTTGTTCCATATTGGACAGACGGCACAACAACCATCGTTGGTGACAAACAGGTGTCAGGTGGCACACCGCCTTCAGGAAGGGAACAATGCATTCCGCTGGATGTGTCCGACAAGTTTGAAGACCAACCGACAAAAGCACAGGTTGAATCAATGGGTCTGTCCGTGATGAATTCGCAGAATCCTACGATGCCTTCACAGAACATTGAAGTGTCATTTGTCCGTCTTCAGGACATGGGCGAATATGCGACCATCGGCAACCTGATGCAATGCAGATTGTGTGACACCATCAATGTGGTGTTCCCTGACTTCAATTCAGGTGGACAATTCAAGATAGTCAAGACCGAATGGAACGTGCTGACCGGGAAGTACGAATCAATGGAACTTGGTTCGTTGTCCGTCAGCCTGTCCGAAGCGTTGGGGATAACAAACACACTTGACCGACAGAGCGCACCAATGGATGTTACAACACCAACGGTAACGGTCACGGCAACCACAGGAACGGTCAAGAGCGTATCCGCACGGAAGTACGGCAAAATGATGATGCTCTTGCTTGAAGTCTACAACACTTCATCGGTGTCAGGTGGCTCAAACGTGTTTGAAGGTTCAATCTCCGAATCGGCATACAGACCGATACTCACCGCAATGGGGTCAGGCTATTGGGGCAACCGTGCAATGGTGTCATACTGTCGTTCAACAGGGAGCATCACGGTCAGGAACGTATCCAATTCGGCTATGACTTCATCAAGCAGTGACACGGTCACAGTTTCGTTTACTTACATAATCGCATAAAGGGGGAAACATGGACAGAAACTTTTGGAAATACACGGCTTACAGGGCAATCAGAACGGTTTGCCAATGTGCAATTTCTCTAATTCCAGCGTCAGCGTTGATTACGGAAGTTGATTGGCGGTTGGTCGCATCCGCTTCAATCCTTGCTGGAATCGTGTCCGTTCTGACGAGCATCGCAACAGGTCTGCCTGAAGTGGAATATGCCCAACACATCTATATGAGCAAGGAAGAGCCTGAAGACGCAGAGGTGGAATATGAAGAGTAACAAGGAACTACTGAAGATAGCGCAAAAGCATCTTGGTCAGGGCGGTGCGAGATTTCGCAAATTCGTGGGTCTTCCTTCAGGTGCCGCATGGTGTAACGCTTACGTTGACTATGTAGCAAACGAAGGCGGTGACGCAAAGTTATACTTCAACGGCAAGAAAGAAACATATTGCCCACATTCTATCAAATGGTGCAAGGCAAATCTTGCGGAACTTCCACTGTGGTTAGCCATGCCGATGGACATCATATATTTTGATTGGGATCGCAACGGAAATCCGAATCACATCGGCTTTGTAATGGAACACAAAAGCACATCCAGCATCTTGACCATTGAAGGCAACACGGATGGTGGAAAGGTCGCACAGAAGACAAGGAACGGCAAATACGTTCAAGGCATCTACAGACCGCACTTCCCAACAAAGGCCAAGAAGAAGAAACTGACAATTGACGGTGATTGCGGTTATAACACAATCTACAACCTGCAACTTGCGCTTGGCATGAAGCCGACAGGGATATTCACGAAGGAAACTGTGAAATTCGTGCAGCGCAAATGCGGAGCATCTTCAATTGATGGAGCATGGGGAGCATCTACCAGCAAGAGCCTTCAGACATTCCTAAAAAAAAGGAAATGCTATGACGGAAAGATTGACGGAGCATTCGGAGCATCGTCCGTGAAAGGTCTTCAGCGGTGGATAAATAGTATCAACTACCCTGTAAAAAAGCCGTCACAGGCGAAATCGGACGGTCAGAAAAAGACCGAAACACCGAAAAAGACCACAACACCAGCAAAGAAGGCTGAAACAAAGGCAGACAAACTTCTTGTAAAGGCGAAAGAACTTGCGTGGGCATACGGCACACCTGAAAAGAAGTACAAGTACAAGACAGGGAAACCGAAGGATGTCTGCAAGAAGGCTTTGAAAAAATATGGTTGGGCAGATTCCAAAGCTGAAATGTCCGATTGCGGTAATAACGTAAGTGCCATCGTGCGTGAATCCGGCATTGATAAATCGTTCAAGGCATTGCACGGAACGAAGACACCGTTTCCTAAAAAGGAAAAGGCTTTCAACATCGTCCACACAGGTGCGATTCCGAAAGGATTTCTGAAGGCTGGTGACATCATCCGCTATAAGAAGAAGAACGGTCACCAACACGCAATGATTTACTATGGAAACGGCAAGGTGTGTGAAGCATCGCATCACACTTTTTTCTTGGTGATCCGCAAGGACACGAAACGCTATGACGATGGTTCAAAGATAAAGAAAAACACTATTCAGGTATTGCGAGTGAAAGAGAAATGACAGAAGCAACAACTATAATTATCAATTCAATTCTTGGTGCGGTCGGCACGGCAATCTTCGCTGGTGTGTGCGTTTGGGTCAAAGGTCTGTGGCAGAAGTCAAAGAACTATGACAAAGCCGTGAAGGCACTCGCACACGATGCGTATTTTCGGTACTGTAGGTATCTGCTGCCTGAAGAATTTATAACACAGGAAGAGGTCGAGAACATCAGTTATCTGTATGATTCCTATCATTCGCTGGGGTTGAATTCCACAGGTGACAAACTGTACCAAGAGATAATGGCAAAGCCAATCAAGTAGGACACAACACCGCCTTATCTGCTCATCCTGAAATAAAGTATTCCATTCTGTTCAGTCAATTTGCCTCCACAGGCGGTGTGTGTTAAGAGCCACTTCGGTGGCTCTTTTTTTATTGGGAAAAAGTTGGGAAAAAGTTGGGAAAACCTATTGACAATACAAGTAGATACCTGTATTATATAGTAGGGGGAAGGAGTGTAACAAATGAGCAAAGAAAAGATGATAGAAAAACTGTTCAGAATTGCAACAATGGTTGCAAATGGCGAATTCAAAGAGCGTTACTTTTTCAAGGCCGTCATTGCATGGAATGACAAGCACGAAGATGACGAAATCTTTGCTTCGGAGATTGATGAAGGGATCGCATTGGAAGATTATATGATTTATTTTGAAAGATAAGAAAGGAGCAAAACCATGAAAAGACAGGTGGTAAAAGTCATCAACTACGGAACGTGGAAGGTGATCCACGATGACACCAAGACGGTGAATCCGTATCGCATCATGCTGAACGGCAGAAAAGTAGAAGACTACGCAGACTTGCGGTCATGCCTGTGGCAT
>Ga0310786_10006877_pt1 | contig 14980 bp, 11 predicted proteins | sample AusTroGonzalo_MG_FD_203881 | JGI IMG/M metagenome (GOLD analysis project Ga0310786, IMG submission 203881) | Bovine rumen microbial communities from tropical cattle in Woodstock, Queensland, Australia - Gonzalo_03 (v2) (version 2) | ecosystem: Host-associated > Mammals > Digestive system >... | reverse complement strand
CGTAGACATATTCGCCAGCCTGATTCCGGCCAAGGAAGTGGGCGGCGACCTCTTTGACTTCTTTATCCGCGACGAACGCCTGTACTTCTGTATCGGCGACGTCTCCGGCAAGGGCGTGCCCGCCTCCCTGGTGATGAGCGTGACGCGCAGCCTCTTCCGTACGGTCGCCGGCCACGAGAAGAGCCCCGTGCGCATCATCTACACCATCAACGAAAACCTGGTGGAGATGAACGAATCCGAAATGTTCGTCACCTTCTTCTGCGGCGTGCTGGACCTCCAGACCGGTCACCTGCGTTACTGCAACGCCGGTCACAACGCCCCGGTCATCGTTACGGCGGAAAACTCGGTCGCGCTGCCCGTGGTGCCGAACCTCCCGCTGGGCGTGCTCTCGCACATGTCCTTCGTTGAACAGGAGGCCGACTTAACCTGCGGGGCCGGCATCTTCCTGTACACCGACGGTCTCACCGAGGCCGAGAACCACGACCACGCCCTCTTCGGCGAGGACCGCATGATGAAGACCCTGAAGGCCGATGTATCGGCCACCGAAATGATTGAAAACATCAAAAAGGCCGTCCACGGCTTCGTGAACGAAGCGCCGCAGAGCGACGACCTTACCATGCTCTATATTCGTTATTTGAACGACACTCCTATGGAAAAGACAGAGCGTCATCTGATCCTCCACAACGACATTCAGCAAATCCCCCAGCTGGCCGAATTTGTGGAAACCGTAGGTGGACTGGCCCGCCTCAGCAGCTCCGTAACCATGAGCCTGAACCTGGCGCTGGAAGAGGCCGTCACCAATGTCATCCTGTATGCCTACCCGGAGGGGGCCGATGGCCTGGTAGACATAGAAGCCATTATCCGCAAGGACGAAGTCCAGTTCATCATCACCGACAGCGGCAAGCCGTTCGACCCGACAGCCGCCCCTGAGGCCGATATCACGCTGGACGTCGAGGATCGCCCCATCGGCGGCCTGGGCATCTTCCTGGTGCGTAATATCATGGACAGCGTCCGCTACGAACGCCTGGATGGTAAGAATATTCTCACGATGTCAAAAAATCTACTATAAATTATGGAAGTAAAAATCATTGAAAAGGACAACGTCCTCACTGCTGTGCTGAACGGCCGTCTGGATACCGCTGTATCCGCCGAAGTCTCCGCCGCCCTCCAGCCCATGCTGGACCAGGCCGACAAGACGCTGATTCTGGATTGCAAGGACCTCAGTTATATCTCCAGCTCGGGACTACGCATCTTCCTCACCGTCCGCAAGGCTGCAGCCGCCAAGGGAGGCAAGGTGATTGTGAAGGATATCAACAATGAAATCCGTCAGGTATTTATGATGACGGGTTTCCTGAACCTCTTTGAGATCCAGGAAGGTTAAATAAGTATTACAGAAATTTATTCTGCGAACAGGCTTACCAGGTTCAACACCACCTGGTAAGCTTTTTCGATGCTCTCCAGGGGCACGAACTCCATCTTGCCGTGGAAGTTGAGGCCACCGGCGAAGATGTTGGGGCAGGGCAGGCCCTTGAAGGACAGGTTGGCGCCGTCGGTGCCGCCGCGGATGGGCTGGATCTTGGCCTTGACGCCGGCCATCTCCATGGCCTTTACCGCCTTCTCGACGATGTGGTAGTGGGGCTCCACCTGCTCGCGCATGTTGTAGTACTGGTCTTTCATTACGAGGGTGGCCGTGCCGGCGCCGTATTTGGCGTTGATGGTGTCGGCCGCCTTCTGCATGATGGCCTTCTTTTCCTCGAATTTCGCACGGTCGTGGTCGCGGATGATGTAGGCGAAATCGGCCTCCTCGACGGCTCCCTTGAAGGAGATCAGGTGGAAGAAGCCCTCATAGCCTTCCGTGCATTCCGGGCGCCAGCCTTCCGGCAGCAGGGCGTCGAACTCCTGGCCGATGTGGATGGCGTTGCGCATCTTTCCCTTCGCATAGCCGGGGTGCACATTGCAGCCCTGGATGTGGATTTTGGCCGATGCGGCGTTGAAGTTCTCGAACTCCAGCTCGCCCACTTCGCCGCCGTCCATGGTGTAGGCAAAGTCGGCTCCGAAGCGCGGCACGTCGAACTTGACTACGCCGCGGCCGATTTCCTCGTCCGGGGTGAAGCCAATCTTGATGGGACCATGCTTGAACTCGGGGTGCTCCACGATGTACTGCACGGCCTGCATGATTTCGGCCACGCCGGCTTTGTCGTCGGCGCCCAGCAGGGTGGTGCCGTCGGTGGTGATGAGGGTCTGGCCCACGTAGTGCAGCATTTCCGGGAACTCGGAAGGCTTCAGCGCCAGGCCGGGCACGCCCTTGAGGGGAATCTCACCGCCGTCGTAATTCTCAATGATCTGCGGCTTCACATTGGCGCCGCTGGCGTCCGGAGCGGTGTCTACATGGGCGATGAAGCCCACGGCGGGCACCTCCCTTCCCAGGTTGGAGGGGATGGAAGCCATTACATATCCATATTCGTCCAGCGTGACGTCTACGTCCATGGCCTGCAGCTCGTCCTTGAGCATTTTCAGCAGGTCCCACTCTTTGGCCGCAGAGGGCTGGGTCTCACTTTCTTCGTTGCTTTGGGTGTCTACGCTCACATAGCGCAGGAAACGGTCTAATATCTTTTCCATTATAGGTTCTATTTTGTCATTCTGAGCGAAGCGAAGAATCTATTTCTTCACTTTCATCGAAGCGTAAATCATATAGGCGATGATGGCCACAAACGGCACAATGGCCACGGCTTCACCGTAATTGGCAGCCCAGTCGCTCATGTACAGGTCTACATTGGCGAACTTGAGGATGGCGCTCACTACACCCATGAGGGCGCCGCCGGCAATGAAACCGGAAGCGATGAGCGTGCCTTTTTCCATGCGGGCGCTGTTGAGGGCAGCATCCTTGGAGCGCGTGGAAACGTACCAGGAGATGGCGCCGCCCACCAGCAGGGGAAGGTTCAGGTCAATGGGGATGAACATACCCAGGGCGAACGGCAGGGCGGGAACCTTGCAGAAATTGAGCACCAGGGCAATCACGGCACCAATGCCGTACAGCAGCCAGGGTGCGCCGCCGCCGGAGAACATGGGCTGGATCACAGCCGCCATGGCATTGGCCTGCGGGGCCACCAGCGCCTGGTCTCCCACGAAACCGTAAGTCTTGTTGAGCACCAGCATCACGCCGCAGACGGTGACGGCCGACACCGCCACGCCCAGGAACTTCCAGCCTTCCTGCACTTTAGGCGTAGAGCCCAGCCAGTAGCCGATTTTCAGGTCCGTGATGAAGGAACCGGCCACGGAAAGGGCCGTGCAGACCACGCCGCCGATAACCAGCGCAGCCGCCATGCCGGTGTTGCCCTTCAGGCCCACCGCCACCAGGATGAGGGAAGCGATGATGAGGGTCATCAGTGTCATGCCGCTCACGGGGTTGGAACCCACGATGGCAATGGCGTTGGCCGCCACGGTGGTGAACAGGAAGCTCACGACGGCCACAATGACCAGGCCCACAAGCGCCTGCCAGACATTGTTCACCACGCCGCCGAAGGCGAAGAACGCGAAGATGCACAGCAGGGCGATGACCACGCCGAAGACGATGGTCTTCATGGGCAGGTCTTCCTCCGTGCGCAGGGCTTTTTCGTCCAGGGTGCCGGGCTTGCGGCGGAACTCGTTCACCGCCAGGCCCGCGGCGCTCTTGATGACGCCGAAGCTCTTGATGATGCCGATGATACCGGCCGTGGCGATACCGCCGATGCCGATATGGCGGGCGTAAGTCTTGAAGATTTCCTCCGGAGCCATCTGGCCGACGGTGGCGGTGATGCCGGTACCCATCAGGTCAAGCACGTCGCCGCCCCAGATGAGGTTCATCAGGGGGATGATGACCAGCCACACCAGGAAGGAGCCGCAGCAGATGATGAAGGAATATTTAAGGCCGATGATGTAACCCAGGCCGAGTACCGCGGCGCCGGTGTTCATCTTGAGGACGAGCTTGGCTTTGTCGGCCACCGCTGCGCCCCAGCCCATGACGGTGGTGGAGAGGGTTTCGGCCCAGGCGCCGAAAGTGGCGACGATGAAGTCGTACAGACCGCCGATGAGACCGGCCGTGATGAGGGTCTTGGCGCTGGAGCCGCCGCCCTCACCGCTGATGAGCACCTGCGTGGTGGCGGTAGCCTCCGGGAAAGGATATTTCCCGTGCATCTCCTTTACAAAGTATTTGCGGAAGGGAATGAGGAAGAGGATGCCCAGCACGCCGCCCAGCAGGGAGCTCAGGGCCATCTGCCAGAAACTTACCTCTACGCCCAGGATATAGATGGCGGGCAGGGTGAAGATGGCACCGGCCACCACGGCACCGCTGCAGCCGCCGATGCTCTGGATAATTACGTTCTGGCTGAGACCCTGCTTGAGTCCCAGGGCGCCGGTGAGGCCCACCGCGATGATGGCGATGGGAATGGCGGCCTCGAACACCTGGCCCACTTTGAGGCCCAGGTAGGCAGCGGCGGCGCTGAACAGGATAACCATGAGAATACCGACAGCCACCGAATACGGCGTGGCTTCTGCGTATTTCTGACCCGGAGCAAGGATAGGTTGGTAGGTTTCACCGGGTTTCAGTTCCCGGTGTGCATTCTCCGGGAGCGAGATGGGTTTCTTTTCTTCCATTGTGTTCTGTATTTCTACAAATATAGCCATTTTCCCTGTAATTTTTAGTAAATTTGCACACTGCAAACCTAATAACTGCTGTGAACGCAAACGAATTTGATGTAATCATTATCGGCGGAGGTATCACGGGAGCCGGCACCCAGCGGGACTGTGCCATGCGCGGTCTCCGGACGCTCCTGATCGAACGTTCCGACATTGCCACCGGTGCCACCGGCCGAAATCACGGTCTGCTGCACTCTGGAGCACGATATGCCGTGAACGACGCAGAAAGCGCCGAAGAGTGTATCAAGGAAAATATGATCCTGCGCCGCATCGCCGCGCACTGTATCGACGAAACCGACGGCCTGTTCATCACCCTCCCGGAGGATGACCTGGGCTATCAGCAGACTTTCGTAGATGCGTGCCGCCATGCGGGCATATCGGCCGAAATCATCGACCCCGAACTGGCCCGCCGTCTGGAGCCGTCCGTGAACCCGGACCTCATTGGCGCCGTCCGCGTGCCCGACGGCAGCGTGGACCCCTTCCGCCTGTGCGCCGCCAACATGCTGGACGCCAAACTCCATGGCGGCCAGGTGCGCCTGCACACGGAGGTCACCGGCTTCATCAAGGAGGGAGACACCATCAAGGGTGTCCACACCCGGAACCGCCAGACTGGCGAGGAATGCGACTACTACGCACCCGTCACCGTGAACGCCTGCGGCATCTGGGGCCAGCACATCGCAGAGATGGCCGGCGTGAAGGTGGGTATGTTCCCTGCCAAGGGCGCCCTCCTCATCTTCGCCCACCGCGTGAACAATCTTGTGATTAACCGCTGCCGCAAGCCTTCCAACGCCGATATTCTAGTGCCCGGAGATACGGTCTGTGTCATCGGCACCACTTCTACACGCATCCCCTTCGAGGAGTGCGACCATGTAGCGGTGACGCCCGATGAAGTGACCCTCCTCATTACCGAGGGTGCCAAGCTGGCGCCGTCCCTTTCGTCCACCCGCATCCTGCGCGCCTACGCCGGCGTGCGTCCGCTGGTGAGCGCCGACGACGACCCTTCCGGCCGCAACATCTCCCGCGGCATCGTGTGCCTGGACCACGAGACCCGCGACGGCCTCAAGGGTTTCATCACCATCACCGGCGGTAAGCTAATGACCTACCGTCTGATGGCCGAGATTGCCACCGACGCCGTGTGCCGTAAGCTGGCCGTTCAGAAGGCCTGCCAGACGGCCGACATCCCGCTCCCGGGCTCTGAAGAGAAATCCTACGAGGCGGTTGCCCAGAAGATCTGGGAAGCGCCTACCACCGCGCAGAAGGCCGCTGCCTCCCGTATGGGCACCAGCGCCGCGCGCATCCGCACCGGAAATAAACGCGACGACGCCCTCATCTGCGAATGCGAAGAGGTGTCTGTGGGCGAAATCAACGCCGCCATCGACCGGCTGGAGGTGAGCACCCTCACGGACCTTCGCCGCCGCACCCGCGTGGGCATGGGTACCTGCCAGGGCGAGTTCTGCGCCTGCCGCGCCGCCGGCCTGCTGGCCAAAGCGCACGGCTGTGTAGAAAGTGAACGAACCGACTTGGAAGACTTCCTCCAGGAGCGCTGGAAGGGCAACTTCCCCATTGGCTGGGGCGACACCCTCCGCGAAGCGGAATATACGCAGTGGGTCTATAAACACGTGTTGGGTCTATGAAATTCGATACAGTTATTATAGGTGGCGGCCTGTCCGGCATGATTGCCGGCATCACCCTGCAGAAAGCGGGGCAGCGCACCGCCATCATCAGCACCGGCCAGAATGCCCTGCATTTCTTCTCCGGCAGCTTTGAATCCATGCAGGAACCCGAGCAGCGCGTCTTGGACCTTTTCGCCGAGGCCGGTGTGCGCCTGCACTACACGCCTGGTGTGCGCCTGATGCCGCTGGGTACGTTCAAGGAGAGCGCCCTTTCCCTGGAAGACGTGGACCTGTTCCCGACGCCCGCCTTTGCGAAGAAGGTGCTCATCGTGAACTTCACGGGCTACCACGACTTCTTCTCCTCCTTCCTGGCCGAGGGCCTGGAAAAGCAGGGGATGAGCTGCCGCGTGCGTTTCCTGAACCTCCCGGAAATGGAGCGCTTCGAGCAGAGCCCCAGTGAAATGCGCTCGGTGCAGATTGCCCGCACCATGGACCGCGTCTGGGAAAAGGTGGTTCAGGAGGTGCGTGTGCTCCTCAAGGACGAGGATACCGTCATTCTGCCGCAGGTCTTCGGCCTGCAGGACACGTCGGTGCCCGGCCGCATCCGCCAGAACATCCCCGCCCGCGTCATCTTCGCCGGCACCCTTCCGCCGTCCGTCCCCGGTCTGCGCACGCAGATCCTCCTGAAGCAGCGCTACCAGCTGCTGGGCGGCACCTACCTGATGGGAGACGAGGTAGTCCGCGCCCACACCCACCGCGGCGTGGTGCACTCCGTGGCCACCAAGAACCTGGACAACCACTATGTAGAGGCCGATTCTTTCATCCTCTCTACCGGTTCCTTCTTCTCCAAAGGCCTGGTATCCAATCCCTTCGAGGTGTTCGAGCCCATCTTCGGCCTGGACGTGGAATTCAAGGAAGACCGTAACGAGTGGTACAACCCCGCCTTCAAGGAGGACCAGCCGTACATGCACTTCGGTGTTAAGGCCGATGCCAACCTGCACGCCCTCAAGGACGGCAAACCGCTGAAGAACCTCTACGTGGCCGGCTCTGTGCTGGGTGACAATTGTCCGGAATTCGGCACCGCCGCTGGCAAGGCCATCCGCACCGCCCTCCACGCTGTTGATCAGATTTTAAAGAAATGAAGTTACAGGAATATACCGAATCCAAGCACAACTTTGAGGAGTGCATGAAATGCACGGTGTGCACCGCATACTGCCCCGTGCTGCAGGCGAATCCGCTGTACCCCGGCCCCAAGCAGGCCGGTCCGGACGGTGAACGTCTGCGCCTGAAGGATCCTTATTTCTTCAATCAGGCCCTCAAGTACTGTCTGAACTGCAAGCGCTGCGAAGTGGCCTGCCCTTCCGGCGTGAATGTGGCCGACCTAATCCAGAGCGCCCGCATCAAGTACGACCATACGCCCCCGAAGCTCAGGGACCGCATCCTGGCTTCCACCGACTTCATGGGCAAGCTGGCCCGTCCGTTCGCTCCTATCGTGAACGGCGTCACCAGCCTGGGTATCACCAAGACCGTGCTGGACGCCACCCTCAAGATTGACCATCACCGTACTTTCCCCAAATACAGCGGCATGGGCTTCGAGTCCTGGCTTAAGCTGCACCGCAAGGAACAGGCGGAATTCCCGGAGCAGGTGGCCTACTTCCACGGCTGCTACGTGAACTACAACTACCCCCAGCTGGGTAAGGACCTGGTGAAGGTGCTCAATGCCCTGGGCGTAGGTGTGCAGCTCCTGGAGAAGGAGAAGTGCTGCGGCATTGCCCTCATCACCAACGGCATGTCGGCCGAAGCCCGCAAGCACGCCGTGCACAACATCGGCCAGCTTCGTCAGGCCGTGGTGGACAAAGGTCTGAAGGTGCTCACCACCTCCTCCACCTGCGCCCTCACCATGCGCGACGAATATCCCAACCTCCTGGGTGTAGATAATGCCGACGTCCGCGAGTCCCTGCTGCTGGCCACCCGTTTCATCTACGAGAAACTGGAAAAGGGCGCCCAGCTCAAGTTCAAGCCCGGCTACCATAAGAAGATTGCCTACCATACGCCCTGCCACCTGGAAAAGATGGGCTGGGGGATCTTCTCCCAGAAGCTGCTGCAGATGATTCCCGGCGTGGAGTTCACTCTGCTGGACACCAACTGCTGCGGTATCTCGGGTACCTACGGCTTTAAGAAAGAGAATTATGAGGTTTCCCAAGCCATCGGCGAGGCGCTGTTCACCCAGATTCGCGCCGTGAACCCCGAGGTGGTCGCCTGCGACTGCGAAACCTGCAAATGGCAAATCGAGATGAGCACCGGTTACACCGTGATGAACCCCATCTCTATCTTAGCGGAAGCAATAGAATAATCACATATGTTAAAATTCCTTCAGCAGCCGGCCTACCAGCCGGCTCAGACCGGCCCGGAGGCCGACGCGAAGTATAAACGTCTTCGCCTGCAAGTATTCCTTGGCGCCTTCCTGGGCTACGCCGGATTCTATCTGGTTCGTAAAAACCTGTCCATGGCCATCCCTGCCATGGCAGCACTGGGTTTTGAAAAGACGGAGCTGGGCTTCGTGCTGGGTTTGAACGCCGCCGCTTATGCCCTGTCCAAATTCCTGATGGGCAGCGTGTCGGACCGTTCCAACGCCCGCGTGTTCCTGCCCATCGGCCTTATCCTCACGGCCATCTCCATGTGCTTCATGATTGTTCCCATCCAGTTCATCGGCGCCGAGCATAAAGCCCTTGCCATCCTGGTGATGGGTGTCCTGAACGCCTGCGTGGGTTGGTTTAACGGCATGGGCTGGCCTCCCTGCGGCCGCGTGATGACGCACTGGTTCTCCGTGAGCGAGCGTGGCACCATGATGAGTATTTGGAACTGCGCCCACAATGTGGGTGGCGCCCTCGTCGGCCCTATGGCTACCTACGGCGCCGTCTGGTTCGGCAGCTGGTTCTACGGTGCCCACACGGAGCTGTACTTCCTCATTGGCACTTTCGCCTTCCCGGCTGCGGTGGCCCTTTTCATCGCCCTGCTGGCCTACATTCTCCTGCGCGACACGCCGCAGTCCTGCGGCCTGCAGTCGGTTGAGGCCTGGCGCAACGACTATCCCAAGAACTACTCCGAGAAGCACGAGCAGACCCTCACCACCAAGGAAATCTTCTTCCAGTATGTACTGAACAACAAGTTCCTCTGGTACATCGCCCTGGCCAATGCTTTCGTGTATATGGTCCGTTACGGCTGCCTGGACTGGGCTCCTTCCATCCTTACGGAAAAGGGTATTGACCTCAAGAGCGCCGGCTGGGCCTACTTCGCCTACGAGTTCGCCGCCATCCCCGGCACCCTGCTCTGCGGCTGGCTCTCCGACAAACTCTTCCACGGCAAGCGCGCCCTGCCTACCATGCTGTTCATGGCCCTGGTGCTCGTTTTCATCGTGCTGTACTGGCTGTTCATCGACAACCTCACCGTGGTCATCATCTCCCTCATCGGTATCGGCTTCTTTATCTATGGCCCCGTGATGCTCATCGGCGTGCAGGCCCTCGACCTGGCCCCGAAGAACGCCGCCGGCACGGCTGCAGGCCTCACCGGTTTCTTCGGCTACTTCCTGGGTACCTTCATCCTGGCCAACACCGTCATCGGTTGGGTGGCCCAGACAGCAGGCTGGAGCTGGACCTTCCTCCTGCTCATCGGCGCCTGCGTCCTCTCCATGGTCTTCATGGGGTTGACCTTGAAAGAAGAACGGAAATAAAAAAAGAGAGAGCGATTTGCTCTCTCTTTTTTTTAGAACACCAGCAGGAAAAGTCCCGCGGCGGCACAGGCGCCCAGCATCGGGCCGGCAACCGGCACCCAGCTGTAGTTCCAGCCGCTGTCCCGCTTGCCTTCGATGGGCAGCACGGCGTGTGCGCAGCGGGGGCTCAGGTCACGGGCCGGGTTCATGGCGTAACCGGTGGTTCCGCCCAGGGACATACCCAGGGCCATGATAAGGCAGGTGACAGGCCAGGCGCCGATGGCACCGGTCTGTGCGCTCACAGGACCCACCTGGAAGGCATTGCCCTGCGTGCCCAGTGCCAGAATGACAAACACCAGGATGGTGGTGGCAATGAATTCGCTCAGGAAGTTGCGCCAGGGGTTCCAGATGGCAGGCATGGTGCAGAAGGTGCCCAGCATGGTGTCGGGCTGGTCTGCGGTGGCCTTGTAATGGTCTTTATAGAATACGTAAACAAGCACAGCGCCTGCGAAGCCGCCCAGCATCTGGGCCACGATGTAGCCGCAGACTTGGCTCCAGGCGAACTTGCCGGCGATGGCCAGGCCCAGCGTGACGGCCGGGTTCAGGTGTGCGCCGGAAACGGGACCGGCTACCAGCACGCCCATCATCACGGCGAGGCCCCAGGCCAGGGCAATCACCACCCAGCCGGCGCCCTGCGCCTTGGATTTGTTCAGGGAACAGGCGGCGCAAACGCCGTCACCGAAGAGCACCAGGATCAGGGTGCCTAAAAACTCAAATACGTAAGGGTTCATTTCACAGTTCTTTTAATAGCATCGGCCCAACCGGCCTTGGCGGCGGAGACATCGGCCCCCGAAGGGGTGAATTTCCGCTCGGCCTTCCATTGTTTCTTGATTTCCTCCAGCGAGCCCCAGTACCCGACGGCCAGGCCGGCCAGGTAGCAGGCGCCCATCGCGGTGGTTTCGGTGACCTCCGGGCGGATGACGCTGGTGTCCAGGATATCGGCCTGGAACTGCATCATCAGGTTGTTGCGGGAGGCGCCGCCGTCCACTTTCAGCTCGCTCAGTTTCACGCCGGCGTCCTTTTCCATGGCCTGGACGATGTCCATGGTCTGGAAGGCGATGCCCTCGAGCGCGGCGCGGGCGATGTGTGCGGCTTTGCTGCCGCGGGTGATGCCGCAGATGACTCCGTGTGCGTACGGGTCCCAATAAGGGGCGCCCATGCCGGTGAGGGCGGGCACGAAGTATACGCCGCCGTTGTCCGGCACCGTGGCCGCCAGGGCCTCAATCTCCGAAGAGGAGCGGATGATGCCCAGGCCGTCGCGCAGCCACTGGACCACGGAGCCGCCCACGAAGATGGAGCCTTCCAGGGCGTAATTCACAGTAGGGCCGATTTTCCACGCCACGGTGGTGAGGAGGTTGTTCTTGGAAAGAATGGGCTTCTCGCCGGTGTTCATCAGCAGGAAGCAGCCGGTGCCGTAGGTGTTCTTCACGGAGCCGGGGGTGGTGCACATCTGGCCGAAGAGAGCCGCCTGCTGGTCACCGGCGATACCCGCAATGGGCACTTCGTGTGCGAAGATGGTGGTTTTGGTGTGGCCGTAGACCTCCGAGGAGGAGCAAACCTTCGGCATCATGGAGGCGGGGATGCCCATCAGCTCCATGAGCTCCTGGTCCCACTCCAGCGTGTTGATATTGAACAGCATGGTGCGGGAGGCGTTGGATACGTCGGTCACATGTACCTCGCCGCGGGTGAGCTGCCAGACCAGCCAGCTGTCCACCGTGCCGAAGCGCAGTTTGCCTGCATCGGCCTTCTCCCGTGCGCCCTCCACGTTGTCCAGGATCCACTTGATCTTGGTGCCGGAGAAGTAGGCATCGATGATCAGGCCCGTCTTCTGGCGGATCTTGTCCACCAGGCCCTGCGCTTTGAGGGCGTCGCAGTAGGCCGATGTACGGCGGTCCTGCCAGACGATGGCGTTGTACACGGGCTGGCCCGTCTCGGCGTCCCACACGATGGTGGTTTCCCGCTGATTGGTAATGCCGATGGCTGCGATGTTCTTGCCGTTGATGCCAATCTCGGAGATGGCCTGGGCAATGACGGCAGCCTCGGACGACCAGATTTCCATGGGATTGTGTTCTACCCAGCCGGGTTGCGGGAAATACTGGGTGAACTCCTGCTGCGCCACAGACAGAATGTGTCCGTCGTGGTCGAAGACAATGGCCCGGGAGGAACTGGTTCCCTGATCCAGGGCAAGAATGACTTTGGATTCCATATTAGGGTTCAATATAGGCACATCCGTCACCGTTGGGGTAGTTCCCCACGGCAATCATATTCTTAACAGTCTTGAGGAAATTGGAGACCTTGTGCTTGTAGGTCTTGGTGTCTTTCTGGAAGGAGTTGGCGTGGACGGCGCCCTCGCAAACCCAGTATTCCTTGTAACCTTTCTTCTTGGCGTTGTAGTTGGTCCACATCTGCTCGAAGGGAACAAAGTCGTCTGCGTCGCCGTGAATGAACAGCATGGGACGGGTGCTCTGGGCCAGCTGGTTGGCGGCAGAAGCTTCCTTGAAGCCCCAGCCGTAGCGGCTCTTGCACACGATGCTGGCGCTGTTCAGTACCGGGAAGCTGGGCAGGTGGAAGGAATCTTTCAGGTTATGGGCGAACTGGTCCCAGACGCTGCTGTAACCGCAGTCTTCCACGAAGCACTTGACATACTCCGGAAGCGGGTCTCCGCTCATCATCATGGTGGTGGCAGCGCCCATGGACACGCCGTGGACAACCTGGAAGTCGTCCTTGAAGATGTCGTGGGCGGTTTCAGACCATTTCTCTACGTCGTAACGGTCGAACCAGCCCATCTGGACGGCGTCTCCTTCGGAATAGCCGTGGTATTGCAGGTCCGGAACCATGACGTTGTAGTTGAGTTCATCGCGGTACATGCGCACCAGATAGAGGAATACGAAATGGTTGTCCGTATATCCGTGCACCACGATGGCGGTGCCGTTGGCCTCTTCCGGGCGGGCAGCCGGCGCGTAAACGGCATGGATCTTTTTGCCGTTGTGTCCGGTGAGGGTGATGTCCTTCAGGATCCCCTGCTCCTTGAGGCTGTCGTACCAGGCGGTGGAGCCGGCCAGCAGAGAATCGGCCTTATGACGCGTGCGTTCGATGTCGTCGACGCCGTGCGGGGTGGGCAGGAGGGCATAGTTACACATGAACTTGCCGGCCATGCAGCTGCTGAGGGAGGCGGCCGTCACCAGGATGGCAGCCCAATGTGCCAGTCTTTTCATATTAGAAGATGTAGTTAAGGCCGATGTTAATACCCAGGCCTTCACCGTCGTTCTTGTCCAGGCACTTGCCCAGCTCGAAGTTGATGTTGAAGTTCTGGTTCATGATGATGTGCAGGCCGGCGCCGGCACCCATGTGCAGTTTCTCGTTTTCGCCGGTGTACAGCGAGGAGACGAGTGCACTGTTGATATTGTGGAACTGCTTCATCTCGTCCAGGTGGTAGGGACGCACCACCATACCCATGTCGAAGAACGGGTTGGTGGCCAGGATGAAGTTCTGGTTCCACATTCTGAAGCGGGCGAAGCTCCAGCGCAGCTCGAAGTTGGCCCAGGCGTAGCTTTCGCCCTGCAGGCGGTTGGCTACCGTACCGCGGATGGTGTTGGTAGAGCCCAGACCGTCGGTGATGATGTTCTTACGGTTGATGGGCTGGATGGTCTGCAGCGTGTAGAAGGGCGCCTTGCCGGCCAGCAGGCCCTGGTAGGCCAGGTGACCGCCGAAGACCAGACGGTCCTGCACCAGCGTGAAGAACTGCTTGTAGTGGACGGCCATCTTCAGGTAGTGGTTCTTGTAGTTTTTGTCGGCTCGGTCTCCGTTCAGGAAGTCCGGGGAACCGTATACGAAGAGTTCCAGGTTGGAGCCCCGGCTGGGGTTGTTCTCATGGTCGCGGGTGTCGTACACCACGCCGGCCTTGAATTCCAGGTGACGGCCGCCGTTCTTCTCCTGCTCGGGGATGACACCGGTTTGTACGTATATGTTATATAGGGACGTATCGTCGGTGATGTCCTTGTTCTCGGCGGCGCCGGTGCGGTAGTGGTTGTAGGCGGTACCGGCTACCCAGCCCCAGTTGCTCTGCCCGATTTTACCCTGGGCGGTGAGCTCGATGCGGAAGACGTCGCGGCGCATCAGGTAAAAGCCGCGGCCGTCCGTGATCTTGTCCCATTCCTTATTATAATAGGAAGCGGCACCGTTGAAGCCATAGAAACTGGTGGTTTTGTTGCCGAGGTAGGTGAGGTCGGCCGATACGCGGATGCCGGGAATGAGGTATTTGCTGTCGAAGAAGGCGTGGTAAACCGAGTTGCCCTTGGAGTACCAGGAGGCTTCTACGTTCGCTTTCCACATGTAATCCGGGTAGACGGAGCCGTCTCCGTACCAGAAGATATCGGTCAGGGCACCGTAGTGCCAGCCAAGGTCAGAGGAGTAGCCGACGGCCGGAAGAGGGCCGAAGTTGAGGCCGGTCTTGGCGATTTCGCCTTTTCCATTTCCCTGCGCGGCTGCGGAAAGTACTGCAGCAGAGCACAGAAGGCATGCAATAATCTTTTTCATAATAGGAGTAATTATCAGGTGGTTTTAGTTGCTTGTTTATGTATGGACAAAGCTACGAAAAAAATATTTTGTAAAAAAGTCAAAAAAAATTTGTCAGGAGAAAAAAAGTTACTACCTTTGCAGTCCCGTTTGAAACGGGATAGTTCATTGACAATACTGAGAGAATAGATTAGAGGTAAAGCAAAAGATAGAATTTAGTCTGTAAACTAATACGGATTTTTTCGTATAGATTGTGGACTACAATTTCAATAGGCAAGAGCAAAAACACAGAAATGTGTGATTCACAGTGCGGAAGTTGCGCGAGCGACGGAAGCACACGAGAGAAAGGAAAGAAGAGCGAACGGAGGATGCCTAGGCTATCCGGAGGCGATGAAAGACGTGGTAAGCT
>Ga0310786_10006876_pt1 | contig 14981 bp, 13 predicted proteins | sample AusTroGonzalo_MG_FD_203881 | JGI IMG/M metagenome (GOLD analysis project Ga0310786, IMG submission 203881) | Bovine rumen microbial communities from tropical cattle in Woodstock, Queensland, Australia - Gonzalo_03 (v2) (version 2) | ecosystem: Host-associated > Mammals > Digestive system >... | reverse complement strand
TGGCGGTGGGAAACTGCCTAAAAACAGCACTTTGGCATTAACAGGCAGGAAGGGTTCTAAAGGATGATACTCAATCATAGTACAACAAAAAGAGGTCTATTTCTTCACTCCAGGAAAGGATTCCACAATCTTGACCTTAATATCAGGGAAACTATTGACAATCTGAACTTTCACATCGGGAAAGCTCTCCACAAGCTTCACTTTGCCGCATTGGTCGGGGAAAGATTCCACTATCTTCACGTCCAAGTCCTCGAAAGATTCCACAATTTGAACCTTGATGTCGGGAAAACTCTCAACAATCTTCACCTTGCCGTAAAGGTTGAAGGTTTTGCCGTCCTTGTTGGTGAACGTGCAATTCTCTTTGTTGATGCCAGGTTTCTTGTCGCCCGACTGAGCCGCCATCGGCAAAGCCATGAGTGCAAACAAGACAAAAAGCAATAAATTTTTCATGATGCTATTATTTTTCATTTAAATATGCCCCCACTTGATTAATGCACAAAGTGCCCTTGAAAACATTAAACCTAATTCTTAATTTATCGGCCTTAACGGTCTGGAAACGAACAAGTCGCTTGTAACCTATGGTGGTTGTTGGCTCATCCACTTCGATGGGCAACCATTTACCATTAAAGTAATAATCCAAATAGAATGCATCAACATTCTGTCCTAAAGGAATATACTCTTGTAAAAGCAAGCGGTTGAAAGCGGTAGTATTCGGGAAATCGAAGATGAGTTCCGCTTGATGGATGCTGTCTTCAGTTGCCCAGTATTTGGTGTAGTCTTCATTCAGTACATTCTTCGGACGGAACCGCCATGAACGCCTGTTACTGGCAGTCACCTTGCAACCTTTCAACAAGTTGTCAGCAAATTCCTTTTGCAAAGCATTGTACCAATTCACCGCGTTTGTTGAGTCGATGCTCGAAATCCTACCCTCTTGATTCACAGGGAAATTGAGCAAGAGGTTGGCGTTATGGCCGACACTCTGGTAATACAAATCCATCAACTGATCCACGTTCTTCACCAAGCTGTCTTCACTGGCATGATAGAACCACCCCGGACGTATCGAGACATCCACCTCAGCAGGCAGCCAAGCTTCGCCGTCACGATAACCTTGTTGCAAGGCCTTTGTGTCGTTAAGCGATTCGAAATCAGGTTTGTACATACACCATTGTGTGGCTCCGGCCTTGCCTTCCTCGTTGCCAATCCAACGTAAGGTCGGTACCGTGCCACCGAAGATGGAAGCTTCGGGGCAGTATTTCCAGACAATGTCGCGGGCTTTCTCATAATCATAATACTTTTCCGCAACAATGGAGCGAATGTCGCTGACACCACCATACCAACCTGTGCCGCCATTGGCACCGTCAAACCAGAACTCAAACAGTGGTCCATAATTGCTCACAAGTTCCTCAATCTGACGGTGATAGATATCGACATAGCCTTGATAACCGTATTCAGGTTGGTTGCGGTCCCAAGGCGAGAGATACAAGCCAAACTTCAGTCCGTGCTTCTTGCAAGCCTCAGATAGCTCTTTGACCAAATCTCCTTGCCCATCCTTATAATAGGTGTTCTTAATGGAATAGTCTGTTGTCTCGGTCGGCCAGAGACAAAAACCGTCGTGATGCTTTGCTGTCAAGATAACACCTTTCATACCGCAGGCTTTCAAGGTCAAAACCCACTGCTCACAGTCCAGATTGGTAGGATTGAACGTAAAGGATGGCGTGTTGCCAAAGCCCCATTCCATGTCGTTAAACGTGTTTAAGCCGAAGTGTATAAACGCGTATGTTTCAAGCTGTTGCCACTCCAGTTGTTGGCGACTAGGAATAGGATAGCTGGGCTCCGGTCGGTGGATGCAAGAAGCGAAGACCAAACAGGCAACAAGTACGGCTGCCCATTTTATTTTAAAGAATAACTTTATATGGTTCATTTCAAATGTCTTAATTTCATTGTTTTACAAATTTACGAACTTCGCCGTTCGTACGAAGCATATACATGCCATTGGGCAAGTCGCTGATAGGGATTCTATTCACCTCATTATTGAGTTGAACAGACATGATTGTTTTTCCGTTCATGTCGATGATTTCGGCTTGACCATCTTCTTGGTTTACAAATACATCGATAAACTCAGTGGCCGGATTGGGACACACACGAAGTGAAGATTCGGGCAACAATTGTTCGGACTTTACCGCAACCGGAATATCGGAATGCGCTTCAATCACGGCTTCAATCGTCCTGTTGCACACGGCACAGAAAGGCGCATAGTTGCGCATCATGCAATTGCGTTGCGGTCGATACATGCCTTCCGTCAGATAGCCACCGCCCTCAAAAGCCCCTACCGTATTGTTATATTGGTTTGTGTTGGGTGTAGGAATCGGGGTGTTGGGCGCAACAAGGTCGGCCCACTTTGATTCAAAATCCACCAAGGTTGTAATGTTTGGCTCCCAAGGTTCCACATCCAGATTGTAGAGCAAGGCCAAGGGATTGTCCGGCTCCTCATACTCGTCGGCCAAACCTGCGAAAGCATGGCCAAACTCATGCACAATGACACTGGAAGACGACATGTTGCCTGCCGTGCTCATCGAATAAAAGTTGTAGAATCCCCCACCACCATACTGATTGCTGTTCACCAAAATGTAAATCTGGTCGTAAGGCGCGTTGGCCGCCACGTCTTTCACCGAGAAATAATTGCGCGTGGTGCAATAGCGGTCAATATAGAAGGTGTAGAAATGCGCGTTGAGGATGGTACGCACCCAAGTGTGGGAAGCTGGAATGTCGACACCGCTCTCCTCGGAAGGAGCCAACACGGCGCGGAAATTGAAATCGTTGATATGGCTGGCAAATGGCTCCGACTGAGCAAACACATTGACCAAATCCTGACAATGTTGCTGAAACAGAGGCATTTCATCAGCGGTATAGCCTTCAGGCAGAATCACAATGTCCACCTTGCTGTCAGGCGAACCGTTGACCATGACATCACGAACAGGAAACACATAACGCTGTTCGGTGGTGTTGAACATCTCGTTAGGCTCATAAAGCTTTGAGAAAACTTCTTCAAACTCACCATCGAAATTCCTGATTTCGAGAATGATATAGGCCTCGTTACGCGGCATCGGAACACTCACGGATTCTTCATAACAACGTTCCATTCTTGTGGCTTCTTCGGTGGTTTGCCATTCGCGGAACAACGTGTTGTAACCTCTTGAATAAATGAGTGTATTAGTTTGAGCATCAATCACTTTCACTCGGTTGGTTCCATAATTGAAAGGGTCAACTAAATTGACCTTGGAGCCACCGAAATGCGGCTCAAGGATGAAACGCTCAAACACATAGTGTGAGCTGTCGGAAGTGCCGCATTGGAAAACATCCATACGCAACGACCCCTCATCAAGGAAATACTGCTCAAAACTGATGTTCTGCGCATTAGAAAGCAGCGAAAACACGAATGCTAATAGGAAAAGAAGTGTCTTTTTCATCGCCAATGGGTTTATTTGTTATAAATCTGAGGTTTGATTGTGCAAAAATATAAAATTATCAATCATTGTATTGGGTAACGATATTTTTTCCTAACTTGCGCCCAAATTGAAAAAAGCACTATGAACACACAAGAATTAAAAAGCATTTTCAAGCAACGCTTTGGTAATGAGGGCGTTGTCTACACTTCACCAGGCCGCGTCAACCTCATCGGTGAGCACACCGACTACAACGGCGGCTACGTCTTCCCCGGCGCCATCGACAAGGGCATCTACGCCTGCATCCGCCTCAATGGCACCGACAAGGTTCGCGCCTACTCCGCTGACTATGATGCTTATTGCGAATTCGGCCTCAACGAAGAGGACAAACCCAACGAGCCTTGGGCACGCTATATCTTCGGCGTGTGCCGCGAGATCCAGAAACGCGGCTATAAGGTCGCAGGCTTTGACACCGCCTTCTTCGGCAACGTGCCGCTCGGCGCGGGAATGTCGTCGTCGGCCGCCTTGGAGAGCACCTTCGCCTTTGCGCTCAATGACTTACAGAACCTCAACATCGACAAATTCGAGTTGGCACGCATCGGGCAATCCACCGAGCACAACTACTGCGGCGTGAAGTGCGGCATCATGGACCAGTTTGCCTCGCTCTTCGGCAAGGCGGGACACCTGATGCGCCTCAACTGCGCCACGATGGAGTTCGAGTATTTTCCCTTCAACCCCAAGGGCTATAAGGTGGTGCTGCTCGATACCGTCGTGAAACACGAACTGGCTTCGTCGGCTTACAACCGTCGTCGTGAATCCTGCGAGAACGCCTGCGCCCACATCGCCAAGAAGCATCCCGAGGTGAAATATTTGAGCGATGCCACGATGGCCATGCTGAATGAAATAGACGTGGAAATCCCCGCAGAGGATTACATGCGCGCGGAATATGTCATCGGTGAGAAGCAACGCGTCCTCGATGTGTGCGATGCCTTGGAAAGAGGTGATTATGAGACTGTTGGCGACCGTATGTACGGCACGCACTACGGCATGAGTAAACTCTACGAGGTGAGCTGCGAAGAACTGGACTACCTCAACGACATTGCCAAGGAATGCGGCGTAACCGGCTCACGTGTGATGGGCGGTGGCTTCGGCGGCTGCACCATCAATTTGGTGAAGGAAGGTCTTTATGATGCCTTCATCGCCACGGCAAAACAGAAATTTGCCGCTAAATTCGGCCACGAACCGAAGGTGTATGATGTCGTGATTTCGGACGGTGCAATAAGGTTATAATCAACCTTGTAGAGACGCGATTCATCGCGTCTAAATAAACAACAACAATTCAGAGACGCGATGAATCGCGTCTCTACAAACAAACGATTCAATAACAAACAATTAAATACAATGAAACCCACATTATTAGTTTTAGCAGCAGGTATGGGCTCGCGTTACGGTGCCCTGAAACAAATGGACGGCGTCGGCCCTAACAACGAAGCCATCCTCGATTATTCCATTTATGACGCCAAGCGCGCCGGTTTCGGCAAAGTGGTCTTCGTCATCCGCGAAGACTTCGCCGAGGCCTTCAAGAAAGTCAACAACACGGAGAAATTCGGTATTCCCGTGGAGTATGTGTACCAGTCCCTTGACAAGTTGCCTGAAGGTTTCACCGTTCCCGAAGGGCGTGTCAAACCTTGGGGCACTTGCCATGCCGTGCTGATGGCCAAGGACGTGATTCACGAGCCTTTTGCTGCCATCAACGCCGATGACTTTTATGGCAAGGAAGCCTACGAAGTGCTGGCCAACTACCTCATGGAATGTGAGGGCAAGAAAGGCGCTTACAGCATGGTGGCCTACAAATTGCGCAACACCATGTCGGATTTCGGCACGGTGAGTCGTGGTATCTGCACCGCTGATGCAGAAGGCAACCTCCAAACCATCGTCGAACGCACGGCCATCGGCCACACCGAGGACGGCGGCGCTGCCTATACCGACGAGACTGGCTCGCATCCCTTGGATATGGATTCACTTGTTTCCATGAACTTCTTCGGCTTCACGCCCGATTTCTTCGCTTATTCCGAGAAGGGCTTTGTCGAGTTCCTGAAAGGACCTGCCCAGACCAACATTAAGGCCGAGTTTTTCATCCCGCTGATGGTCAACCAAAGTATCAACGACGGCACGGCCAAACTGAAGGTGCTGTCAAGCAATGCTTCGTGGTTCGGTGTGACCTACAAAGAGGATAAACCCGATGTGATGCGCAAGATTCGCGAATTGATTGACAAGGGCATTTATCCGAATAATCTGTGGTAATCGGACGCGAGACTACGAGACTACAGGACGTGTTGAAAGTCCCGAAGTCCCGTGTCCCGAAGTCTCGAAGTCAAAACAAGAAACAATGAACATTGAAGTAAAAACCTGGGGCAAAACCCCTGACAATAAAGACATCAAACTCTACACCTTGACCAACGCCAACGGCGTTAAGGTGCAGCTGAGCGACATCGGCGCGGGCATTGTGAGCATCATCGCGCCCGACCGTAACGGCCACATGGACGACATCGTGCTGGGCTATCCCAATGCGACCGACTATTACGGCGACGGTCCTTGCGCGGGAAAGACGCCTGGCCGCTATGCCAACCGCATCGCCAATGGGCGCTTCATGATTGACGACAAGGAGTATCAGCTTGAAATCAATACTAGTGATGGCAAGCATCACCTTCACGGTGGTACCATCGGCTTCGCCAACCAGAAATGGGCCAGCCGCATCAACGGCGAGAGTGTGGTATTCACCTACCTTAGCGCAGATGGCGAGGCGGGTTACCCTGCTGAATTGGTGTCGAAGGTGTACTACACCCTAAACGACGAGAACGAGCTGAACATCCGTCTCTGCGCCTATTCGTCGGACACCACCATTGTCAACCTGACCAACCACACCTATTTCAACCTGAAAGGCGAAGGCAACGGTGACATCCTCGACCACAAACTAAGGTTAAATGCTTCACGTTTCCTGCCTGCCACCAACGAGCTGATTACCACTGGCGAGATGGCACCTGTAGCCAACACCCCCATGGACTTCACGACAGCCAAGCTCATTGGTCGCGACATCAAAGAACCTTTCCCAGATTTGATTAATGGCAAAGGTTACGACAGCTGCTGGGTCATCGACGGTGTGGCCAAGGACAAGATTACGTTGGCTGCCGAGTTGTCACATGAAGGTGCAGGTCGCATGGTAAAGATTTACACCACCCAACCTGGCGTGCAGGTCTATACCGGTAACTGGCTCTCAGGCTGTCCAAAGGGCAAGAACGGTCACATTTATGAGGACTATTCGGGTGTCGCTTTAGAGTGTCAGGCTCTCCCCGACTCGCCCAACAAGCGCAACTTCCCCAATACTTTCCTGCGTTCGGGCGAAGAGTATAACGAAACGATAATATTTAAGTTTATAACCATTTAATAGCAACAACTTATGGAAACAACCGTTAAGAAACAGAACTACACCATCCCGATCATAGTCATGATTCTATTGTTCGGTATGATTTCGTTTGTCACCAATCTGGCTTCACCCATGGGCGACATCCTCAAGAACCAGTTCAACATCCCCAACTGGCAAGGCACCTTGGGCGTGTTCGCCAACTTCATCGCTTACGCCGTAATGGGCATTCCAGCAGGTAATCTCTTACAAAAGAAAGGCTATAAGAAGACCGCCTTGGTGGCAGTCATCGTTGGTTTTGTCGGAGTGGGCATCCAGACCCTTTCTGGTGTCTTTGGCAGCTTTGGGGTTTATCTCCTTGGCGCTTTTGTGGCTGGTTTCAGCATGTGTCTGCTCAACACCGTGGTCAACCCGATGCTGAACCGTTTGGGCGGTGGCGGCAACAAAGGCAACCAACTCATCCAAGTTGGAGGTTCCTTCAACTCATTGTGTGGTACTGCTGTCATCATCATCACGGGTTTGCTTATTCCCAGCATCGTTGACGCCAAGATTAGCGATGTCTTCCCGCTGATGTACACAGCTTTGGGCATCTTTGCCTTTGCTTTCATTGTCATCCTGCTGACCGACATTCCAGAGAACGAGCAGCAAGCCAAGACTGAATTGAAAACAGAAAAGGGCAAGGGCCCCATGGCATTCCGTCACTTCGTGCTCGGTGCTATCGCCATCTTTATCTATGTAGGTGTCGAAGTCGGTATCCCAAATGTCTTGAACAAATGGCTCCAGAATCCCGACCTCAACGTGCTTGGTAGCGGTGTCAATGCTGAGGCTGTAGCAGGTTCTGTGGCAGCCACTTATTGGTTCCTGATGCTTATCGGACGTCTGGTGGGCAGTATCATCGGCAGCAAAGTATCGGCAAAAGCAATGCTTACCTTCGTGTCGTTGGTGGGCATTATCCTCACCCTTCTGGCCATGTTTGGTCCCTCCACGATGGTGAAATTCCCCGCTTTCAACGGCGCTCATGGCTTCGGCATGGAAAACATCCCGCTAAATGCAGCTTTTTTGGTCTGCATCGGTCTTTGCACTTCGGTGATGTGGGGAGGTATCTTCAACCTCGCCGTCGAAGGCTTGGGTAGATACACGGAGAAAGCTTCTGGCATCTTCATGGCTTTAGTCTGTGGTGGTGGCATCCTGCCTTTGCTGCAAAATGCCATCGTCGACGGTCTGGACGGTGTCGGTTACCTCCAGAGTTACTGGGTAATCGTCATCGGCTTGGCCTTCTTGCTCTTCTATGCTATTTGGGGCTCGAAGAATGTCAACAAGGACATTACGGTGGAATAAGTCACATACATTAATTGAAGCAGCCCGCCAATTTAAAGTTGACGGGCTGCTATGTTTTTATTGGGTCATTTGATCCTGAGCTTCCTACCGACCCTTAGCTTGTCTGTTTTTTTCATCTTGTTTAGCTTACACAAAATAGAAACCGTGGTCCCATTTTCTACAGCAATCTTGCTGAGCGTGTCGCCTTTCTTCACTGTGTAGTATTTCGCATTGCTGCCCGAATTGTTGTCAATAATCCTAATGCCAGGATTTTTCTCAAGATTCGCGTACGCATCTTTCAGGAGTGCATCGGTTATGGTAAATGACTTGTTGGCCATCCTTGCCGAATCGGACAAAGAATGTGAGAAAAGCCATTCATAGGTCTGGTCAAGATAGAAGATGCGTGCCAATCGAGTATGGTTTACACCTTTCATTTTATTGAAAATCAGCCTACTCGTATCGCCACAAGCACACATCTCGTCAACCACCCGTTGTGAGCACTCAACCGAAACTGCAGTATCGGCCGTGCCGTGGATAATCCAAAGCGGCAACTCATTCAGACCACAGAGTGAATTCACCGTAGCCCCACCGCACATGGCCATAGCAGCAGCTACTTCATTGGGATAAGTGGCAACATAATCCAGCGTGCCGTAGCCACCCATACTCATACCAATCACATAGAACCGTCTCGTATTGACGCTGTAATGTGTTTTTACCCAATCATAAACATCGTGCACTTTTTGAGGATTCCATGCTCCTTGTGCCTGAGGAGCTACAATCAAAGCATCAATCCCGACACCACGTTCCACTGCATTGATACACCCGTAATTACGCACCATATTCAAATCATTGCCGCACAACGTCCTACCATGAAGAAACATAATCACAGGCTTCGAATGGTCGTTTGGATTGTAATCCTCTGGAACATAAAGCCAAAAGTTATAGCCGTCTTTGATACAGCCACGATGTGCAATCAGCTGCTGGGCCGAAACGAACAACGGCAAAAGGCATAATAAAAGCGTCCATAATTTTTTCATAAATTAGATAACGCGGTACATTTGTCCTTATTGTATCAACCAATTTTTATTTCAGATTTGAGGCTTATCCTTTTTTTGTATTTTTGCAGATTCTTAGGGACTTGAAGTTATGTTCAAAAAAATACTGGGAACGGGAGCGGCAAAAGCTGTCAATGTGCTGACACAGTTGGCCACCCTCATTATGGGTACTAGATATCTCGGTGCCGCTGAATGGGGCAAGGCTTTCATCGCCCAGACCGACATCACCTTTTTATTAATAGGCATTGAACTCGTTGCTGGCAGCGGACTGGTATATTTCACGCCTCGCAAGAAACTCAACACGCTGATGTCGATTTCTTACGGCTGGATTGCTTTCGTGATGCTGATTTACCTCCTGTTGTTCAATATCTTACATTTCTTCCCCAACTTCTATCACACCATCATTCCAGAAGGCTATGCCTGGCTCGTTCTATTGATGACTTTCATCTATAGCCTGCATGAGTTCAATCTTAACCATTTCCTTGGAAAAGAGAAAATCGCGACATACAACTGGCTGTTTCTCACACAGATACTCACCCAAGTCTCAATGATGGCGGTATTCATTTTCGCCTTAAATTTGAGGACGGCCAAAGCATTGCTGTATTCCCAACTATGTGGCTATTCGTTGGCTACCCTCGTTGGTTGGGCTTTGTTGTTCCCACACCTGAAACGCGAGGAACGAGAGCCATTAAAAGACAGCGTCAAGGAATTGCTACATTATGGGGCATTCATGCAACTTTCCACTTTGGTCAGCACGCTCAACAAACGGCTGAGTCTTTATCTGTTGAAAATGCACTGCGATGAAAGGTCTATCGGTGTGTATGCCTCTGGAACACAGGTCACCGAGGGGGTGAATATAGTAGGTCAGAGCATCGGTCTGGTAGAGTTCTCTGCCTTGAGCAACACCGAAAAGGCACACCGCTCCTCACAACTCACTTTGCGTTTCATGAAGCTCTCCGTCCTGCTGACTTTCACCGCCTTATTGGTGATTTGTCTGTTGCCCGCCAGTTTCTTCGAGTGGCTATTCTCAGGCGAGTTCAGCGACATTCATACAGTCATTTTGTTGATTGCGCCTGGTATTGTGTTCTTTTCGGCGCACACCGTACTGGCCAATTATTTCTCTGGCACGGGCAAACCGAAATACAACCTCTACGCCTCACTCATAGGCCTTTCGGTCACTTTGGTTTCCGCTTTCATTTTGATTCCTTGGTTGGGCATTCGTGGTGCCGCCATCACCACCACGCTGACCTATACGGCTTTGTTTGTGTACCAATGGATTGTCTTCCATAAACACACCGGTTGTAGAATAATACAACTCATTCCAAACCGACAAGATTGGGAGTGGGTAAAAGATGAAATCGGTACTTTATTGAAGAAAAGTTAAGGTACAATGGAGTCCAAATCGGATTGTTGCACATGTAATTTATACCAATCTGATCTATATCTCCATCCTCCAATGCTTAAGCGATAACAATAATTGAGTTCAAGTCCAGCATAAGGACAAATTATATCTATATATTTTCCATCTTGTTCTTGCATCAGGAAATACTCACCCTCCCAACCATCTCCAGGCACATGCCACCATACGGTATCGACAGGCAAATCACAATCCACCGAGCAGACAATTCTAGCTTTAACTTCCTGATCATAGAAGTATTCTATTGTGTCATGGACTGTAAACTCAACTTCTGGTTTTACTGGCACTTTATTGCAGGCGCAGAATATGCCTAAAAAGGCTATGAGACAAATAACAGATAACTTTTTCATGGCGGTTACATTTGGTTTGACGGAGCAAAATTACATTCAACAATAGTATTTGTCAAGAAATCCACGGAATTTTTTGTAATTTTGCGCAAAATTGATTTGTATGAGCGAAATCAACGACGACGATATCTTCGTGCAGAACGAAGACCCCACTCCTACCGTAGAAAACTATAACGACGACAGCATTGTACACCTTGAAGACATGGAGCATATCCGTCGCCGTCCGGGCATGTATATCGGCAAATTGGGCGATGGTGCCTCACAGGACGACGGTATTTATGTGCTCATCAAAGAAGTAATCGATAATTCTATAGATGAGTTCACCTCGGGCTTCGGCAGAAAAATCGAGGTGACGGTGGATAAGGCTGCCAAGAAGGTCAGCATCCGCGACTATGGCCGGGGCATTCCGTTGGGTAAGTTGGCTGAGGCTGTGTCCAAGCTTAATACTGGTGCAAAATACGATAGCAAGGTGTTCCAAAAGTCGGTCGGCTTGAATGGTGTCGGCACCAAGGCCGTCAACGCGCTTTCATCTTATTTCAAGGTGCAATCCATCCGTGAAGGTAAAACGAGAATTGTTGAATTCGCCCAAGGTAAAATGGTCAGTGATACTGGTATCGTTGAAATCGGCCCTTCGACAGGCTCAGGGACCTTAGATACGGGCACTTTAACCGAGTTCATCCCCGACTCCGCCCTTTTCGGCAACTACCACTACGTCGACGAATATATCGAGAAACGCGTTTGGAACTACGCTTACCTCAACCGCGGCTTAAGCCTGATCTACAACGACAAACGCTATTACTCCAAAAATGGCCTCCTTGACCTGTTGCAGAACAACATGGAAGGCGAAGGCCTCTACCCCATCATCCACATCAAGGACGGCGACTTTGAGGCCGCTTTCACCCATGTGAACGGACAGTCAAGCGACTACTTCTATTCCTTCGTCAACGGACAGCACACCACCGAAGGCGGTACGCACCAGTCGGCTTTTCGTGAGGGCTATGCTCGTGTGGTGCGCGAGTTCTACCAAAAGGAATACGAGCCCGCCGACATCCGCCAAGGCCTAGTTTGCGCCTTGTGCGTAAGGATACAAGAGCCTGTCTTTGAGGCACAAACCAAGACCAAACTCGGTTCTACCCACCTTGCGCCCAACAATCCTGATGGCACTAACGATAGTCCTTTCCTGAAGACTTATGTCTTCGACATCTTGAAACGACATCTGGACAACTACCTGCACAAGAACCCCGAGACGGTTAGTGTCTTGCAGGCGAAAATCCAAGCCAACGAAAAGGAGCGCAAGGAGATTGCCGGCATCAAGAAGGCCGCCCGTGAGAGTGCAAAGAAGGTCAGCCTGAACAACCGCAAACTTCGCGACTGTCGCATCCACCTCAACACGACCAACGAGAAACGCCTTGAAAGCACCATTTTCATCACCGAGGGCGACTCCGCATCGGGAAGCATTACCAAGAGCCGCGACGTGCAGACCCAGGCAGTTTTCAGCCTGCGTGGCAAGCCGCTCAACTGCTTGGGAATGACCAAGAAGGTGTGCTACGAGAACGAGGAGTTCAACCTGCTGCAAGCCGCCTTGAACATCGACGAGGACATCGAGAACCTGCGCTACAACAATATCGTCATCGCCACCGATGCCGATGTCGACGGTATGCACATCCGCCTGCTGATGCTCACTTTCTTCTTGCAGTTCTATCCCGACCTGGTACGTAACGGCCACGTCTATATCTTGCAGACGCCGCTGTTCCGTGTGCGCAACAAGAAGGAGACTTATTACTGCTATAGCGATGAGGAACGCATCAACGCCAAGGAGAAATGCGGCAAGCAAGCCGAAATCACACGATTCAAAGGCTTGGGCGAAATCTCTCCCGACGAGTTCCGTGGCTTCATCGGCCCAAACATGCGCTTGGAGCCCGTTATCCTGCGCTACGATTTCGGCATCAAGGAGCTGTTGGAATATTACATGGGCAAGAACACCATGGAGCGGCAGAAGTTCATCATTGACAATCTACGGATTGAGGATGATTCGGAGATGGATAAGATGTAATCTTATTTCGTTGGTAAGGCTTTGATGTTGTCTAAGAAATCCTTTTCCACTTGGCTTAAAGTGCGTTGCTGATATTATTTGTACTCGTTGGTGGCGTGTTCGATGGCTTGTTGATGCGACACTGACCCTGCGCCTTGTAGCAACTTTTCACCACTCATGGTCAAAATGTTGTCCAAATGTGCTGCCCAGTCTTTCATGGTCATGGCTTGCTGTCGCTCGGCTTGTCGCTCTGCAAAGTCCAAGTATCCAGAAACAATCTGTCCCATAGCCCGCAATTCCTTCTCGTCCAAATAGTTCTTCGCTATGACGGCATCTTTTAAATGTGGTCTGTCACCCTCGAATGTAGTCAATCCCATGAACTCTTTTTCTGCATCAGCGCGACTGACAATGACCTCAGCTGCCGTTTGACCGTGAACCGCATAATGAATCTTGTTTTGCACCCGCTTGAAAAACTCAATGGAAATATCGGCTTTCGGGTCGTAGTCGATGCTTGTGGCGTAAATATCTAATACCTGTCTGTAAAAAACCTTTTCGGACGAGCGGATGTCGCGGATGCGCTCGATGAGTTCTTTCCAATAGCCGCCACCGCCGAGGTTTTTTAGGCGGTTGTCGTCGAGGGTAAAACCTTTGCGGATATAATCGTTTAACCGCTTGGTGGCCCAAATACGGAACCGTGTGGCAACGGAAGATTTGATGCGGTAACCAAGTGAAATAATCATGTCGAGGTTGTAGAACGCTGTATTATAGTTTTTCCCGTCAGCCGCAGTTGTTCGGAAATTCCGAACAACTGAATTTTCCTGCAACTCGCCTTCCTCAAAAATGTGCTTTATATGTTCACTAACATTTGATTTGGAGGTTTGATAAAGTTCCGCCATTTGCTGCTGCGAAAGCCAAACGGTTTCTTCTTGCAGATTGACATTAATCTTTGTCAGTCCGTCCTCACTTTGATAGATGATGATACTGTTTTGGGTATTGTCTGACATAGTACTGTTATTAGGGTTTTACTTCAATTGAAAAGTCGATACATCTTTCAAACCAAAATGAGATTTAAATTCATGAACACTATCAATGTCTTCTTCACTATAACAGGAAATTCTCCATGGGACAGCTTTTCCGACTCTGTCGATTATTGCTTCAAAATACGGCCAATCAATAGCATTCATCGAATGTCCGAAACATATAATCTGCTTGGTCGAAGACAATTTTGAAAAGAAATCACTATACTTGACAATATTTCCATGATAATCTTTTACGAAACCATTCATCGATTCAATAATACTCTCCTTTGCTCGACTTTCAAAGATAAGACTTTCTTCATCCCAGACATTATTTGAATCTCGATAATGATTATGTCCAATAATATATTCATCATGCACAAGGCGGCTTCCATGAATATGAACTATATTTTGTTTAGGAATGCCATATATGGTTTCAAGCGTATCTGTATAATTAAATGTCAAATATCGACAATTCGGAAAGAGTTCTATGATTTTTTCCGCTCCAAAAATCTCAATCGATTCAACCCATTCATCAAATTTGTCTTTAAACCGTCCTAATGCAGGTTGAAAAACTGCCATAGGCGAATCTTCTATGCGAGCGGACGAACTCAATGAATGATCATAATCAAATTCTTCTTCTGGGCGACAAAACGAAAGTATGCTCTCTTCGTCATACTCGCCCAATGCCCCTTCAATATCATCCCATGCATTTCTTTTATTGCTAAAACTAAAAAATGTGTCCATTAAATCAATTAGACCTAATTCCCCTTTTGTATTTAACCATGCTCTAAAATCATTATAAGTTGATTTAATTTCATGTGCAATATCAAAGCCATTGCCAATAATAATCAGTGTTTCCGATTCTAACTTATCCATTTCTGGAAACAAAGACACATTACTCATCACTTTAAAATTTTACACTGCAAACTA